>SMTZ1_10005608_pt1 | contig 12632 bp, 13 predicted proteins | sample DeeMarSWOR136_30_FD_25667 | JGI IMG/M metagenome (IMG submission 25667) | reverse complement strand
GTTTAAAATTTCATACTGATTCCATCGCTTCAAGCGATGGAATCAGTATTGTAGTATGTTTTTATACTGAAAAATTAAACCTAAACGAGTATAATGAATTCTGTTTTTTTTTAAATATACCTGATTTCTTCCCTGTCTACTATCCTGATATGTTAAAAATATAAGATTTTTTATTCTCACTTGCAAGAAAAAATTTTACAATCAAAAAATATTTGTATCTTACTGCTATTGTTTTGGTCAACAACTAATTAGCCCTTGTCTGAAAAGGCAGCAAATCTGTAACGCAAGTCATCCTTCGGCTGATCAATTTAAATAAGATCTGCCAAAGGCAGACATCCTGCTTGCGCTGAAAATATTGAAGTTAACTTCACAAGCTGGAAGTCTTCCTTCGGCAGACCAATTAATTAATTGATCCACCAAATGTGGGCTTATGTTACGTTCGTATTTTATCGGAAATTATTTTGCAAAAAATTTCCCTTGACATTCTCCCAAAAAAGTGTTACATTTTTGAAAATTGTAACACGAAGCAGAAGTGGACTCCATCTCAGAGATGGAGTCCATTTGTTCACTTTTCGGAGAAAAAATATGAGCGAACTTATTCGTTTCGGTGTATCCATCGAGAATCACTTACTCGAACAATTTGATCGCCTCATCCAGCAGCGTAACTACTCCAACCGTTCCGAAGCCATCCGTGATCTTATTCGTAATGAACTGGTACAGCAAGAATGGAGGGATGATGAGGTTAATTCCATTGGCACTATAACGATTATTTACGATCATCATGTGCGGGATTTGAATAATGTTTTGACTTCGGTACAGCATGACTTTAATGAGCAGATCATCTCCACTATGCACGTGCACTTGGATCATCATAATTGCTTGGAGGTTTTAGCAGTCAAGGGTAAAACAAAAAATATCCGCCAAATTGCCGATCGGCTGATTAGCATTAAGGGGGTGAAGCACGGAAAACTGGTGATGACGACGCGGGGGAGCATGTTTAGTATGAATAGGTAATTGGTTGATTGGGGAATTAGGTAATTGGGGAATCGGTAATTGGGTAATTAGTACCTAAACAGTTAGATTCTTGCCCAAGGAGCAAAAACTTTTTGGGTCACAGAAACAGAACTGTCACAGAATTTGACTTTTAATAATTTTCATTTCAGTGCGAGTTCTAATTCTGTGAACTAATTATTTTTTTTAAAAATGCGTAGCACAAAGATAAAAAAAGTAATACCAACAACAATCTTTCGGAGGGTGAAAATGAGAAAATTTTTATTTGTTTTATCGATTGTGACCGCTATTTCTGTGACACAAATTTTTGCCAAAGAAAATCCTGTCGATCCCGATTCGATTCGATATCGATTCGCACCAGTTGTTGTTACGGGTCAGCGTTATGAGATGCCGCAAAAGGATGTAGCAGCCAGCATTTCGATTATCTCTTCAACGGAAATTCGGCAGACCAATCTCACAACAGTAGCTGATGCCATTTCATATTTAAGCCCTGGCGTATATACTACCCGTCGATCGGCAATGGGCTATGGTGTAGCAGCTTTAGCAGGAGGCAGCATTACGATTCGGGGAGTCGGTGGGAAACCAAATACCCAGGTACTCATGCTCATCGATGGCAGACCTGATTTTCAGGGGATTTTCAGTCACCCAATTAATGACGCTTATTTTCTCGACAATGTAGATCATATTGAGGTTTTACGAGGACCAGCCTCATCAGTGTATGGCACAAATGCGCTGGGAGGGATCGTGAATGTTATTACAAAAAAATTACCCCAATCTGGTTTCAATACAAAATTCGAAATCTGTTACGGTAGCTATAACACTCAAAAATATCGGTTTCAACATGCAGGGAATATCAGTAAATTCCAATATTTCGCCTCTGTTGGTTTTAACCAAAGTGATGGTCATCGGGAGCAATCAGGTTTCAACGGACAAAATTATGCTTTGAAATTTAATTATCAATTCAATTCTCATTATGATATTACCTTTAATGGCAGCTACACCCCCTATGAATTCCACGATCCTGGTCCTGAACAGGGAAAAGATTATTTAAGCGGATATTTTGATTTTGGAGATATTAAACGTAGCTCACTGGATTTAACAATCAGCAATAATTATTCAGAAACTGATGGAACTATCAAAATTCACAGCAATTTCGGAGATCATAATTTGTCAGATGGATGGGAATCCAACGATAGGACAAGTGGTATTATTACATTCCAGAACTTTTATTTTCCTTCTGATATTACTTCAACAATCGGTTTCGATGTAAAGCGATTCGGTGGAACATCAAAATCCAATGGTACTGATTTGGGAACTTATTTTAATGATGAATATGCATTTTATTTGTACCTTCAAAAGATCTTAATAAAAAAATTTATTTTAGCTGCAGGAGTTCGATTGGAGGACAATTCCAATTTTGGTAAAGAATGGATTCCAAAGTTCGGTCTCGTCTATCATCCATTCGCAAATACGTCATTCAGGGCTTCTGCCGCAAAGGGATTTCGAACGCCTTCGATCAAAGACCTTTACCTGTTTCCCCCAGCGAACCTGAATTTACAGCCTGAGCGTCTGTGGAATTACGAGATTGGACTCAACCATTCTTTAAACAAAAACGTATCTATTGATCTTTGTGGTTTTTATTATGAAGGGGATCAACTTATTGAAACGACTTTTAATCCTGGAATAAATAAAATTCAAAACCAAAATATCGGCTCCAATCATGCAAGAGGAATTGAATTTGTTGTGAAGGCAAATCCCATATCAAATTTATTTGCAAATTTATCCTATTCCTATTTGGATTCAAAAGAAATTATTCCGTTTTCACCTAATAAATTTAATTTTTTAGTTAACTATCAACTATCTGGATTCGACTTTTCATTTTATGGTGAACACATAGAAAATTTATATACCAATTATGAACTTAATCAATTTCCACCAAAAACAACCATTGAAAAAATATCAAATTATACATTGGCACATTTCAAAATTAAATATAAGGCAATGGAAAATGTACTAATTGGTGTGGGAGTCGAAAATATTTTTGGTCAATCATACCAAATTCTAAAAGGTTATCCAATGCCAGGAAGAACAATATTTAGCAATCTAATGCTTAGTTTTTAATCAAAAAGTTTAACATGTTAAATTATTAAATATACCATAACGATTGAGAGGTCGTCGGATTAGAAAACATAATTAATCTTTTTTACAAAATTCCGGCACGCCATTTTCTCAAAAATAAATTAAAAAAAAATGAAAATCAATACTCAACAAATTACATTTGTTGCATTATTTATTGCTCTTTGTCTTCTCATACCATTTCTTTTTCATTTAGTAGGACTTGGTAAAATGTTTCTTCCTATGTTTTTACCGATTCTATTAGCAGGATTTATGATCGAGTTTCCCGCAGCTCTGCTCGTTGGATTATTGGGTCCTTTCGTCTCTGCTTTGGCAACGGGCATGCCACCTCTATTCCCGACAGCAGTGTCAATGAGTGTGGAAGGTATCGCTGCTGCTGGAGTTGCATCTTATTTGTATCACAGAATGAAAGTTTCTCTCTGGATAACATTAGTTTTAGCAATTCTCGCAGAACGACTTTCACGAATACTTATGCTGTTATTAATTTTACCGCTATTTGGTCTACCTGTCAAAGCATTTTCAATAGCCGATTTCACTTACACGTTACCGGGTGTTGCTTTACAAATTGTTTTAATTCCAATCATTCTAAGAATGCTCAAGCAACTAAATATCATTGAATAAATTATGCTGGAAAATATATTAACTCGTAATTATTTTAATAGTATCGCTCAAGAATGGGAGACTAAACAGGCTGAACAAAGAGAAAAAATTGAGTACCTGCTCTCCCGCATTAATTTGCAAAGATACGATTTTGTTTTGGATGTTGGATGCGGTACTGGCGTTCTCTTTCCTTATTTAGCAAAATTCTCCAATGGTAAGACAAAAATTTTTGCCATTGATTTCGCCCGCAGTATGATCCAATCAGCAGCACAAAAAAATTTTAATTCCATTCATATCCTATGTGGTTGTGCCAGGTATCTTCCCTTTCCAAATAATATGTTTGACTGTATTATTGCATTTCATGTCCTCCCCCACATTAGGGGGAAAAAATTAGCTCTAAAAGAGTGTTGGAGAGTTTTAAAATCGCATGGTGAGTTAGATATCATTCATTTGCATAGCAGCTATGAAATAAACGCAATACACGAAAAAATTGGAGGAACAGTTAAGAATCATAAATTGGCATCTGCTGGTCAAATGGCTAAATTGCTGCATCAAATCAATTTTAAAATTAGTGATTCGGTAGATCGTAGTGGGGAGTATTATATTCGAGCAACAAAATCTGTGTGAGCAGTGAGAAGAAGATTGCTGTTAACTTTCCTGGTTCGATATTAAAAATATCAAATCAGTTAATATTTTTAATTTTAAAAAGACTTACGAATGCTTCAATTCCGAAGATAAGGGTAAGAAATGCAATTCCCCGCTGGAGGCAAAATGCTACTTCATAGCGAGTATCGTACTTTAATAGTAAAATAAGTGAAGCAATAATCAGAAGTCCACCGATGATAAACTGTGCTAACCGACTATATCCCCATTCTGAGCGATGGGCTAAGATTATACCTGCCCAGGCAGTTAACCATCCAAGAAATGATCCTGCTAAAATATCCATTGGCCAATGAATCCCAACTGCAATTCGAGAAATAGCGACAAGAGATGCAAAAATCAAAAGTAACATTCTAATATAATTTTTTGAGATCATCATAATCCAGACACCGCACAGTGAAAAAATAGTAGCAGAATGCCCGGATGGGAATGAATGATGCTGGAATTTTGGGCCGATTAATATAAATTCGCTAGGAGATAACACACCAGCAGGACGGGCAACTTCAACTAACTGTTTCAGTATTTGCGAGCCAATTCCAGAAATCAACATGGCAATAATTAACGCCCAAACAATATCGGGTCGACGTTTCATCCACAGTGATAATAAAACTGCCGCCACGAGACCATCGCCAAACAATGTCACATTTGCCCACAACCATTGGCTGGTATATTCAGACACCTTGTTTATCCCTAAAAATAACTCTACATTACTTTTAGTGAAGTATAGCAATAAAAAAAGTAAAGCAAAAATAAACAATGGTGTCCAGGTCCAGGGAGAAAAAATCTTTATTTTCAGATTGTTATTATTCATTATGATGCCATGTTTTCAGCGACTTCCATAGGGAAAGGGAAAATTATTTTGGAAATTATGACAAATCCAGAAATAAAAGGTTTGTGCTTCACGTCCGCATCGGTACGTTGTAATATTATCCAATCGAGTATAACTTTGAAAATAAGATCCATATAATTTTTCAGGATCTGTTTCATATCTTTCAGTAGTGATAAAAATACCATCTTTGCCCACTATTTCTTCGGGATCGGTCCAGAATGCAAATCCATGGGGAGCATCCATATTCAACACAGTCGCAATATATTTATCATGACTAGCATAAGCCAATTCGCCCCCTGTAAACCATTTGTGGGAGAAAAGAAAAATACTTTCACCATCTAAATATCCTTCGCTTTCCAACTTTTCCACGACTGTGCGCCATCCTTGTCCATCCAATGTAAGGTCTGCTTTCCTATCTACTGGAATAATTCCAAAAAGAGATTGAATCACGATAATTAGAACTGCCACAAGCGTTGTGATACCAGAAGCCAATAACAATCTCATATTCCTACGCGGCTTCCAGCATGCCATCTGGCCACTTGTCAAAATGACAGCGGCGATATAGCCGGGCATTGGCCAGTGGGGTAAAATTTGTCGTGTAGCCCCAATCAGAGTAAAAATTAATATCGGCAAAATCGCAAACGTCAACAGCCATCGATTTTGACGATCATCCTTCTTTAAGAATAAGATAACTGCATAAATACATATAAACATTGTCCATGGAAGCAAGTAACCAGCCTGCCCCAATACTGCCTGAGAAAATAAATTCAGTGAAATTTTGATCCCACCGGAAGTACTTTTCCCGAATTGTAGCAGGTATGAGATCCAATTATTCTGCGAATTCCAATACACATTGGGAAGAAATATAAGGACCGAAATTAATAATCCGCCGTAAAGGAATGGGGATTTTAAATAGCGTCGCCATTCTTTAAAAATAATTAAATTAATAAATAATGCGACCAATAATAATATGCCATGATATTTTGAGAGCAAAGCAAATCCCAGGCTGACGCCTGTGAGAATAAACCACCTTGTGTTATTTGATTGTTTAATTTTTATCAGGCTGAACAGAAAAAGTAACCAGAAAAATCCGAGAGCATTATCCGGGAACACAAAAGCACCCATTCCAAATAAAAAATAGGGTGTAACATGAATTAAGACAAGATTAATTTTGGCAGCAAATTCTCCAAATAGATTTTTTGTAATACAATAAAACAAAGAGCAGGAAAAAAGAAATAGTATGATAGGACCAAATCGTAAGCTTAACGGAGAGAATGAACCAGTCAGCCATCGCCCCATGCCAGCCACAATTGCTACAGCAGGTGGATGATCAAAATATCCCCATGCCAGGTTTAACGAAAAGATTCCATAATAAGCTTCGTCAAATCCTGGCTGAACAATAACACAGACTAAAATTCGAACAAGTAATCCACATACAACTAGTAGAATTTCAAATTTATATTGAGAGAACCAACGTCTGAAAAAATCCTTTAACTTCATATTTTAAGTGATCTATTGATTATATTTAAAATACGCTGCACAGGTACCTTCCGTTGAAACCATGCATGGTCCAATCGGTTCATCGGGGGTGCATGCTTTTCCGAAATGGGGGCAATCAAACGGTGTTTTAATGCCACTTAAAACTTCGCCGCAAATGCAACCCTTGGGCTCTTTCACTTGTTCAACTAATAGATTATATCTACTCATCGCATCGAAATCTTTAAATTCCTCTTTGAACTCTAGACCACTTTGTGGGATCATCCCCAAGCCCCGCCAGTTCGCATCAGTTGGCTTAAAAATAATATACAGAATTTCCCTCGCCTTTTTATTGCCTTCATAAGTAACGCCTCGTTTATAAGCAATTTCGACCTCTCCCCTACATCGCTCAATTTGTTCGACTAACATCACAATCGATTGGAGAATATCCACTGGCTCGAAACCAGCAATGACGCAGGGAATACGATAATTTTGAGCGATAGGCTCATAAGCTTTTGCTCCAATTATCACCGACACATGACCTGGACAAATAAAACCATTTACGGCAACATTTTTATTTTCTATCAATGCGATGAGAGCAGGTGGAACTAATTTATGTGCGGAGATGATCGAAAAATTTTTTAGATTTCTCTTTTTTGCTTCTAAAATTGCTGCGGCAATAGTTGGCGCTGTTGTCTCAAAACCGATGCCCAAAAATACTACCTGTTTCTCAGGATTATTTTCAGCAATTTGAAGGCAATCCAGCGTAGAATAAACCACTCGAATATCAGCCCCATTGGCTCGCTCTTTCTGCAAACAAGAATGGGAGCCAGGCACTCGCATTAGATCACCAAAAGTGGTGATGATAACATTTTCATATTCGGTTAATTTTAAGAATTGATCGATCTCTTGCTGTGACGTAACACAGACTGGACAACCAGGTCCTGAGATAAGAGTGATATTAGTAGGAAGGAGTTGTCGAATGCCATTCCTGGCAATAGACATGGTATGGGTGCCACAGACTTCCATCAAACGGATGTCTTTTTTACTGGTCTTCAAGATTTTTTCAACCAGTTTCTGGCAAATTTCTTTATCCCGATATTCGCTAATGTGCTTCAAATTCATCCCCTAACATTTCCCTGAAATCATTCAAAATAACCTGGGCTTCCTTTTCATCGATCACGTTGATGGCAAATCCCGCATGGACGATCACGTATTCCCCGATTTTTGGTTTGGGATCAATAATATCCAATCCAATTGTTCGATGGGTTCCACCGACTTCGACTCTGGCGGTGTTATTATTTACTTCAACTACTTTCATGGGGACGGCTAAGCACATAACTACTCCTCAATTAAGCAACTTGATAAATCACTGGACGGTAATAAAGCAAAGAAATCGGTTTCCCATGCACTCGAGCAGATTCAAGCCATGCTTCCTTCGCTTTTAAAACTTCACGCACTGCTTCTTCTGGCGTTTCACCAAATGCGGAACAATGTTTTAAATCAGGTATATCTGCCATATACACCACATCTTCTTTACTATAAAATACACTAATATGATAATCTTTTAACATTTTAGTATATTCGTTCGAAAACAATTGAAAAACTATGAATCACTAAATAATTTGATTAAAGTGCAGAATTAAGTTGATAAACAGAAAGGTAATTGATCTTTGGATATTCGAATTACGATAATCGGGAGCAATAAATTTTGGTTCACATTGCAGTTTCCTTTTTGAGCAATTCAACAAGCATTTTCCTCATTTCTCTTATCTCCACCTTCAGATCAGAAAAATCGCTGCGAAGATCATCAATCCTTCGGTTAACATCATCAAATCTTCGATTGAAATCATCCAAACTGTGGTTATTATAGAATATACCAATAATGATTGCGAACATCAGAGGTAGAACAATGGCCAGAACTTGTGTCCAATCCATAGAATTATCCTCTAAAAAATATTAACAGTTTTAATCTACAATAATTTTTATTAATTGTCAAGTAAAATACTTATTGAGGTTAAATTTTTCAATATAATTTTAATGGTGTTGTAATTTCAACTGAAAAAGATGAAAGGTATAAGGTAATTGGGTAATTAGTGGATAAGGTAATTAGCCAGTTACCCAGCTAGCCAATTACTCGATCACCCAGTTTGGCGCAGGTAATCACCCCTCTCTTACTACTGCAACCGCCGCTTGCCCCAAAGCAATCCCCCCATCATTGGTCGGCACTTTTGAATGTGAAAATACTCGTAATCCTAGCTTTCTCAAATCCCTGTTCAAACCAGCAAGCAGCGTCGCATTCTGAAAAACGCCACCACTCAAAACGATTTGATCGATGCCCGTTTCCTTTTTTAATTGAAGACAAAGATCAGTGAATAATTTGATTAGTGTTAAATGAAATTTGTAACTGATTATTTCAGAGCTAATTCCATTCATAAAATCATTGACAATTCCCTCAATGATTGGCTTCGGTAAAATCAGGTATGATTCCTTTCCTTTTGACCATTCATAATTATAGCATTCTTCTACACGCTGATCATTGATTTCCATTTCCAACATGATGGCAGCTTGACCTTCATAAGTCGAACGATAACAGATTCCAAGCAAACTGGAAATCCCATCAAATAATCGTCCCAGGCTCGATGTTTCAGGACAATTCAATCCTTTTTTCATCATTTCAATAATGAATTGAATTTTGTTTTGATCAAACTCTCTAAAAAGCGGGAGATCAATATACCAAAAATCTTCATCGAAGACATGATAAAGATAACTGATTGCCATCCGCCACGGTTCTTTGATGGCCATATCCCCACCAGGCATCGGGATATATTCAATATGAGCTAAGCGATTAAATTTTGCTCCATCCACTAAAAGAACTTCTCCGCCCCAGATATTACCATCGGTACCATAACCTGTGCCATCAAATGATAATCCGATGACAGGCTCTTCGATGCCATGTTCCAATAAGCAACTGGCAATATGCGCATGATGATGTTGGATGCCCATTAATTTGACGCCCTTTTGTTCCAGCGCATATCGGGTACTGAGATAATCGGGATGCAGGTCGTAAGCGATGATTTCTGGCTCAATATCCAGAATTCGTTTTAGATGTCTGACGGTCAGGTCGAAAAATTCATAACTCTCCAAGTTCTTCAAATCGCCGATATGCTGGCTGATGAAGGCATTTTTTCCTTTGGTGAGACAGATGGTATTTTTTAACTCTGCGCCACAGGCGAGGATTTGTGGGAATTCTTTGTAGAGAAAAATCGGCTGTGGAACATACCCCCTCGATCGGCGAATCATTCTATTCTCTCCATCAATTCTTCTGGTCACGGAATCATCGCTGCGGAGATAAATATCTCGGTTATGAATCAGAAAGTAATCAGCTACACATCCCAATCGCTCAAATGCATCGTCATTATCGATCACAATCGGTTCTTCGCTGAGATTGCCGCTGGTCATCACCAATGCGAGAATTTCATCATCTTCCAGCAGCAGATAATGTAATGGCGTATAAGGCAGCATCACGCCGATATTGGGGTTTTTTGGAGCTACCTGTTCTGCGATTGTATTTGATTCTTTTTTACTCAACAAAACGATTGGACGCTGAGGCGAAGTCAATAGCTTTTCTTCTTCACGAGAAATATGAGCATATTTTCGGATTGGATCCAGATTGTATGACATAATCGCCAGCGGTTTCTCTTCCCGATTCTTTCGCTGCCTGAGTCTAATCACAGCTTCATTATTTTCCGCATCAACAGCCAGATGAAATCCACCTAATCCTTTGATGGCAAGAATAGCGCCCTGCTTCAACAACTCAATCGTTTCAACAATCGGATCTTTTATATCAATACGGTTTCTCTTTTGATCAAATAATTCAACCTGTGGGCCACAAACTGGACAGGCATTGGGCTGAGCGTGAAAACGGCGATTGGTTGGATCATCATATTCCCGCTGGCAAGCATCACACATCTGGAAAATTCGCATGGATGTCTTTGGACGATCATAAGGGACATCTTCGATGATCGTATAGCGAGGTCCGCAATTGGTGCAATTGATAAACGGATAGCGGTAGCGCCGATCATTGGGATTTCGCATTTCTGCCAGGCAATCTTCGCAAACATAAATGTCTGGAGAAATTAGCGTTGTCCGTTCAGCAGAAGCGATGCTTTCACGGATGACAAAATCCTGGTAATTGATAGCAGGTAAATCAATTCGCTTGATCGAAGTAATATGGGCGAGTGGCAGGTTATTGTTTTCAATTATTTTAAAAAATAGCTTGATTTTGTTTGAATCCCCCTCAACTTCAATCTCTACTCCTGAACTCGTATTTAAGATATACCCGTTCAGGTTATATTTTTTTGCCAAATTATAGATGAATGGTCGAAAACCAATACTCTGGACTATGCCTTGAATTGTTGCTTTTGTTCGATGGTTCATTCTTTTCCGTAGGAGTAGACAGGTAAAAAATTTTCACGATTCACATCCGTCCAATTTTGCAGCATTTGTTGATAAGTGTGGCAAAAATAGAACGAGAGATAATTTTATGGAAAAAATTTATAAAAATTTCTCAATAGAAACATCAAAAATCTGGGCTAATTTTTGAGCCGTTTTTAAGCTAATGGATCGAATTCCTCGTTCCATATTCGAGACATGTTGTCGGGGAATTCCTCCCAGAAGTTTGCCCAGTTCTTCCTGGGTCATTCCACGATTTTCACGATATATTTTTAAATTATCGCCTGGCGTAGTTTTCGCTTTAATATTTTTATACCATTCGGTTTCAAAAACATTAATTAATTCTTCATCATCATCTTCATAAAGTTTAATCTCTTCCCCATATTCCTCTTTCAGAATTGATAAAAGTTTTTCTGAGATATCGCCTTTAATCTTAATATCAATACGGGCCGTTTTCACGACTGCCTGCATAATACACCTCAATAACTTTAGAGTCCTTCTCACAAAGCCAGCAAGCTATCCATTTTTTCGACAGATGACAATGGTAGCAGTTTTTATCAAGTTTGCTGAAATTCTGCCAGCCTGGCTGAATTGGCCCTGTTGTCCTTAAATCTTCTAAAAGATTACCCATTTTCTTTTGAATATATTCAGGCATATTTTCAATGCTTTTGAGTATCTTTCTTTTTAAGATTACTTCAAACATAATTAATGTAATCAATTTTGGGTTACAAGTCAAGTAATTTTTTTAATCAAAACAGAGCACGAATTTCTGGTAATTTAATTTGAAAACGAGAACCAATTCACGTCTCTTACTTCATAGAGGTTTATTATTTAGAATTCACTTTCTCATATACCTTTTCTTTCAGCCAATCAAACCACCCACTCAATCCTTCTTTGGTCTTCCCAGAAATTTCAAATATTTTTAAATTCGGATTAATTTTCAAAGATCCATCTCTTATTTTTTCAAGACTACAATCCACATAAGGCAGCAGATCAATTTTATTAATCAGCAAAGCACTGGATTCATGAAACATCAACGGATATTTCAATGGTTTATCATCACCTTCGGGAACGCTGAGCAGCATAACTTTAAAATCTTCCCCCATTTTAAATTCGGCGGGACAGACTAAATTCCCAACATTTTCAACAATAAGCAAGTCGATCGCATCCAGATCAAGTTGCGGAAATGTCTCTCGAATCATATTCCCATCCAGATGACAGGCGCCACCAGTATTGATTTGTACAACCTGTACACCTGTGGCAGCAATTTTATCCGCATCATACGTCGACTGAATATCCCCCTCAATTACGCCGATGCGATATTTATCTTTCAAAGCATTGATTGTATGCTCAATTAATGTTGTTTTCCCAGCACCAGGGGCGCTCATCATGTTAATGGTCAAAATACCTTTCTCATCAAACAGTTGTTTGTTTTGTTCAGCAATTCGTTCGTTTGCTTTGAGAA
>SMTZ1_10011174_pt1 | contig 12634 bp, 12 predicted proteins | sample DeeMarSWOR136_30_FD_25667 | JGI IMG/M metagenome (IMG submission 25667) | reverse complement strand
CTCTTTTCATTGGCTATAAAAGGAGGAATCACCTCTTTATAGCCCTTCTCGCGTGTATGGATATCCAGCATGAAATTGATCAGAGCTCTCTCCAGTCTTGCGCCGGCCCCAAAATAGACGGCAAATCTTGAGCCCGCTATCTTGGCGGCTCTCTCAAAATCCAGGATACCGAGCTTTTTACCGATTTCCCAGTGAGCCCTGACAGGAAAAGAAAACGCCGGTTTTTTTCCGAACGCCCTCACTTCAACATTCTCTTCTGAACTCTGGCCTTCAGGGACGGATTCATGAGGAACATTTGGGATATTCAGTAGAATCCTCTTCAACTCCTCATCAATCTCTTTCAAATTCTCTTCCAGACTCTTGATCTCATCAGAGACTTTTTTCATCTCCGAGATGATCGAAGAAGCGTTTTTCCCTTCCTTTTTCATCTGAGCCACGCGTTGAGAAGCTTTATTGCGTTCAAAACGAAGATTCTCTGTTTTTGTCAGTTGCATTTTCTTCTTTTGAGAGAGCTTTTTAAAATCGTTGAGGTTGACCTCCAGACCCCGGGCTTTTGTTTTTTTTATGATAAACTCAGCGTTTTCTAATACATATTTCGGGTCTAGCATGCCGCAGATTATAGCACAAGTCATGCAAATTTAAAATTCTCAAGTTGACTCATAAGAGGGTTTAAAATATAGTGGTTACAATGAAAGAGAAGATTAAACGCAGAGGCTACATCCAGGTCTATACAGGATCCGGAAAAGGAAAAACCACTGCCGCTTTAGGGCTAGCCCTCCGGGCAGCCGGCCATAAACAGAGGGTCTACATCGGTCAATTCCTCAAAGGACAGATGTACGGAGAGCTTCTTTCAGCGAAATTACTTGCTCCGTACATCACGATCGAGCAGTTCGGCCGCACGGGATTCATTCACGTGACAAAAGATCCCGATAAAGAGGATATTCAAAAAGCCAAAAGGGGGCTAAAAAGATGCCTGGACGCCATGCTTTCATTAAAATATAGGATCATTGTCCTGGATGAGATCAATGTTGCCGTTTACTTTAACCTCCTGACAGAAAAAGAAGTTCTTGAATTTTTGGGCCAGAAACCCGAGGGGGTGGAAGTCATCCTGACAGGAAGGTATGCTCCGGCGACTTTCATCAAAAGGGCGGACCTGGTCACTGAAATGAAGGAGAAAAAGCACTACTACAAGAAAGGTGTAAAGGCAAGAGAAGGGATCGAAAAGTAAGAGGAAATACTCGAGGATAGTGAATACAATGGAGAGAGAGAGGTTTGAAGAGCTCGTTGAAGAGGCCCTGGCTGACCTTCCGAAAAAATTTAAAGAACGCCTCCATAATATCACAGTGATCGTCGAGGAAAAGCCTTCAAGAGAAGTCTACCTTCGATTGGGAGGCTCACCATTCAGTCTAATCTTAGGGCATTACCATGGCGTTCCATTCAAATACCGAGGACCGTTTTATGGAAATGTACCTCCTGATGTGATCACCATTTACCAAAAACCGATAGAAAAAATCTGCTCCACAGAGGAAGAGATCAAAAAAAAAGTCAAAGAGGTTGTTGTGCACGAAATCGCACATTATTTTGGATTCGATGATAAAGAATTGAAAAAGATCGAGAATCAATAAAGCTCTGTGTTACTCATTTTGAACTTTCAGGAGAAAATAGTTTGATACCACTGAGTCGAACTTGAGGAGACAGAAAAATGCACTCAAATTTTAAGGGCGTATTCGCCGCTCTAACGACTCCTTTTGTCGGAGATGAGGTCTCACCCAGAAAACTCAAGGAAAACATCCAAAAATACAACAAGATTGACCTGGCGGGTTATGTCATCCTGGGCTCAACAGGAGAAAGCGTCTATCTCTCCGATGAAGAATCGGAAAAACTCGTTCAAGCCGCGAAAGAATCGGCTTCTCAAGGGAAAAAAATAATTGTCGGCACTGCCAGAGAGTCCACCAGAGCGACTCTCGAATTCACGAACAGGATGGCCGGGCTCGGCATCGACGCGGCGCTTATCCGGACTCCCAGTTATTACAAATCTCTTCTAGACCGGAAGGCTCTCATGACACACTATCTCACCATTGCAGAGAAATCCCAAATCCCTGTGATCATCTATAATATTCCACGAAACACAGGCATTTCCGTGGACTCCAACCTTCTCATCGAACTCTCCAAACATCACAACATCACAGGAATCAAAGACAGCTCTGGGAATCTATCTTCCCTGGGAGAAGCCATCCCCCACATCTCGCCTCAGTTCAGCATCCTACTTGGGGCGGGAAGTCTTTTTCTCCAGGGTCTTATTCTCGGCGCCCAGGGAGGAATCCTCGCTTTGGCTTCAGTGGCTCCGGCTCACTGTGTCAAGCTTTACAACTTGTTCTTAGATAAAAAGCTCGAAGAAGCGCTCAAGCTCCAACTCAAGCTAATACCTCTGAATAAAGCTTTGATTCAGACGTATGGCATTCCGGGAATCAAGTATGCCCTGAACCTTCTCGGGTATACTGGCGGTCCTCCTCGACTGCCTCTTCTTCCCCTGGGTGAAAAGGGAAAAGAGGACATAAAGAATCTCTTAATTGATCTTGAACTCCTGGAAGACTGAAAGAGAGGAAATAGGAATGATCGATAACAGGAACGGCAACAGTGCACCTCCCGGAAGACGGACTTTCATGCGTAATATTCTTTTGGGAGCTTTCTCAGCCTCACTCGCGTCCGTAAGGCTTCATTCAGGAAGCCAGAAGAAAGACCAACGAGTGAAAAAAGGCCAGATGTTCTACCGCAGGCTGGGACGGACAAATCTCTTAATCTCTGAGATTTCTCTCGGAGGAAGCCCTGTCCCAGAGTGGCCGATCCTCCATCAAGCGTTCGAAAGAGGCGTCAATTACATTGACTCATCCCACAGCTACCAGAATGGCAACAGCGAACGGCAGATCGGCCGGCTCCTTAAAGAAGTGGGAAGGGATAAAGTCCATGTGGGGACAAAATTCCATCTCAGACAGAATTGGAGTGAAAAATCCATCATAAGCTCTGTCGAAGGGAGCCTCAGAAGGCTGGACACGGATTATCTGGATGTCCTTCTCATCCATGGGGCAGAAAACGTGGAACACCTGGACGATGAAAGGGTTCTCAGCGCTTTCGAGAAACTCAAAAAACAAGGGAAATACAGGTTCAGAGGTTTGTCCTGCCATTCGAATCACCATGAGATTGTTAAGAAGGCCGTCGATTGCGGACATTATGACATGATTCAGCTCGGGTATAACGTCTTTGACATCCAGGAATCAGAAAAAGAAATCCAGACCTACGACGATTACCTGGAAGCCTGCGGGATTCGGCCCCTTATCGCACTGGCCAAATCAAAAGATGTCGGAATCATAGCCATGAAAACTCTGAAAATCGGAGGAAGAAGGCAAAACCTTGAAAAATACAGGACAGGCACGACTACGCTTTATCAAGCCATGCTCAAGTGGGTACTGGAAAACAGGGATATCTCCTCAGCCGTTATAGAAATGCTGACGTTTGAGGAACTGGAAGAAGACTTGGGAGTGATCGGAATACCCCTCTCCGCAATGGAAAGACGAACCCTTCTCCGTTATGTCGTCGAAAATTCAAAAGACTACTGTCATATGTGTGGGAACTGTCGCAAGAACTGCCCCTCCCGGATCGAAACAACATCCATACTCCGGTATCTAGCCTACTATGAAGGCTATAACAAAACCAGCATGGCCAAAGAGGCCTATTCCCGGCTGAAGCCAGCTCAGACAGCATCGGCATGCACGAACTGCGGTGAATGCAAAAAGGCCTGCCCCTATGGAGTCTCTGTAAGAGATAAAATAAGAGAAGCCCATTTTCTCCTGGGATAGCTGGATACAACTCGATTCAGATAGACATAATCCAGGAACAAAACAATCTTTTCAAGGCAAAATCAATCCCCATATTTCCTGATAGAAACATCCACTTAATTTGAATTTTAGAAGTGGATAGATTTCGCTGACTTTGTAAATAAAAGGACCGTGCACCCTGCTCCGACCAAACTCTCCCTGCGTTATCCATGCAGTTGGCTCAGGCCAGGCTGACCTGCAGCACAAGAGGCCACTCTGCTACCGCTGCTACCTCCCGGTCCTGACGGAATTCACAAAGAGCTCTTTGCGCAGGGCCCAAACCCTCAACACCACTTACACGGACACTGTCCAGACAAAGCATAGCCTCGACAGGGAATTCGACCCCACTGTAGCGGATGGTGGGCAACAGGGCACCGCTAGCTCCCCATCTAGCACGGTCCGTCTTTTCTATTCCTTTAAGAACCACACTGTTTCGAACTGTCTGTCCACGAATAATAACACCTCAATCAACCACTCTAAAGGAACAAGAAAAATCCTATCTCTAACGCTAAATTTTGTCAATGAGATATCAATGTATCAATGGAATAAGACCTCAGTCACTTCATTCATTTTAATTTAAATCACCTGCATTCAGGAGAGAATTTCGCTTTTTTCTATCTTGACTGGACAGAATTATAAGCAGGCATATTCATCCTTCTTTATCTAACATGCTATCCCTCCACATTCCCCCTATTCCTCCCTGAGCTGATGGATTTTAAATAGCCTCTTCTTTCAAAAGAAAGCACCTGGATTTTTCTATTATGGTAGTTTTTTCTTGACAGAAAAATATGCAGGTGATAGAAAAAATCTAGCTAATATTAAGGAGGTTTACATGCTTGGAAATAGAAGAGGATTAAATCTGTTTTCGCTTTTATTCGCTTTATTCCTACTAACCTGTTTTTTATATCCACAGACTCCTCCAGAAGAATTTCTAGGGCACAAAGTCGGTGCAGACCGCAAACTGGCTGATTATGACCAGATACAGGCTTATTTCAAGAAGCTCGACCAGGAATCAGACAGAGTCAAGGTCATCGACATCGGCACCTCCACCCTGAAAAAGCCGATGATCATGGCTATCATCACTTCAAAACAGAATATGGACAGACTGGACACCTACCGGGAAATCGTGAAAAAGCTCAGAGACCCAAGAGTCACACCTCCTGAAGAGGCCAAAAAACTCGCACAAGAAGGAAAAGCCATTGTGCTCCTCACATGCAACCAGCACGCCACAGAAATCGCTGCCTCACAAATGGCCATGGAATTGGCCTATAAACTCGCAGCCGGAAAGACTCCGTATGATGCCGAGAAAGTCCTGAATGATGTAATCGTTCTGCTTGTTCCAACCTCAAATCCTGATGGACAGCAGATGGTCACTGACTGGTACCGGAAATATGTGGGTACAAAATTCGAAGGTGGACGCATGCCCTGGCTTTATCATCATTACGCAGGACACGACAACAACCGCGACTGGTTCATGTTCAACCTCTCCGAGACAAAAGCTGTGACCAAAGTCCTCTACCATGATTGGCTTCCTCAAATCCACATCGATGAACACCAGATGGGATCAACCGGCGCTCGGCTTTTTGTCCCTCCTTTCATGAATCCTCCTATTCCAAATGTCCAGCCCTTACTCTGGCGAGGCGTGAGCCTCTGCGGAGCCAATATGGCCTATGACCTGCAAAAGAACGGTTATAAAGGCGTCGTCCATGGAAGAAGCTATACAGCATGGTGGATCGGAGCCTGCGATGATACATCCTGGCTCCACAATGTCGTGGGATTGCTCAGCGAAATGGCCTCAGTGAATATCGCTTCTCCTATCCATATAGAACCCACAGAAGTTCCCCAATCCTATTACGAAAAACGCCTGGAATTTCCAGATCCCTGGCTGGGAGGATGGTGGAGACTCAGAGACATTGTGGATTACGAGCTCGTTCTTTCTCTGAGTTTGATCAAAACAGCTCATCTTCACAGAGAAGATTTTCTGTATAACTTTTACAGTATGTACAAGAATTCGATCGAAAAAAGAGAAAAAAACGAACCTTTTGCATTCGTCATCCCGAGCAAGCAGCGGGATTATCCCACGACACTTCGGATGCTGGATATCCTGATGTTCGGTGGTGTAGAAGTCAATCAAGCCAAACAGGAGTTCATTGCTGACGGCAAGGTCTACCCGGCTGGCTCTTTCGTAGTCAAGATGTCCCAGCCCTACAAGCCCTATGCACAAGCCCTTCTCGAAAAACAAAAGTATCCGGATATCCGACAGTACCCCGGAGGCCCTCCTGTTCCCCCGTATGACAATGCGGGCTGGACTCTTCCACTGCAAATGGGAGTGACATGCGATAGAGTTGAAACGCCGTTTGAAGTCAGCATGGAAAAATTAGGAAAAGCTCCCTACGCTTCACTTTCAACAGCACCGGAAAAGTCCTCATCGGCCTACATCGTTCTGGACTGCCGGATGAACGCTTCTTATTCGATTGTTTTTTCACTCCTTAAGAACAAGGCTGAAATGTCCCGGTCAAAAGAAAAAATCAAGACAGAAAAATTCACTGCCGCTCCCGGAAGTTTCATCGTCAAGAATACCGCTGCAGTCCAGAAACTTCTTCCTGACTTGATGAAGAAATGGCATGGCAAATCCTATGGGCTCGACAGTATTTCAGATATTCCCACATCCCCCCTAAAAAATCCCAGGATCGGACTCTATCAATCCTGGATGTCGAACATGGATGAAGGATGGACAAGGTATGTTTTTGACGACCTGGAAGTCCCCTACTCAACCTTACACAATAAAGACTTCAAACCCATAAAGAAAGGAAAAAAAGAGGAAAAAGTCGACTTGAAGGCAAAATACGATGTGATCGTCTTTGCCAGTGAAGATTCAGATATGATTATTCAGGGAAAACCCAGCCCCACTTCACGATGGGCCAGGTTTTTCACAGAAATGCCTCCTCCATATGATGGAGGTATCGGCAAGGAAGGAGTAGAAGCGCTGAAGAGCTTTGTGGAAAAGGGAGGCATCCTCGTCACTCTCAACGATGCTTGCAGCCTGGTCTTCAAGGAATTCAAGGCTCCTGTAAGCGATTCTCTTGAGAGAGTCGAACGGAGCCGATTCTTCTGCCCAACTTCTCTACTAAAAATCCAAGTGGACAACACATCGCCTATCGGCTACGGAATGCCCAAAGAAGCCGCAGCTATGTTCTCAAGAAGCCTAGCCTTCAGCACCAGGATTCCTCCTGCTGAGTGGGACAGAAAAGTCGTGGCCAGCTATCCTGAAGAAAACATTCTTTTGAGCGGATGGCTTCTGGGTGAAGATGTCCTGGCGCGAAAGGCCGCAGTCGTGGATACGAAGTATAAAAATGGGCACATTATTCTTATCGGAATCCGCTGCCAGTTCCGCGCTCAATCCCACGGCACCTACAAATTCCTGCTGAATTCCTTCCTCTACCCTGGAAACTAAATCAAAATAAATTAAAAGGGGACAGGCCCCTTTTTTTTGGGGACTATCCCCCCTTCCTTATAAGACGGTTCGCCCTCTTTTTTTTCCTCTTCCTTGATTTCCCTTGAAAAAACACACACAATAGATTAAAATTTATATATTCGAATATTGTAATGATATAAAATAAAGAAAAGGGACAATTCAAATGAAAAAAAAAGATTTTTACACCATTCATTCAGATGTCTGTAAGACTCTATCTAATCCCAAAAGGCAAGAGATTCTCGATAATCTCCGTAAAAAAGAGATGACTGTCAACGAATTGGTCAAAAAAACGGGGATATCTCAGGCCAACCTTTCGCAACACCTGGCCATCCTGAGGACTAAGGGAATCGTCTCAGACCGGCGGGATGGTATCAATGTCCACTACTCTATTGCCAATCCCAAAATAATCAAGGCGTTTGATCTGATCAGCGAAGTACTTCAAGAAGTCCTATCCACCAAATCAAAGACAATTAAAGCGGCCATCAGCCGCAAACCTTAACAAGGGAGATATTTTTCCAGATGTCAGAGGAAAAAAAGAAAAAACTTGCCATGGTCGTCTTCAGCGGCGATATGGATAAACTATTCGCGGCTTTCACCATCGCAACTGGCGCAGCCGCTTCAAACATGGACGTGACCATGTTCTTTACTTTCTGGGGACTCCGGGCACTCAAGAAAAAAAAGAGGACCGGAAAGAGCTTTCTGGGACGCTTGCTCGGTCTTTTCTACGGAGGGGACATCAACCGGGCCGGTCCGAGCAAAATGAATTTTGGAGGAATCGGACGCTGGATGTTCAAGAAGATGATGAAAGCCAAGAATGTACCCACTTTATCCGAACTCAGGCAGGCTGCAATAGACCTCGGAGTCAGGATGATTGGATGCCAGATGAGCATGGCTGTCATGGAGATTCCCAGGGATACGATAATCGACGAAGTCGGCCAGTGCGTGGGGGTAGCGTCTTTTATCGAACAGGCTCAGCAGGCAGACGTGACACTCTTTATCTAAAAAGGGGACAGACTACTTTTTCTATGGGGACTGTCCCCCTATTATAGAAAAATTGTCTGCCCCTTTTTTACTCTCCGATGACCTTGACCAACACTCTTTTTTTTCTTCGGCCGTCAAACTCGCCGTAGAAAATCTGCTCCCAGGGACCAAAATCCAGCTTTCCTTCTGTGACGGCGACAACAACCTCTCTGCCCATTATTGTCCTCTTGAGATGGGCATCTCCATTATCTTCTCCTGTTCGGTTATGTCTGTATTTGGAGATCGGCTCATGAGGGGCCAGCCCCTCCAGCCATTCCTCGAAATCTCCATGTAGCCCGCTTTCGTCATCATTGATGAAAACACTGGCCGTGATGTGCATAGCATTGACCAGACACAGCCCTTCTTTCACACCGCTTTTCTCGACAAGATTCTCTACTTCAAGAGTGATGTTGATGAATTCTCTTCTACTTTCCGTCCTGAGTGAGAGACTTCACGGCCTCCTCCTCAAGCTTATCCCGATTCCGCCTCCGCCAAGAGCAAACAGAATAAGCCCCTGAACAAAGGTCTTCCACTGAATCTGTTCAGCCAGAAAAAGGGCAGAAATCATGAAATAAACGCCGGCCAGAGTAAAGACAATGTATATTCCGAACATGACCTTCCAGGCGCGGTGATTCGTCTTTGGCGTATCTTCCACTCCAAGGACCGCAAATATCAGCCAGAAAAACTTAAGCTGGCCAATGACTTCTGAGGAGAGAAAAACACCTGAAGAGAGGTCCTCAGCATTAGGCACTAAAGGATTGAGCATCTTCTCATAGAGAACAGCCCCAAGATTGCTTCCGAACAAACTTCCAAAAACACCATACAAAAAAGCGTAGCCCATATAGACTGCCTTTTTGTCTTGTGGAGCGATAATGCCGACATAACTGTAATATTTGGGATGGGCGGTCATCTCGCCGATGGAAAAAACCGCAATGCCCAGGATGAACATCCAGGCACTTGATTCCTGCGGCCATCACAGGAATGACCTTTAAATTTGTTGTGATCCGACTGACAAGTATCACAAGAAGGACGATGGTGCCGGCATTGATGATTGTGACAAACTCGGCATCGAACGTAAAAGGTCTCAGAAAAAAAACTTTCTGCATGAAATCGTTCACTGGAGCTCGGTCAATAAAATCCCGCAGATACCAGAGAATAGAACCGAACATCTGAAAATACAGAATCCAGAAACAGGAATACACAACGATCAGCAGCATAAATCGAGAATTACTCAAGACCAGAAAGGCTTCTTTCAAAACCTGGCGAACAGGTTTTGAGCTTTCAGGTCTTTCAGGATCTCTATAAATGAATATTGTTGGCAGGAGCATCAAAAAACACCAGGCTGCAGACGATAAGAACACATAGCGCCAGTTGAATCCTTTGATATAACTGACCCAGAGGGGAGCCAGGAAAGCACCAAGATTGATGCTCCAATAGTAAACCCCGAATCCAAATCCGCTGTTTTCCTTTGTTGTGGTTCGAGCCACTGTCCCGGTAATAATGGGCTTGAAGAGGCCGCTTCCTGTGGCCATGATCAGGAGAAAAAGAAAGATCAGCCCGTAGGTGTCCGTATGACCGGCCGCAAAATAACCTATTGTCAACAGGGAAAAAGCCACAAGAAGCATCTTCCTGTAGCCCAGCCGGTCAGCCAGAGCTCCTCCGAAAATAGGCAGGATGTAGGTTAAGGCATAGACAAATCCCTGCAGGAGCCCGATCGATTGTTTCTCAAAGAAAAGATGTTCGGCTAAATAGACGGCCAGAACTGCATTCAATCCGTAGTAAGCTCCCCGTTCGAACAGCTCCATCAAATTGGCCACCCAAAAGGTGCGGGGAAAAGTGAAAAGAAGATTCTTTTTCTTTACATTTTCATTCATTGCGCACTCCTCAAAACCTTGATTAAAGGCGAGTCTAGACGAAGTTAAAAAGGAATGTATATTTTCGAACAAAAAAGGTCAAGTTTAACTTAAAAAGGTTTTCTTCCATTTTGTGGATTAAATGATTGGATGGCATTCAGGGATGTCCTTGCTCCAGTCAGATTTTTCACGCCATTCCCTCCTCAACCTTCTCAGCCCTGCGGAACTCCGCGTATTTATCAAATCTCTCGCCCGGATATCTCCCAGCCATACTTAGCACCGCCCGATGTATTATTTCGTGCTCACACAGTCCTCGGGCCCAACTTCGTCGGGTTCCCTCGAGGTCGACTTGGGAAGGCTAAATCTTCCGATGTCGCTTCATCCATCCCTGAATACTCTTCTCGGTTATATGAGTTACATCTAACCACACAAAATGGAAGAAAATCACTTAAAACAATATTGGGGTCAGACCTTGTCAGAATTGATGACAGCGAATTGAGACCAAGACCAGTATCTCGAAATCCTAATAAGGCTTGACCCTATAGTCTTTTGCTGATATTAGGCCTGACTCCAAATTTCCTCAAATTTTGACTGGACTAAACTTCTGTTGCGAGTGTCGCGCCACTCTGCTATTGAGCTTTATTCCCAGTCTTGGACTATGGCTACGATAAGCTTTGTCAGGTCTTCAAGGTCATGACGGTGGATCTTTTCGATAAACGAATGGGAATACACTCCAGGCCAGGAAAGAGGGATATCCGTGGCTCCTCCTGGGATGAAGACAGAGCCATCGTTTCCTCCTCTTGTGTTACCCAGTTGAAAAGGAATGCTGTGGTCCTTAGCGATTTTCATGACTTTCTCCAGCTCGAAGCGGGGAGCGATATTGCTGCTGTCAATGGCGCGGAGCACAGCTCCTTCTCCCAGAGCAATCCGGGCAAACCTCTTTGAGTCAAGAGGCGCATCAGAAGAGACAAAGGTATCCACAGCAAAAACATAGTTCGGTTTGAGCGTTTGGGCGAGATGGGAGGCTCCGAACAAACCAATTTCCTCTTGCACATCCCAGGCAAAAGTGATTGTTTTCCCCTTTATCTTTTTCAAATTGATGCTTGAAGCCGCGGCCAAAAGGGCTGCACATCCGGCCCGGTCATCCACTGCCCGTGTCGCGATCAAGTCAGGAGAGAACTCAACAATTCTTTTTTTTATGGTTATCTGGTTTCCTTCCTCAACCCCCAGGCTTCGCGCCTCTTCCTCCGAAGAAACGCCCAAATATATTTCGAAGTCACTCGTCCGGAAAGGCTTAGAAGCGGCTTCCCGGCTGAAATAATCCAGGCGAGGAGCGACCACTCCGTTGACAGTTTCTTTCTCTGTATAAATAACCACAGGGCGCCCCTCATACATCGTTGAAATAAACCCTCCTCTTCCTCTGACTTTCAGAGTTCCTCCAGGTGTAATATTTTCCACGACCAGCCCTATTTCATCTGTATGAGCGACGAACAATAGATGGGGATGGCCCTCCCCGACAGTAAACCAGACATTCTCCATGTCGTCTCTCTGAGGCTTGACTCCTGACGGAAAATTGGACTGGATGAAATCAGCCACTTGTCCTTCATACCCCGATACTCCTGGAATCAAGACCAGTTCTTTCAGCAATTCCCATGAAGACATGGAATCGGTTTGTTGGCACAAAACCACGGATAGAGACAAACCCAAAGCCAATACGAGAATGATGTATTTTTTCTTCATCTTCACTCTCCTTCACTCGAGAAGGCCTGAAAGCAACTTCTCTAAGGCTAGGATATCCTTTAAATCCAGCACTTCGACAGGAGTTGATGGAAATTTCACAGGAAGTCCAAGAGTCAGGACATCCGTCTCGCCGGATGAAAAAGGACTCATAAGGCTGGATTCAAAACCGGGGAGATACTGGAGAGGAATTCCATTTTGCTTTGCGATCTCTTCAATCTTTTCTCTGAGTTTTGAACCGCTTTTTTCAGGATAAGCCAGGACCGGCCCTTTTCCGAGGGAGATTTCGCTCTGGCCGGATCTTTCAACAGGTATAACATCTATGATGAGAACATTTTCTGGATTGAGATTCATCTTCGCCCTTAGAGCGCCCATGGCTGCCCTGGGCCTTGAACCACGTGCAAGAAATTTTGTTTGAGCCATCCAGATAAACGTTGTTTTTTGTGTCGGTTTCCTGACTTCGATTTTCCCGGCCAGATGCAGGAGTAGTGCCGAGCACGTTTTGCTGCCAAGAGAAGAGCCAGCAATTCTATCTCCAGTGAGCCGGGTCAGCTCCGGAACCGGAGTCACAGCATCCAGCATCCTGACTCCTTTCTCTGTGACTTCGTTTTTGGATCGGGCTCCGATATCCAGGAAAGCCTGGTCAAGGGAGAAGCTCTGCAGTTGTTGTCTTCCTT
>SMTZ1_10005603_pt1 | contig 12634 bp, 12 predicted proteins | sample DeeMarSWOR136_30_FD_25667 | JGI IMG/M metagenome (IMG submission 25667) | reverse complement strand
AGTGGAGATGGTCCATCCCACCGTGCACACATCATTTCCAACTCTTGGGGTTGGGGACCTGGTTCTGCCTATATGGCGCTTAGATACTTAGCATTAGTATACGATCTTGCATCTATACCCGACGTGATGGCAACAGGCTATCCTGGATCTCTATTCGTGTTCTCATCTGGTAATACTGGTGCTGACTATAGTACTGTGGGTGCTCCAGACTCGGCTTTCTCGGTCGTATCTGTTGGTGCTACAATCACAGGTCACTACTATGAAAGTCAATATGGTCCATTTACCCAAACGGACAGTCAGGAGATTTACTTCTCTTCGAATGGTCCTGGCTACACTGGAGTTACCAAACCTGATGTGATGGCTCCTGGTTACAGGGGTGTAAATCCACAACCATCCCAGAACGAATGGATGGGTGTACCGGGCTATGACGGTGCGTACAACACATACTACTGGTGGCAAGGAACTAGTCTGGCTTGTCCTCTTGCAGCTGGTGTTGCAGCTCTCATCATGGATGCTTGGAATGTGAAACACGCAGCAATGCCCTCTCCACAGTTGACCAAAGACTTGCTCCTATCAAGTGCAACTGACTTGGGATATGATCCATACATTCAGGGTCATGGTTTAGTCAATGCAGAGGCTGCTATTGCAGCTATTGAGACAGGAGCTGCTGATTCATACTTCTTTGAGTCAGATAGCTTCCAGTACTATGGCGAACAAGTTGCTGATGCATGGGCATACTGGATACCCGATTGGGCTCCATTTGGCTTCTACTTTGAACCTGACTGGACAACCCCTGTTGGTCTTGAAACAAGTAGTGTGTTCTTCGGAACAGTTGATCGTGGTCAATCAAGGGTTGTAAACCTTGATGTTACAGGCTTCGATTTAACTGGTGGGGATACCTCGAACTTCGATGTCATATCTCCATGGTACTACGTGGAAGGATCCAGAGTAAGCTTCTCTGAAACGAGCTACAGGTATAATGATACCAACACAAACATCATGAGATCCGGTGTCTTCTTCCTTGAAGACAATGTAACATTGACAGACTTCTATAATGCAAAATATGCGACGATTACTGTCGCCTACGATATCGCTGACATAGGTGATTACCCAACAGTTACATTGTTTGACTGGGTTGACACTGATATGAACGATGAGTTCAACTACTGGAACTTCACTACTGAAGTTGGTGACTACATCAGTTTCATCTCCCGCTACTATGATCAATGTAATATCATGCAAATGAGAATTTCACATACTAGCGGAATTGGTAATCTGTTCACTGGTGAACCAGTTCTACAGTTCTTTGGTCCTGCAGGGATTGACTTTACAGTGACCATTCAGAATTGGGTTGAAACTCCAGATACTACAATCGGAGTTGCTGATGGTACAACTGGAATTGATGTGACCCTGACTGTACCTCTTGACGCTGAGTATGGTGCTCATGAGGGTTCAATCTATCTAGAGGACACTTCAAGCGGCTTTACTCATCAGATTCCTTACTCCTATATGGTTGAGATGAACCTTGATGGAGCTAAAGGAGATAATATGACTCTGGTCGATGGTGCTGGTGCTGAACTCACTCCATATGATAGTGGTGCTTTAACAACATCGTTCATCTACGGTACAACAGCTATAAACGAAGCAGGTGGTTCGACGTCGTTCCATCTTGAAATACCATACAACTCAGCTATCAATGCATCAGTTCTTGTAATGAGAGCTGAATGGGTAAATGATGGTACTGCTGTTGACATCTATCTACGTAATGAGCTGAGTCAATCACCTCCATTAGCACAATCTGATGATGGTGGTGGTCCATTCGTTTCTACGCCAACTGGTGATAAGATTAACACAATAATCTGGGAACCGGGTCACTTGATCAACGGAACGTATTGGTTCTACTACGTTGTGCATAGACTCGATGGAGCAGACATACCTGAGAACATCAAGATCACGTTCCAGCTCTATGGTCCAACAGACTTGCAACCAGCTGAGAACGACTTCACCTGGACTGCCAAAGATATGACAACTCCCACAGCCATCTCACCAGATGATGTGCTTGAAGGAGACCATGTTGTCATTCGAAGCAACTGGACTATTCCAGCTGTAGCAGGACTACCTGAGTACGGAACCATTACTGGTACACGGCTAGATCTCTTGAGTGGTCTATACGCGACATTCACTGGTACATATGCAGATCCACAAGGTCAAGATGCATGGCCTGTCCCATTAATAAACACTGATACCTACATATGGCACACAGTGGAGGGAATCGCTGCTGGAGACATTGTCTTAGTTGACCTGGACGCTCAGGGCGGTTCTGACCCATCATTTGATGTTTGGGAGTGGGATGACGCAAATGATAATGGTCTAGTAGATCTTGACGAACTCGGAGGAGCTTCATTCCTCTCTGTGGACGATGGAAGTGGAGGAGCTGCTGAGTCTGGTTCATATGTATCTCCTGGTGCTATGGACATAGCAGTTCGAGTGTTCTGCTGGGATTGGGCATACAACCATCAAAACTACCTCCTCGAGGTTGATACTAGGACCGCTCAAAGCGTCCTAGGTGATGGGATTGCCAATCCACTGGATGATGTATCCTTCGACACCTACGCTCTCCAGAGGGTTCCAAGTGTAACGAATGATCTATTCCTGTACTGCTGGACAGAAAGTGATGTTGTCTGGGTGATCGACTTCGGAAAAGTCACCTTCGTAAACTTCTTCGTACCTGTCCTACTACCTGTCAATGATGCTATTGATATCGGTAATGACCAATACAACCTGACATGGACTGCTGCGACGGACAGGAATGTTGATGACACCATATTCTATAGTGTCGCCATCAGCTCTGATGGTGGAAACACATTCCAGCCAGTTGCAACAAACCTGACTGAAACATACTTCGTATGGGATTCAGACGGATGGCTTGAAGGCACATACTACTACAGAGTCAGAGCATTCGATTGTGACCTTGTCTTTACGTATGATGGTGAACCTGTTGGTACAGCTGACGCTCCACCCGATTCGTACTGGCCTGGCACATTCGTGGATCAGGTGAGTAATTCGTTCACGGCAGGTAATGTTCCACCAACAACACCGCCGCCAACAACTACTACACCCACACCGACCACACCCACACCCACTCCAGCACCTCTTGATCCACTACTCATTGGATTAATTGGTGGAATTGGTGTTGGTGTTGTTGTGCTGCTGATCCTCTTCCTAATCAGGAAGAAGTAGTAGTGAGTACACGAGAAGTATAGTTTAAAGGAACATGGGGGCTTTGCCCCCATCCCCCTTCTTTTTCACATCCAATATTTTTACGAACATCAGAATCAGATATTGAGAAATCGGAATCTCCAATTCAGTTTGGAGCAATCTGATGTGTTACTAGAGATGATTAGTTGAATCGCTCCTTTATGACAATATCAGAGGTGCTCCTTCGTCCTCGCATAGGTGGAGTTCCACCTTTGATCTTGCCAACTGGTATCATTGCGACAGGTCGCATGTGGGAAGGTACATGAAGTGTCTTGGAAACAGCCTCCTCATTGAAAGCTCCTATCCAACATGCCCCATACCCATGGAAATGTGCACCATACAAGATATTCAGAGTAAGAGCAGCTGTGTCCTGAATGACATACAGATATCTTCCCCGATTTTGGTATCTTTCTGCTGACTCCTCAGGGACTGCACATACTACAAAAATCACTGGTGCATCTGCGATGAAGCTCTGTTTAAGAGCATCATTGGCTAATTGATTTTTCAATTCATTATTAGTCACAATAATGATTCTCCATGGCTGACAATTCCCAGCACTAGGTGCACTTGTCCCTATCCTTACAATATCCTCTATGACTTCTTCAGGAATTGGTTCACTGGTAAATCTCCTAATTGACTGTCGAGACTTTATTTTCTCGATACAATCACTACTCATTTAAAGCACCTCAGGATTTACAATATTTGGTGGGGTTTCACCGTTGAGAGCAGCTATAATATTCTTTGCACATATGATTGACATTGTTGCTCTTGTATTCATACTGGCACTCCCTATATGAGGCACAAGAACAACATTATCGAGAGCCAAAAGAGGGTCCTTTTTTGAGATGGGTTCCTCTTGGTAGACATCAAGTCCTGCTCCTCTCAGATTTCCCATTGATAAAGCCTCATATAATGCATTCTGATCAATAACCTGGCCTCTTGAGGTGTTAACTAGGATTGCGTCTGCTTTCATCATCTCTAACTCTTTTTTCCCAATGAGATGGTGAGTTTCAGCTGTGAGTGGGACATGCAGGCTTACAATATCTGATTCCCTGAGTAAAATTTCTAAATTAGATGATTTGACTCCAATTTCATTCTCTAAAGCTGCAATGCTTTCATTATAACTCCGTGTAAAGTAAAGTATGTTCATGTTGAATCCTTGAGCTCTCCTAGCAACAGCTTGTCCTATTCTTCCCATTCCTATAATACCAAGAGTTGCACCATGAATATCTATACCAAGAAGAGTCTCAGGTCCCCATGCAACATTCCATTTTCTATCTCGTACAAATCTATCCGCCTCAACAATTCGTCTTGCTACAGCCATTATGAGCGCCCAAGCTAAATCCGCAGTAGTTTCAGTAAGGACTCCAGGAGTATTGGTGACAATAATCCCTCTCTTTGTTGCTTCCTTGACGTCAATATTATCATAGCCTACTGCATATTGGGCTATAACTTTGAGATTTGGTAGTCCATTGATAAGATTCGAATCAATTGGATCTGAGAGAAGTGTAACAAGCCCTTGGCAGTCAACTGCCATTTCAATAATCTCATTCCTGCTTGGTGGATTCTCCGAAGGCCATACTTTGACATCGAACTTCTTAGTGATCTTATCTAGACCTTCTTGAGGAACTTTTCTTGTAACAAATACTTTCTGTTTCATGGTTCTCAATAAGAAATCATCAAGGCAAACTCTTGAATCCTACCATCGAGGAGTACTTGATATAATCATGCTGAGAACAGACTCCTTATATTCGAATAACGGAGCTATGAAAGCAGTAGGATTGTGAGTTGCAGATGTCTTTGGAGCTTCCAAATAGTGCAATACTAGTTCTGGGTAGACTTGCAGATGAAGGTCCCATGACTCCAAAAGCTCTTATCGAAAAAGTCGGTCTCGCACCTCGAACCATATCTTTTGCCCTTAGAACATTGGTCAGAGAGAAAGTAATCAGAAAAACACCCAACCTTGCTGATATGCGTCAGCCTATCTATCATATTGACATGGAGCGAGTCAGAGAACTCCAAATTCGATTTGACTCAGGCCAGATCTCTCAGATGCCACCTTCCTTTAGACCATCTGGTCATTCCTTTACTCGTTAGCATAAAGGAACATCTCATATAATCTACTCAATTTTGAGTAGATACTCTTAAATATATTTGACTGCTGTAAACCGTTTGTTTATTAATTATTCCGTATAATTAATAGGTGGGAACAGAAAGATCCACCAATTAGGGGATGGTATAGTCTAGATGTCCATCGAACTACCACGCAGTGCAATAATCGTCCTGGACAGGCTAACGACTGAAGGTCCAATGACGCCAAAGGACATTAGCAGTAGGGTTGATCTAGCACCTCGAACAGTCAGTTTTGCACTGAGAAAATTAATGGGTCAAAAACTGTGTAAAAAAATACCAAACCTCACTGATATGCGTCAACCTCTATATGCTGCTGATATGGAGCGTGCAAGAGAACTCCGGATGCGGTTTGAACACGTCTTCAGGCAGGTTCTTGTTTAGATTCCCACTTATTATGACATCTGTATCATGTCAAAAAGTGGAATTGAGATTCCAATTCATCTAAGATAATTCAAGATTCTATTATAACTACTTTAATAACTATGAGAAAATTCGATTTGACAAGTGATATTATATGGCTCATGAGGGACTCGCGATTTTCTTTGTCATTCTTGGAGTAATTCTTCTAATGGCATACTATTTGGGTCCGAGAAATGAAGTCCGATTAAGAAAACGCCAAGAGGGTATGGTACTGCTTATTCCATCAGCAGCATTACTCTTTATATTAGCATTAGTCGTGTATAGTGGGATTCTAGGGTGAATCCTTTGAAAAATCAAGAGTAACAAGTTTACAGAAAATACCTGCAGACACTAAATCTGCAGTTGTTCCCGGATTCAGGAGGTTTCCTTCCTTCCTCAATTCATCATCCAGCTTCTTCATCAGCTCGAGTGAACCTGTATCCTGATTCCAAGCTTTCATTGTTCTTTCAGCAAGTCTACGGACTATCTCCGCCTGTTTCTTACCAGCTTTTTTCGCAATGAGCCCATCAGGGCGCAGCGAAAGTAGCCAAACAAATGTTTGTACAATTCCCTCCTCGAGATTCTCAAGATTGTCCGCTATCTTATCGAGATAGGGAAAGACCTGATTCAGTATCAGTGAAAAGTTGTTTGCCCATTCACTACTGATTTCATCAACATCAGCTGATAACTTGAAAAGTTCATAGAGTGTGAGTCCGTCCTCAACAATATTGTCCATTACCTTCGGATTATCAATGTCATATCTACTATGAGTTTCTGTCCAACTAGCTGAGCTCTCAACTCTCGGATTTGTAGTTCTCGCAAGATGAAATGCCTCGTATAGATTCAAACAGTCTTCAACTGATGTGTTTTCAATGATCTGACTCAACCATTTTTGCGCTTCTTTTGTTGAGAAATTTCCATCAACGGTTATTACTGAACTCGTTGCAACAACAAGTGGAATATATAGTAAAATGGTTCCAAGGATAGTATTTCGTTTATTGATACCTGTAAATGTATCTAGAGCACTTAGATGAATCAATTCTCCGATCTTTAATTCTTGGGGACTTATCTTTTCCTCTGCAAGAGCCTCTCCTTTCATGGCGCTTGAATGAAGACCTCTTCCTATCAATGAAGCACTAGCAAGAAAATGTCTGTAATCAGTATCTGAGAATCCAAATTGCCTATTTACGTTTCCTGGCTTTGGTGAACTCGCTTCTAGAAGAATTGATAATTGCCCTATGCTAGCAAGTCTCCAAGAAGTACTTTTCATTGAATTTTCACGAGTTCCTTCATCCGATTTAGACTTTCAAATTGTCCAACTTAGAAAGCGTAAAAAGGGACTAATAACAATACTGTGCTGAATCCAATATGACTGTTCCTGCACGCTTGCAATTTTCTCATGTAGGCATTTTTGTATCAATTATTGTCTATCTAGCTGTCAGAGGGTTTTTTGTGATTTTGAGAATTGGAGGCGTCTTATGGTCTCAAGCTGGAGGATACTTGGCCATCGCTCTACCTCTTGCACCTGTCATTGTTTTGGGATTTGCAACATGTGTCATTTCTTATGCTTTCTCATACCTCGGTTTATGGATGATGGATAATAATCAGTACATCCTTGGAGTTATCACAGTCTTCCTCTCAGTGATTGTCATTCCAGGCGTGATCGGAGTCTATTCTTGGTTCGGATATACAATAGGTCCCTGATAATCTACAATTATGGGCACGATTTCAGTTGCTCGTCCTCTTAGAACTATATCTGCTACGGAATCACGGTTTGTTCCTTCAAGATTAACTAGAATGACCTTGGCACCAGAATTCTTGGCGAGTTGTGGTAAGTAGGCTGCTGGATAAACAGAGAGACTTGTTCCGATAACAAGCATTAGATCAGTTTTACGACACATTTCAATTGCTTTTGTCATTGCCACCTCAGGTAAAGGCTCACCAAAAAGAATAGCTTCCGATTTAAGGACACCATTACACTTCTCACATTTAGGTGGAATCTCTCCATTAACTACACTTTGATGAATTCTATCACCAACATACTCCATATTGCACTCGATACAATAAGCACGTAGATAATTACCATGAAGTTCCACTACAAGTTTATTCCCTGCGGCCTGGTGCAAATTATCGATATTTTGCGTGATTACCCCAACCAGCTTTCCATCAGATTCAAGGTTTGCCAAGGCTTTGTGAGCTGCATTTGGTTGAGCTCTCAGAATTGTTTCAGCAATTTCCCTTCCCATTGTCCAGAATTTTGTGGGGTTTTGCATAAAGCTCTCAATAGTTGCATATTCATGAGGGTCATATCGTTCCCATAGTCCTCCCTCAGATCGGAAGTCAGGGATACCGGAATCAACACTAATTCCTGCACCAGTAAATGCAGTAATTTTCTTACTTTGAGCAACAAGCTGTTTTGCATATTCAAGGGCATCAGAATTTGGCATATTGATTGTTATCTATTAACTCCCATTGATTTTATTTTCGGTTTCATCAAATATTGCTAATTCGAAAAGTTTTTCTTTGGATAACAATGAGTTCGCCCGAGTCACCAAGGGGAGCTGAACCATTAAATCAGTGTCCCTTTTACGACACCTTTCTGTATGATTTGTCAGTCAGTCAATACTATGAATAGGCAGTGTGACCGAGGAATGCATGAAGACAACGAGAAGGGTCATGAAGTAGAATTAGACCTATCAGACAATGATTTAGAGGAAAATGATATCATCGAACTTTCTCCAGAGGATCCCCTTCACACACAACTGGATGTCGAATGCCAAAGATCAAAAGAGCTTTTAGATAAACTTCAGAGGCTGCAAGCAGAATTTGAAAACTATCGTAAGCGAATGGATGCACGATTTTCTGAGGTAACTAAATTTGCTAGTGAAGAAATTCTTGTGAAAGTCCTTGATATTTATGATAACATTCTAAGAGCCCTTGAGATGGATTTCACAGACGATCCACAAGCTGCAAAAGATGGTATAAGTGCAATTGAGCAGCAGATTAACAAGGTATTAAGCATGGAAGGTGTTCGTCCAATAGAGTCAATTGGAACTCAGTTTGACCCCTATTATCAGCATGCTGTACAAAGAGTACATGATCCAGACAAACCTGATGGTGAAATACTGGAGGAATACCAAAGAGGTTACATGTTGAAAGAAAGGGTCTTGCGTCCTGCAGTGGTCTGTGTGAATCGTCACAAGGTTCCTACTGTCGATGTTGATAATGATGAAGATACAGATGTTGAAATGGAAAGTGGTGAATAGAAATGGCAGGAAAGATAGTCGGTATAGACTTGGGTACTACAAATAGTGGTATTGCCTATATGGAGGGTGGAAAACCAACCATAATTCCAAATGACGAAGGAAAAAGATTGACTCCATCAGTTGTTGGTATTACTCCAAATGGTGAAATCATTGTTGGAGAGTTAGCGAAAAGACAGGCAATATCAATGCCCGACCGAACTGTTCGATCAATAAAACGAAAGATGGGTCAAGACTACAATGTAAAAATTGGCGATAAGGAATACACTCCTCAGGAAATATCTGCTATGATCTTGAAAAAGATGAAAAATGATGCGGAAGCATTTCTTGGAGAATCAATTGAAAAAGCAGTAATTACAGTTCCTGCGTATTTCAATGATAGTCAAAGGCAAGCCACAAAAGATGCTGGACGGATTGCGGGATTTGAAGTTGAACGGATTGTGAATGAACCCACTGCTTCAGCCTTAGCTTATGGTCTTGATAAAAGCAAGGATGTTAAGGTCTTAGTCTATGACCTTGGTGGAGGAACATTTGATGTTTCAATCTTAGACATTGGAGCAGTCGAAGGTGAAGTTGTGTACGAAGTACTTTCAACTAGTGGAAACACACAACTTGGCGGGGATGATTGGGACAAACGAATAATCGATTGGATGGTTGATGAGTTCAAAAATCAAACTGGTGTTGATTTGACCAAGGATCTCTCTGCGATGCAAAGAGTCCGCGATGCTGCTGAACAAGCAAAGATTGAACTCTCAACAGTTATGAAAACAAACATTAACCTACCGTATATCACAGCTGATGCAAGTGGTGCCAAACACCTCAATCTGGATATCACACGATCTCAACTGGAGAAGATGACTGATGATTTGGTTGATGCCACTATTGGTCCAATTAGACAAGCCCTTGCAGATGCAAAACTTGAACCCGAACAAATCAATAAGATTCTCCTTGTAGGTGGAGCAACACGTATGCCAATGATTCAGAATGTTATACGTGATTTGTTCGGGAAAGAAGGTGACAAGAGCATTAATCCAGATGAATGTGTAGCTCTTGGTGCAGCAGCCCAAGCAGGAGTCTTGTCTGGAGAGGTCAAAGACATTCTTCTATTGGATGTCACTCCACTCACTCTAAGCATTGAAACTTTGGGTGGCATTGCTACACCACTCATCGAACGCAACACAACTGTTCCAACCAGAAAAAGCAAGATGTTCACAACTGCAGCTGATGGTCAAACAGCTGTAGATATTCATGTTGTTCAAGGTGAGCGAAAGATGGTTGCTGATAATATGACCTTGGGACGATTTCAGCTTGTTGGCATTCCTCCCGCTCCCCGAGCAACACCTCAGATTGAGGTAACTTTTGATATAGATGCCAATGGGATAGTTAACGTCAAAGCTAAAGACACAGCAACAGGCAATGAGCAATCTATTACAATAACTGCAACAACCAATCTTTCTGACCAAGATATTGAACGAATGGTGAAGGATGCAGAGAAATATGCAGAGGAAGATGCTAAGCGTCAGGATGCAGTTCAAACAAGAAACAATGCTGACCAGATTATCTACCAAGGTCAGAAACTTATCAAAGACTTGGGTGATAAAGTTCCTAAAGACCTCAAGAAAGAGTTCGAAACAAAAGCCGCTGAATTGCAGAGAGCAATTGAAACTGACAATCTTGAGAAAATGAAATCCGGTACAGATGAACTGCAGCAGATAATTTACAAGATTTCCGAGAAGGTCTATGCAAGTGCTGGCCCTGGACCTGCTGGACCTGACTCTGCTGGATTTGACCCAAGTACAATGGCTGGTGCTGGAGCAACTGGTTCACCATCTAAACAAGCGTCAAAAGAAGATGACGAAGATGTTGTTGATGTTGATTTCGAGGATTTAGAATAATATCTCTCAACAGGTGATACTCTTTGGCAGAAGATGACTACTATGACATTCTGGGCGTTAGCCGTAAAGCGACACAAGATGAAATAAGGAAAGCATATCGTCGACTCGCCAAAGAGTATCATCCAGATCGCAACCCTGATAAAAGTGCTGAGGAGAAACTGAAACGAATCAATGAAGCTTATGATGTTTTAAGTGATTCTGAGAAACGAGCAAACTATGATCGCTATGGTACAGCAGACTTTCAAGGGATTAACATGGATGGATTTGGAGACCTCTTTGGTTCTCTATTTCGTGGCTTCGGTGGATTTGGCGACATTGGGTTTGGACGTAGAGGACGGGCAGGACCTTCCCCTGGTCAGACATTGCGAATGACGATTAAATTGAGCTTTGATGAAGCATTCTTTGGAACTGAAAAAGAGATTGCTTTCAAAAGGAAGGTCAGCTGCGAGAATTGCCGTGGAAGTGGAGCCAAACCTGGTACTTCACCCACAACATGCAGAACATGCAATGGGCAAGGACAAGTCGTTAGATCAATGGGTGGTTTCATGAGTGTTGCTCAGACATGCCCTACATGCGGTGGTCTTGGAGAATCAATCGATTCCCCATGTCCTAAGTGTCGAGGTGAAGGACTCCAAGAAGAGCGGAAAGAAACATCAGTGCCCATTCCTCCTGGGATAGAAGATGGGCAAGGCATTCGCATTCAGGGTGGAGGTAACTTTGGTCCTCGAGGTGGTCCTCCTGGTGACCTAATTCTTATGTTCTCAGTTGAACCTCATGAGTCTTTTGTTAGGAGAGGTCTTCATATCTATATGGAAACCAATATCACTTACTCAATTGCTGTCCTTGGAGGTGATGTGGAAGTTCCAACCATGTGGGGAAGTAGTAAGATAAGGGTGAAACAAGGCACTGAGGGTGGCACTCTTTTCCGGATGAAAGGCAAAGGTGTCCACACTGAAGATGGTCGGAGTGGAGACCAACTTGTAAGAGTGAATATCCATGTCCCTCAGAAACTCAACAAAGAGCAGAGAGAATATCTTTCCAAGTTCGATGATATCTTCAACTAGAAATCTAGAGGTTTACAAAGACAGGCTTTCATCTTTAGTTTTGGAAACGCATGAGAGTTTGCTGGTCGGACTATCCAAGCAGTATCAGCACCTCTTCCGGTTCCAGCAATGCACACAATATCCTTGTTGACAGGAACCAAACCTGCGTCCGCCGCCATCATAGCGATCTCCGCACAGACTTTTGTACCTTGTCCAAATGTTCTTAGTGCAACTGCTATGATTTCAGTTGTCATCCACGTACCCAATTCTTTTCTGATACTTCGAGCAACACCTGCAAATGCATGAGTTGCAGTTAATACCTTCGCCCCAAGTTTCTCAATTTGGATTCTGATATTCTCTTTTAGCTCATTCTTATTCTCTTCTACAAACCCTGTTTGGTGTGATACCACAACCACTTTCCTATCTGAGAACGCCTTAGCAGCAGAAATACCAGTACTACCTTCGGTTGTTGCGGCAACAATATGTTCGATAGAGGGATTTTCATTAAGAAACTTCCTTACTATCGATAGGACTCTTTCGGTGTGCATTGGAGATGCTTCATCAAAGAAGTGTGTTCTTACTAACATAATTCATGCATCCTTTGTTTGTTGGACCCGAACTAACCACTCAAAGACTCCAAATG
>SMTZ1_10005602_pt1 | contig 12634 bp, 12 predicted proteins | sample DeeMarSWOR136_30_FD_25667 | JGI IMG/M metagenome (IMG submission 25667) | reverse complement strand
AGAATAGATGCACACATTCCAGCTATATCTTCAACTGGTTTTCCGATTCTTGATTCTTCAAAATCTACTCCCCAAATTCTATCTGTAAAAATAAAATTTCTTAAAGATGAATCTCCACGGATTAAAAATTCTTCTTTTGTTTTAAAATGATTATGAAAGTCGATGAACCATTGAGCTAATAACACCATTAATCTTTGTTTTTCATTATTTGAAGTGTCCTCATTATTAATAATCTCACAAAGGTTTTCCCCTATAATATAATTCATTATCAATACATTGTTTTCATCATCTTTTTCATGTATTATTGGAATATTTAACTTTGATGAGCCATTTTTTAAAACATTGTATTCAGCGTTCATCTGTCTTTTTAAACCTGGTACAAACCACTTGAGTACTCTAGGTTTGTTATTAAGAGTTACATAGGCAACAGTATTTTTTTTACTTTCAAATTGTTGTTGAACTACCGCATTTTTGTATTTTTTATTGTTTTTTACAAGCTCTTCAATATTTCTCATTTTTTGTTAACCTGCTCAAAAATAATGGAAAAAAGAATGTGGTTATAATCCTTTTCTATAATTATTCAATTATTTCAACAGAAATAACCATTTTTGCCCAAAGATTGGAGGCTGTGATTTTTCCATCATTGATAAAAGCCACCCTGAATGGCTCTTCTTCAGGATCTGTTAAATATTTCCCCTCTTTTTTATAAGCTAAAATCATTGTTACACCAGCAGATTCAGTAATAATACCTGATTCATTGTAAATATTGACCTGTCCATTTATTGTACTTTGGTTGTAATCTGTTGTTTTATTATCACTTGAATAAACTCTAACTGTATAGTTATTTGGTAAATTATCGATCTGTTCAAGAATAGTATTAAATTTTACACCTGTGAAATTAAAGGGACCTTCTAATTTAACATCTGGCAACCATCCAACTTTAATAAAAGTTCCCTTACCTGTAAATGACTCTAATGTTTCAATATCTTGTAAAGTATAATTTATTCTTTCATCTCCAAAAATTAAAGTTAAAAAAGTCTCTATTTCTCCATTTGAGGTTTTATCATTTTTTTTTTCATCTTGAGGTAGATTTACATATATTATTGTAAAAATTGCAATTAAAATTATTATTGTTAGAACTATCGTAATTATTTTATTTTTACTTTTTATATCTGGCATGGAATCATGGAAAAAACAATCAATTAATAAGAATTACTAATTTTTTTTGTTATCTGTTTTTCTTGCTGTTAGATAAACTCCATATAGAATTATTGCTCCACCAATTATTGTATAATAGGAAGGAGTTTGTTGAATCCAAGGCAAAGCAAACGCTAACAATGTTGAACCAAGTGGTTCACCAAGCAAAACTACTGATGCAACAGAAGCACGAATATGTTTAAGAGTCCAATTGTATAGGGTATGACCAAATATTCCTGCAACTATAGCCATTAAAAAAATTATAAGATAAGCTTCCAAACTTATATTATTCAATGGTGCATTATAAATTAAACATATTGCAAAAAGTACTATTGTACCGATAGAATACACAACAATAGCATAGGAAACAGTTGATACTGATTTTCTAATTTTCCTTCCACCTAGAATATATAATCCTGCAGCAGCACCTCCAAGTATAGCTAAAATATTTCCTTCTAAAGTGTCCAATGTAAAAGAACCTAATCCATAATTACCTGTAACTAGTATTATTACCCCTAAAACTGAAATAATTATTCCTATTGTATTTACTATGGAGAGGCGTTCTTTTAAAAAATAATGAGATATTGGTCCAACTAAAATTGGGTGTGCTGTGACAAGAATCACTGAACTTGCAACTGATGTAAATTTCAAAGAGCTAATCCATAGGACAAAATGTAAAGCAAGAATTATTCCAATTCCTATCATTATTAGTAAGGTTGAGCGTGGTATTTTTACTATTTCCTTTCTTGTTTTACTATGAAATAATATAATTGGCATAATTAAGAGAGCAGTAAAAAACAATCTGTAAAATGCAATTGAGAGAGGTTCAGTTTTTGGGTATAAATTTAAGATTGTTGTTATAAATATCGCTGCAAAAGAGACCGAAATAATAGAGACGAGAAGAGCAATATAGGCTTTATTTTTCATAATTTATATCAGTCCTAGTTAACTACAAAACGTATTTTGATTTTATTGTATTTACATGTTTTCTTGATAATAAAAAATATACATAACTACTCAATATACATTCTGTAATGAATACGGCAGTTTTTGGTATATATGGAAAATCAGATTCAGGAAAAACAAGCTTAATAGTTGAAATTATAAAACGACTATCAAAAGAAGAAATTAATGTGGCTAGTATAAAAATAACAGATAAAAAAATCGAAATTGATACTAAAGGAAAAGACACATGGAAACATGGAAAAGCAGGAGCAAAACTTGTAGTTTTATCTTCAACTCTAGAAACTGATTTTCTAATCAAACAACAAAACGATATTTCTGAAATAATTAATAAAATAAATCTGATAGGTAAATATGATTTGATAATTATCGAAGGAGCAAAAGATAAATTTATTCCTAAAATCAGAATTGGAAATATTGAAAAACGGGAGAACACTATTTTAACATACTCTGGAAATTTTGAAAAAATAATTGAATTCTTAAAAAAAGAAATTATTAGGAGGAAAAACATGGAAAAAATGATAATAAAAGTAAACGGGAAACAAATACCTCTAACTGAGTTTCCTATAGATATGATTAAAAATACAATATGTGGAATGTTGAAATCACTAAAAGGTGTTGATGAGATCAATGATGTAGAAATAATATTTACAAAGTAGATTTCTTTGATAGAGAATAAATTATTCTTGTTTTATCCTTTCCTTTTGTTTCCTTTTTTATTTTATCTATTTTTGGTATCTCACTAGTATTTTTTACATGCGTACCTGCACAAGGGCAAATATCGAAACCTTCTACTTCAACGATACGAAGTTTTGTTATGAACTTTGGTAATAAATCAAGATGGGCTCTTTGTTGATTAACTCTTTTTTCTAAACTCGCTCTTTCTTCTTCATATATTTTAACAGGTAGATTTTTGATAATTATTTCGTTAAATTTGTTTTTTATTTTTTCTAAATCTTGATCTGTAAATTTTGCTGGATAAAAATCCACTCTTGAATATTCTGAATGAATTTGGTTACCGACCGTCCTTGCTTTGTAATCATCAAATATTATACCAGATAGAATGTGCTGAGCAGTATGCATTTTCATATGATTATATCGTCTATTCCAATCTAAAATTGCATTAATTTTAATTCCAACAGGTGGTTTTTCTCCCTGTATTATATGTTGTACAGTATCTCCCTTTTTGATTACCTCTTTTACTATTGATTCATTATTATTCCATTTTAGCATTCCTGTATCAGAAGGTTGTCCTCCACCAAGCGGATAGAATGCTGTTTGGTCAAGACAAACATAATCCTTCTTATTTTTTGTAACAGTTGCGTTAAATTCTTTGATATAGTTACCTTCAATATTTTTCATATAAAGTGTCTTAGTCATATTTTTGAAAAAGTAGTATTGCTTAATCAATTTTTTTATTTGTATTTTTACCTGTTCTACTATTTACTATTGCCAGACCTGCTATTACGAGAATTCCTCCAAAAATAAACATAAAAGTTATTTCTTCTTTGAACATTAAAAAACTAAATATTGTTGAAAAAACTGGGATTGCATAAAGATAGATGCTTATTTCGCTAGCTGTTTTTTTTTCTAATGCTATAAACCATATTAAATATCCAATTACTGTTGAAAATACACCTAAAAATATAACCGCAAACCATGCATTAAATGACATTTCTCTAACTTGTTCAACAATTGAGATATTTAAAAGGGGTATTAGACCGATACTACCAAAAAGCATTGCATATACTGTTAATGATAATCCAGTATATCGATTTAATAGTTTTTTTCCATAAATTGTGTAAAATGCACCCATCAACGCTGCAATTAATATGGAAATTGCACCAAAAAAATATTCAATCTTTAAAGTTGATTCGGCTTTTCCCCAAATTGAAATTACAACAACACCACTCATTGCAATTAATACACCAAGAGTTTTTAAAAATGAAATTTTTTCTTTTAGAAAAATTCTTGCTAATATTACAATTTGCACTGGAATTGTGGCAATTATAAGACTTGCCGCAGCAGGTGAAATGAACTGCTCACCATAATTCAATCCTAGATGATAAACCATTACTCCAAAAAATCCTAGAATAAAAATTGGGATAATATCTTTTTTATTTAGTTTTGAAAATCCTTTTTTTTGAAAGATTACAATAAAAAGCAGAACACAACAAACAACAAAAAATCTCATTATTGTAAGATTTATAAATGACAGCTCTTCTAGTCCAATTTTTATAAATGGAAAAGCAAATGCCCAAACTAGAACCATTATAAGCATCATTAAAATATATTTTAATTTTGAAAAATTAAAATTATTGAACCTGTTTTTTTGGTTTTCCATTTAGCAGTAGCAATAATTAAGGAATTTATAAATAGTAACATTCTTAAATATAAAATAATTGTAATCGTGGATAGAAATTTATGAACACCCTTGTTCTCAACGTAGATCGTGATAACGACTTCGGAAGAAAAACAAATATTAAAAGTCCAATAATTGGAATTGAAAACAATATCGATGCTGCAAATAAGCTAGGTCAAGTAGATCCTGAGGATTCTGATTTAAATGCAATTTTTTCTGCAATATCAATATATAAAACTTTTATAAGTGAAAATAGAAATGCAGAAATTGCAACTATTTGTGGACATATTAGCGTTGGTATAAAGTCTGACGATATATTATCTCAACAACTTGAGCAGGTAATAAAGGAAACAAAAGCAATTGATGTAATTCTTGTAACTGATGGAGCAGAGGATGAATATATTCTTCCTATTATTCAATCTAGAATAAAAATAAAATCTATACATAGGGTTTCTGTTAAACAAAGTAGAGAACTTGAAGATACCTATTATCGTATTGTAAAAATTCTTGATGATGAAAAAGTTCAAAAACAATTCCTTTTACCTATTGCATTAGTTTTAATTGTTTGGGCATTTTTTGTACTACTTGATATGGCTGCTAGTGGATTTGGTGCAATTTTAATGACATTGGGGCTATACCTATTTATAAGGGTTTTTAAGTGGGAGAGAACCCTAGCAAATATATGGGAAGAAATTAAATCGGGTTTTTTAACTGGGAGATTATCAGTATATACCTACATTCTTGCTATTGTAATTTTAATTGCAAGTATAATAATGGCTTTTTATAATGTCACAAACTCTTCATTCGGATCTGATATTGAGCTTCTTCCTTTATTGCTTTTTGTTGTTAATATGATATGGGGGATTGTGATTGCTGGATTAGTAGTAATTTTTGGGCGAGTAGTGGATATCTATGTAAGAGATAAAAAAACCCCCTGGAACTACTGGATTGCTCCTTTTTCTTTGTTAGCATTTGGCTTTATTTCTTATGCAGTTTTTAGATCTCTATTCGATGCCTTAATAAACTGGCCTGTTTGGTTTGATGTTACTCCTTTTTTTACTTTAAGATTTATTGGTTATATTAGTACTGGTATAATGATTGGTCTAATTGGAGCAGTATCCCATCATTATATAAAAGAGATTCATTCAACTAAGGAAGAAAAACTTGAAATTGAAAAACAAGAAAAACTAGTTTAAAATATTCAGAATTTATGCTTTATAAGGATTGGGAACCTCTTTTTGAAAAAATTGCGGAAGATTTTAATTTTCAAATTGAAAATGAAAAAAAAGCAGCAGATTTATTAGATAAATTGTTAAATAAAAAGAAACTTTTTCCAATAAAAAAATTAAAAGAAATGATTAATAATAAAGATATTGTCATTTTTGGCGCGGGATCTTCTCTAGAAGAAAAAATAATTGAATATAAAAATGAAATAGTAAATTTAGTAAAAATTTCGGCAGATGGAGCAACAAGTGCATTATTAAAAAATAATTTTTCCCCTGAGATAATTGTTACGGATTTGGATGGATATGTCCCTGACCAAATAAAAGCAAATTCAAATGGAAGCGTAACAATTATTCATGCGCATGGGGATAATATTTCGAAGATTAAAAAATATCTACCAGAATTTAAAAAAGATATAATTGGAAGTACACAAATAGACCCACAACCATATAAAAATATCTTTAATTTTGGGGGTTTTACCGATGGTGATAGAGCAGTTTTTCTTGCATCTCATTTTAATGCACAAAAAATACATATGATAGGGTTTGATTTTAAAGGCAGAATAGGAAAATATTCATATCCAGAAAAAAAAGATATAAATCAAAAATTAAAGAAATTAAAATGGTGTAAAAATTTAATTAAATTATTAATAAAAGATAAAAAAAATATTTACTATCTGTGATGTTTTTTATTCGTTACCTTAATTAAATAAAAACATATTCCCTGCTCCTAATTATGACATTTATAATGGGATTGTTGATATTTTTTACCATACTTTTTCTATATTTTTTAATAGTATATATTCTACATAAAAGAGGGATTTTTGAAAAACATAAAATTTCCTTATATGGTCCAGCATTACTACTGCGTACAACAAAAGGAATTAGTCTCTTAGAAAAAATATCTAGTAAAAAAAGGTTCTGGAAAGCATATGGAAGTTCTGGTATAGTATTTTGTTTTATATGTATGGTTATTTTTGTACTTTTTTTCCTATGGCAATTTACGTTTGTAATTGGATTATCACCTGAGGAACGAACATCTTTACTACCTGGGGCAGAATTTTATGTTATTTTACCTGGTATAAATCCAATACTTCCTATTGAATATTTATTTTATATTGTTCTAGCTTTAATTGTAGCAATTATTGTTCATGAATTCTCACATGGAATTCTTACACTCGTTGGAGATCTAAAAGTAAAATCTATGGGAATTCTTTATCTAATCTTTCCGATAGGTGCCTTTGTTGAACCCGATGAGGAACAAATGAAAAAAACAAAGATTTCAAAACGAATGAGAGTTTATGCAGTAGGTCCACTATCAAATTTTGTCATGTTTTTTATTTGTTTATTGCTATTTTCATTTATTTTTATTTCAGCTGTTCAACCTGGTAATGGATTAACTGTCTATGAACTATTTGAGGATTCCCCAGCTGAGGAAATAGGAATTGAAAAAGGGGCAATTATAACTGAATTAAATGGAACGGATTTAACTGAATTTAAAGATCTTAGTATTAGGTTTGAACAATATAGAAATATCTTGGATAGTACAAAAGCAAATGATACAATAACGATATCCTACATATATAATCATGTTCCTCATAATAATATTGAGATAAAGCTTGTAGATAAATACGATTATATAAAAAATAATTCCTCTATGGGAAAAGGTTATATTGGCATCTATACATTTGTCGATGAGGAAGGAAACCTCGATCGTTTAAAAAATCCTTTTAAAGATCCATTATTGAGACTACTAAATTTTATTTCAATTCCAATTTTAGGTTATTTTCAAGGTTATAATCCCATCGCTTCACCTTTTATTGATTCCTATAATATTGCAGGTCCTCTTGGTAATATTTCACCGGATGTTTTTTGGATAATTATTAACTCTCTTTATTGGATTGCTTGGTTAAATCTTATGATTGGAATTTTTAATATTTTACCAATGGTTCCATTAGATGGGGGTTTTTTATTTAATGATGGCATCCGATTAATTGTTAAGCGAATTAAAAATAGTATTTCAGATGAAAATTTAGAAAAGATAGTTAGAAAAATTTCATTGGTTGTATCATTAATAATTCTTTTTGTAATAATTTCTCCAATACTTTTAAAATATTTTTAAGAAGCTTTACCAACCATTACTTTACAAGGTGATGGTATTTTCATACCTGCCTTTCTCAGTGCAATTTTTGCTTCTTCAATAAAAGATTCAGTTGTTTCAATTATCATTATAACCTGATTCCGTTTAACTTCAGCAGCGGTTCCGACTGCTTTTCCATAAGCTGCTCTCATACCTTGGGAAACTCTATCTGCACCAGCTCCTGTAGCTTGTTTATTTTCACGAAGAACAACATGAGGATAAACCCTAATGTGTAGTCTATAGTTTGTTGATCCTGCCTTTTTTTCCATAGCTCGGTTTACTGTTATACGAGCGGATTCTAAAGCATTGTGCCTAACATTACATTTTTCAAGTGAAGATAAAGTAATTTGAACTGGGAACTTCTCTGTTTTATTTCCGAGTACAAACTGTGTAATACGTGAAAGAGGAACACCACCCATATACTCCCTTCGAGTAGAGTGTTGACCCTTTACATATCTATACATACTTCCTGGTTTTCGTGCCATTTCAACACCTTGTATATCTCTAGGTAGAGAAATCGAAATAGATATGGTGTTTATAACTTTTTTTACAGAAAATTATAATTACTTTTGGATACCACAATCTTTAAAACATTATTTTGATTGCCTAAACTTACATAATCTAAACAATTTATGGTGAAATAATGACTAAAGATAAAATAATACTACCTGGAGATCAAGTGTCAACATCTGAAGAATTGTTACCTGGTGAAGGAACATTTGAGGAAGATGGTATAATTAGAGCAGCAAGAGTTGGAACATACTATGTTGACGAAAAACATAGGAGAGTAATAATAAAACCTTTAACTAGCATCCCTGTTGAATTAAAAAAGGGAGACATAGTTCTTGCTGAAGTATATTCGGTAAGGTCTAATATGGTAATTGCAGAGGTAATACATGTGATTGGTAAAAATAGACAAATATCTGGAGATACAAATGGAACCTTACGCGTTTCAGAAATTTCAAATGCCTACGTTAAAGATCCTTCAACAGAATATGCTCCGGGAGATATTATAAGAGCAAAGGTTACTCAGGTTCGACCAAGTGTTCAACTTGCAACAAAGGATAGAGATCTTGGAGTAATAAAATCTGTATGTACAAAATGCAGACACCCTCTATATAAAAAAGAAAATTATCTTAAATGTGATAATTGTGGAAATAAGGAAAGAAGAAAAACTGCAATAGATTATGGAGATTATGATCTCAAAAAGTTTTAAGATATATTATTAAATATGGAATGAGTGTGATATTCAATGGAATTAAAAACAATAAAAAAAACTATAAAAGAACTTGAACTTGAGATAACGGGAGAAACTGAAACTTTGCTTAATCCTATTGCCGAAGTATTATTAGATTACGATGAGGTAGATTATGCATCATATATGTCAGATCATCCAGAATCAAAAAAACGACGCTTATATCTTAGAGTTAAAAAAGGTAAACCTGAGGATATACTAAAAAAAGCAGTTAAACAATTAGAAGATGAGATTAAGACTTTCAGTAAGAATTTTGTAGCAAAAAGTAAGAGTAAAAAATAGATGAAAGTTCTTGAAGCTGAAAAAAAAGTAGGCATTGAAACTTTTTTAACCCCTTTTCAAGGGGTAGGTGGAAAATTACGATCACGCTATGAAGATTTTATTGTAAGTGAGATTTCTAATTATCCTTCTAAATCTGATACTGGTAAATATTTGATTGCAGATATTACATCACAAAACTTGGAAACAAATCTTCTTATAAGAGAACTATCCAACAAACTTCACATTTCAAGGCAACGTATAAGCTTTGCAGGCACAAAGGATAAAAGAGCAAAAACAACTAGACTTCTGTCATTTTATGGTGTTCCTACTGAGAAAATCAATAAAATTAAAATCGAAAACGTTTCTATAGAAAATGCTTACCGCTCTGACTTTCCAGTCAAAATTGGTGCTCTAATAGGGAATAAATTTGAAATAACTGTAAGAAATATAAAAAAAAATATCGATATAAATCATATTAAAAAAATTGCAACTTTTATAGATGGATATGGAGGTTTTCCAAACTTTTATGGTATACAGAGATTTGGTGTTGTTAGACCAATTACTCATCTTGTAGGAAAATTTATTGTTAAGAATGAATTTGAGAATGCAGTTATGATATATATTGGAAATCCTATGGACTGCGAAGATAAGGAGTCGTATGAATTACGTGAAAAGCTTGAAAAAACCAGAAATTATTCAGAAGCTTTAAAGTTTTATCCTGATAATTTAAATTTTGAAAAAGCTATTTTAAATAAAATGGTAAGTAATCCAAACAATTTTGTTGATGCATTAAAGGAACTGCCAAAAAATCTTCTAACTATGTTCATTTATGCCTATCAATCCTATATGTTTAATAGAATATTAAGTGAGCGTTTAAGGAAAAAACTTCCATTAAATAAAGCCATTATTGGAGATATGATATTACCAATAAGAAGGGGAATTGTTGATGAGAGAGCAATAAAGGTAAGTAAGAGTAATATTGACAAGGTAAATTTGCAGATATCCAAAAGAAAAGCTGCTGTTAGTGGGATTTTATTTGGAAGCGATACGGTTTTTTCTGAGGGTGAAATGGGTGAGATAGAGCATAAAATAGTTGAACAGGAAAATATAGATCCTAGAGATTTTATTATTCCTGAAATTCCTCAAATATCTTCTTATGGCTCAAGACATCCTTTACTTTCTTCTGTTAATAATATAGACTTTGAACTTGTAGATGATGAATTATATAATGGCAAAAATGCTTTAATCTTGAAATTTGAACTAAAAAAGGGGTGCTATGCAACTTCCTTGTTACGAGAATTTATGAAGACAGATGATATAAAAAATTATTAAATATTATACTATGGAAATGGTTTTAACGGTCTTTTGTCATTAGGGTGCTATTACATAGTGTATGTTATATGACAATTTGGTGGAAAAACGATGATTAAACCCCCTCCACAGAAATACAATCCAAAACAGGTTGAAAAAAATATTCTGAAATTCTGGGCAGATAATGATATATTTCAAAAATCAATTGATCAAAAGAAGGGATTTAAGCCCTATGTTTTTTTGGAAGGTCCACCAACTGCAAATGGACTTCCTCATCCAGGTCATATTCTAACTAGGGTTATGAAAGATTTGGTTCTTAGATATCAAGTAATGAATGGTCATTATATTCTAAGAAAGGCAGGTTGGGATACTCATGGACTGCCTGTAGAAATTGAAGTTGAGAAAAAATTAGGTCTTGACGATAAACAGGCTGTTGAGAATTACGGTATTAAAAAATTCAATGAAGAATGTAAGAAATGTGTATTTCGATATGAGAACGCCTGGGTTGAAATGACCAAACGAATTGCCTTTTGGATAGATATGGATAATCCATATATTACCCTTACAAATGATTATATTGAATCGGTTTGGTGGTCGCTTAAACAGGCTTGGAATAAGAAACTTCTCTATAAGGGTCATAAAGTGGTACCATATTGTCCACGTTGTGGGACGGCACTTTCTGCCCATGAAATTTCGCAGGGTTATAAGAATGTTGAAGAGCCTTCAATATTTATTAAATTCAAATTAAAAAAAGAGGATGCATATTTTTTGGCTTGGACAACTACTCCCTGGACATTGATATCAAATGTTGCTCTTGCTGTTCATCCCGATGAGACATATGTTAAAATTCGATATAATAATCAAATTCTAATATTTGCTGAACACCGTACTGCTACCTTATTAAAAGGACAGGAATACGAACTATTGGATGGTTTTTCAGGCAAAGAATTAGAGGGAATTGAATACGAACCATTGTTTGATTATGCTAAACCTGATAAGAAAGCATGGTATGTAGTACTTGCTGATTTTGTAACAATGGATGAAGGTACTGGAATAGTTCATATTGCACCAGCTTTTGGTGAAGATGATTACAATGTAGGTAAAAAATATGACCTACCCATTGTTCAACTTGTAAATCTTGATGGTACATTTCCTGATGAAGTAGAGCTTTGGAAAGGAAAATTCGTAAAAGAAGCAGATCTTAGCATTATTAATCACCTTCAAAAACGAGGACTTATTGAAGGAATTCATGAGTATAAACACGATTATCCGTTCTGCTGGCGGTGTGACTCGCCACTTCTCTATTATGCAATGGAATCCTGGTTTATTGCAATGACAAATGTTCAGGATTCATTGATTAGAAATAATAATCAAATCAACTGGTATCCAGAGCATCTTCAACAAGGACGTTTTGGAGATTTTATTCGTGAAGTAAAAGATTGGGCTCTTTCCCGTAAAAGATACTGGGGAACCCCACTTCCAATTTGGACATGTACAGATAATAAATGTAAATATGAACTATGCATTGGAAGCATTAAAGAACTTAGGGAATTAAGTGAAAATATACCTGAAGACTTTGAGTTGCATAAACCATTTGTTGATGAGATTGTAATCAAATGTCCTAAATGTAAATCACTAATGAAGCGTGAGGAGGAGGTTATTGATTGCTGGTATGACTCTGGTTCTGCCTTTTTTGCACAATGGCATTATCCTTTTGAAAATAAAGAAAAATTCAAAGAAAATTTCCCAGTAGATTTTATCACTGAAGCACTTGATCAGACACGCGGATGGTTCTATTCGCTTCTTGCAATTTCTACATTTCTATTTGATAAACATCCCTACAAAAATGTACTAACATTAGGATTAATTTTAGATAAAGACGGTCAAAAGATGAGTAAGAGTAAAAGAAATTATGTTGACCC
>SMTZ1_10006176_pt1 | contig 12636 bp, 7 predicted proteins | sample DeeMarSWOR136_30_FD_25667 | JGI IMG/M metagenome (IMG submission 25667) | reverse complement strand
CGTTGAAGTCCTCTAGCCAGCGATAGTCTTCAGTGACCGCGATGCCATGATACTGGTCGGTGACGGGCTTTCTGGGGGTCGCCGGCAACGAAGGCTGGTCGGTCGAGAAACAAGGAGCATATCCACAGATGATCACGGCCATGACAGTCGCTACTCCAAAGGACTCTCGGGCCAGTTTGATCTTGCCGAAAACCTTCGTCATCGGCAGACCTCCTTTTTCCTTTAACAAATCACGTAATCCGTGATGCGAAACAGGCAACACACTTTTTCAGCTTAATTCCTTCAATTTCTCCAGTCTTTCCCTGGCATCCTTTATCTCCACCAAGGCTGGATCGGCTTCCCTCCAGATGTCCAGGAATTCCTCGTACTGCCCCATGGCCTTACGGTTCCAGCCCGACCGCTCATAGGCCAGCCCGAGATAATAATGAGCGCGCACAGACCAGATGGGACGGACCGCCCTGTGCTCATCATATCTACTCAACACGCTTTCCAGCAGGCTGACCGCCTCACCATGCTGACCTACCTCCAGATAAGCCTTAGCAAGAAATACCCGCCCCAGAAAGGGAGTATCGACAGCATCCTGCACCGCTTTCTCTAAATGGGAAACAGCCACAGCGGCATTTCCGGTGAACAGCTCGACGCATCCCAGGGCCTGCCAGTAGGTATATAGAGCAAGGGGCATCTTTTCCTCAAGTTTTTCCTTCAGCTCCTTTAGAACCTCCCTCGCCTCGGTTGTCTTCCCACTTTCTACCAGAACGCAGGCCAGGAAATCACGAGAGCCCACAGGTGTCTCAGGGTCTGCCTCTAGCTGAACATCTCGACCCCTCTCCGTCTCTTCAATGGCCAGGTCCCACTGCCCTTTTCTGGAGTATATCTCCGCCTTTAAATAATGCTTAAAGGCGTTTCTCCCTCCCCCAATCTGCTCCATCCGGTCGGCCGCGATGCCATGGTCCAGGATTTCTATGGCCTCATCAAGCTTTCCTTGGTGCATGGGGATCAAAGCCAAAAGGGTTCTGCCACCAGCGCGATAGTTCTTGTCGTCACACGACGCCACGGCTTTGTAACAGCTCTCGGCCTTGGAATATTCCCGCCGGAACAGATACATGTGACCCAACTTGATCAGCGAGGGATAAAAATCAGGCTTGACTTCCAGGGCTTCTCTATACGATCCCATGGCCTGGTCGATCTGACCGTTATAGGCATAGAGGTCGCCCCTGGTATCATAGGGATTGGCCTCGCCGGGAGCGATAGAGGCATACTTATTGATGGCCCAGAGAGACTTCTCGAAATCGCCAATTTTGTCATAGGTATAGGCGAGCATGTTATAAGCTGTTTTATAGAGAGGATCGATCTCAATAGCCCTGTTAAGGCTTGTCACTGCTTCCTGATATCTTTTCGGCACCTGCCGATAGAAAACCCCCAGCCAGAAATGAACCTCTTTATCATCGGGATATCGCTTAGCCAGCCTCTCCATCTCCTCGATTCCTTTGAGGAACTTTCCCTCTGTGGTTTCAGACATACTTTTGATGAAAAGCCTTTCCTTCTGGCTGATTTTGTCGGAGTATTGCAGCGCTTTGGCCATGTAGCTGCCCCGTTCCTCATCGCCCTTCAGTAATCCCAACCGGAAATAAGCCATAGCAAAGGTGGAGTCATACTCCAGAGCCCTTAGAAAGCTTTCCTCGGCCTCGGCGGTATAAATCTTATTAGAATAATCCAATCCCTCTAAATAGTAGCGATAGGCCTCAGGCGAGTGCGTGGTCACGTCGGCCACAGATCGATCCAACTCTTGACTGGCTCCCTCCGGCAGGGTCAGGTCCTGCTTCGTTTGGGCACTCAATTTATCCACCACCGCAAACAGATCCTCCCCTGACTCCCCAGTGACTCGCTCGCTGGCGATGATCTTGCCGCTGGCCGCTTCGGAGATCTCGGCGGTGAGAACGATACTCGGCTCCATCTGGAGGATATTCCCGGTCATGATCCATTTTACACCGGCTCGCTTGGCCACCTCAGTGGCGACGCTTTTGTCAATGACTTTGAGATCTTCCTTGCCCATCAGTTTGAGGATGTCGTAGAGTCTCTGGCGGGACATCACTCGCATGTACTGAGATTCGGAGAGGTCGGTGATCAGCAAACTGGTGACCATCTGAGCGATGCGATCTTCATCAGCGGGATCGGTCACGTTCTCGAAATACATGATGGCCAGAGAGTTCTCCTCAGCCATAGCCCCCCGATGGGGGCTGATCTCCACCTGAAAGGCTTTTAGGATCAGAAGGGCGAGCACCAGAGCCAGTATAGCGAGAGTTGGGATGAGCAAGGGAGAGCGTTTCCTTTTGGCTTTCGGCTCCACTACTCCGGGCGTTACTCGCGTGGTGTCCAGCAAACGTCTCTCGTGCTTTAAATCCGCCATGAGATCATCGATGTGCTGGTATCGTTCTCCACGATCCTTGGACAGTGCCTTGAAGACCACCTCCTCTAGCTTGTCTGAGACCTGGCTGTTATAGCGGACTATTCGCTGCGGTTCTTCGTTCAGAACAGAATAGATGACGGCAGCCACATGTTCACCCTCGAAGGGCAACCGACCCGTGAGAAGCTCATAGAGGACTACCCCAAAGGAGAAGATGTCGCTGCGCCTGTCTACGTCCTCCCCCGAAGCTTGCTCCGGGGACATATAGGCGATGGTGCCGAGGGTCGAGGGCGTTTTTGTGATTCGCTCGGCATCCTTTCGCTTGGCCAAACCGAAGTCCATGATCTTCACCCGACCTTTGGCGGTCAGCATGACGTTTGACGACTTGATGTCTCGATGCACGATTCCCTTCTCATGAGCCGCGGTCAACCCCTCACATACCTGGACTCCGATATCCAAGACATCCTTCACCTTGAGCTCTTTTTTGCCGGCAATCTCCTTCAGGGTTCTGCCCTCGATGTATTCCATGACGATGAAGTCGCCCTGCGAGCTCTCCTCAATTCCGAAAATTGTGGTGACGTTAGGATGGCTGAGCGCGGATGCGGCCTGAGCCTCATGGACGAAACGCGCCTTTTCCTCAGCATCCTTGGAGATGTCCGGAGGCAGGAACTTCAGCGCGACAGTGCGTTTGAGTTTCGTATCCTCGGCCTTGTAGACGACGCCCATGCCACCTTCGCCAAGCTTGCCGAGGATCTTGTAATGGAGAATGGTTTGACCGATCATTTTTTACCACCTTGTGAGAATTCATCCGCTTTTATCAATGCCAAAGAGAGTAATCGAATGCATAGGGGGAGGGCAGCGTAGCATTCAAGGATTCCCCTACCCCTCACCTACACCAGCTCATGATTCGAGGATTCAAGGGTAATAAACGAAAAGCAAAATAATTAGCGTTGGTTAGGGTGGCGCGGCACTTGAATCCTCGAATCCTTTCCATACCACGAACAGGATCAACGACCACGACCACGTGTTTATATCTATCTCTATCTCAGCTCTCAGCCTTTCACCCTCAGCCTCATTTCCTCACCATGACAAATTTGGAAATTCGGTTCCTGCCAGGGGTAATCAATTGGTATCCAGGTTCTTTCCACTTCGTGAGTTCCAAGCCACAGCAGGTGCAACTCTCACGTAATGGGTTCCTCCTCGGCAGGCTGAATAGGCGGCTCTGCATAAACATGACTGATCATCAGGGCATCAGTATTATCTACGCTTCCTGTCCCTGGGTTTGCTGATGAGCTTCCCGGGTTTCCTTTGGATTCTCCTTCCGCCCCATACGCGGCGTCCAATAAATCTTTAAATGCCTTTGAAGACCATGACCTGAAGGCTACATGATATTCATCCCTGAGTTTCTTCCAATCCTCCCGTGTTAGTTTCGGCATCCAGATCACCTCCTTCCCTCAAGCCGTTTCATCTTCTCCAAGCAGGAACCGAATTGATGGCCTCTCATATTTCTCACAGCCGCTTCCTGGCCTCCGCCAACTGCGGTAGATCTGCATCGGCATCTTTCCAAATATCTATATATTTTTGGAAATGCTCTTTTGCCTTATTTTCTCGCCCTTCTTTCTCGTAAACGAGGCCAAGGAGATAATGAGTTTGGGCATGATTGGGATTTATCTCCAGGACATCTGTAAATTGCTCTTGCGCTTCGTTCAATTTCCCTGCTTTAAAATAGGCCTCCCCAACAGCATTGATATAGAATGTTCGATCTAAGGATTTTATGTCGGCGGCCTTCTTCAAATTGTCCAAAGCCTCTTGATAAAGGCCTCTAGCAAGCGACAAATCTCCCAAGAGATGATAATAAAATTTGCCAGACTCTTCGGTTCTGGCTTTATCAATTAATCCATGAATTTCCCTGGCCTCCTTCTCAGCCTCGTTGAACATGCCCTCTTTGACATAAGACAAACCCTGGATCCAATGGGCTTCTATCATCTGCGGGTTGAGCTCCAGCGCCTGCCGGCATTCTTGAATAGCTTGAGCACATTCACCTTTTAAGAAATAGAGCTTGCCCAAATGGAAATGACCTTCCGCCTTTTTTGCTTCACCAAGGGGCAAAGCAAGATATTTTTCGTAATAACTCTGTGCTTGGCTATACGTACCCTTGGCCAAGTAAGTATGGCCGAAATTTGCGTAGGTTCGAGGAAAGTCTGCTTTCAAGGCCAAGGCCTGCTGCAAATTAGCTAGCGCCCGATCATAGTCGCCAACTGAGTAGTAGAACTCCCCTAGGCAATTCAGAGGATCAGCCTGATTTGGCAGTAGAGCGACGTATTTTTCAAATGCCGCCAACGCCTTCTCCCTTTCTCCTTTACGAAGATAAGCATAGCCGAGGACATTGTACGTAAAGATGGTGCGTTGGGTGACCCCCTGAGGATCTAGTTCTAATGCTTTTTTAAACTCGGATATGCCCTCGTCAATCATCATCTTCCTCTGGTAATAGACCATACCAAGATCGTTATGAGCCTTGATATTTTCCGGATTGATGATGATCAACCTTTTTAAATAATTGATGGCCAGATCCCAATTTTCGCTTACATAAGCTTCCAAGGCGAGAATCTCAACCAACTTTTCCTCGGTTAATTGCCCAGAATATGATTTCACCTTTTCGATGATAGCTAGGGCCTTCTCATTCTCACCAATGCAATAGTAATTCCGTGCGAGAACATCGTAAGCTTCTATAAAATTGGAGTCCAAAGCCACTGCTTGCTCCAAATTATCGATGGCCTCTTGGTTATACATACGAAAGGCTGCTTCTCGTCCGGTGAAATAATATTTGTACGCCTCTAAAGAGGTCGTAGTAAGCGCTGTGATATCCATCTTCTCCTGTTGAATTTCTGCAGCGGAGATCTCCAGTCCCTTTTTGATCTTGTCCGTAAGGTCGTCCACTAAATGTCCTAAAATGCTATCTTCGCTTTTACCTGTAACCCTGCAGGCATCTATTTGCTTTTTTGTATCTACATCGAGCACTTGGGCGTTCATCACAAAAGTCTCCCCGCTCTTCATCAGGCTCCCCAGGATCATCACGTGTGCACCTGCTAATTTACAAAGCTCAAATCCCACAGGTGCGTCGATGATCTCTACATTTTCATGCCCAAGGGATCTTAAAAGCTCGAACATCCGTGGGAAAGTCAAGACCTGCAAATACCTAGATTGGCTGAGATCGGTGATCAGCATGTCAGCTAGAACTTTGCGCAGGTAATCGTATTTGTCTTCGCTGGTCTGGTTATCAAAAAACATCACCCCAATAGGAATTTTTCCAATGGGAATCTTTGGGGGAATGCGTTCCTCCCGGTGACGTGCAAGCAACGTTATTAAAATAAACGCTGCTATTACAGCCGCGGAAATAACGATGTTACGCGCTGTTCTGCGTCTCCTTTTTCTTTCCAGATGGGGCTCTTCTCCCCTTGCCAGGGCTTTCCCTATAGTCTGTAAATGGCTGCGGATTTCTTCAATGCTCTTGTACCTGTTAGCAGGATCTTTCTCCAAAGCTTCTTGCACAAGTGCTTGCAGATCTTTTGGCAACCAGGGCTTCAATTCACCAATGGGCTCAGGATCTTCATTCAAAATCGAATACACCACCGCCTGCTCGTATTCACCTTTGAATGGCAATTGCCCAGTGAGCATCTCATAAAGAACCACACCTAGGGACCAGATGTCCGTCCGGTGATCGACCCCCTCCCCCCGTGTTTGTTCTGGAGACATATAGGCCACCGTGCCCATGGTCGTGCTGGTTCTCGTCAGCCTCACTTGCCCGGCCAATTTGGCCAGCCCGAAATCCAAGATCTTCACCTGGTCATCCTCTGTGATAAAGAGGTTGCCTGGTTTGATATCCCGATGCACAATCCCCCGCCCGTGCGCTTTGGTCAATCCCTGAGCAACCTGTATGGCAATATCGACGGCCTCCTCCACCTTCAAGGGTCCCCGCTGAATTCTCTCCTTGACCGTCTCGCCCTGATAGCAGGCCATGCAGATAAATAGTTGGCCTTCATCGGTCTCGTCGATCTCGTGGATGTTGCAGATGTTGGCATGATCCAGGGCGGAGGCTGCCTGGGCCTCATGGATAAAGCGTTCCTTCGCCTCTGAGTCGCGGGTGAGCTCCGGGGGCAGGAACTTGAGGGCCACGATGCGCTTGAGCTTGGTATCCTCGGCCTTGTAGACGACCCCCATGCCGCCCTCGCCGAGCTTTTCCAAGATCTTGTAGTGTGAGACGGTCTGGCCAATCATACTATTTCTTTCCCAATATCTGGGTCAATTTTGACTTGGCATCGGCCAGTTCTGGGAGATCTTGATCCGCTTCTTTCCAGATCTCCAGGAACTTTTTATACTGCTCGCTGGCCTTCCTCAATCGACCTTTCTCTTGGTACAATTGGGCTAATCGATAACGATACTTTGGATGAATAAAACGCCGATCCCTGCTATATGGTTGAAATGTGGTCAGCCGCTCATACTCGGCAATGGCCTCGTCTAAATTACCCTTCTGGCGATAGGCTCGGGCCAGCACATCCTTCAAAAAGGGGAGGTTATACGCCAACATCCCGCCCGTGTCGCTCATATAGGGTATTCCCCAGGCTGGTGCTTTCTCACAAACGGTGATGGCTCTTTCCAGGAAACCCTCTGCTAGCAGCAGCTCTCCACGTAGCAATTCAGTATATTCGGGTATAAAAGGCCTTATCTCCTCCAACCTGGACTTTGCAGAATCAATTCGCCCCTCCTTCAAATCCACCAACGCAAGGGCAAAGACGAGGGCAGCCGTGAGGGAGGCAACCTGCTCGGGTGATCCCAGGAAGTAACTGTGGGCTGCATGAATATACTCTTTGGGATTTCGTTGCATCGCATCTATGCACTGCAGAAAACAACTCCTGCTCAATTCAAGTTCTGCCTTCTCATAATAAATCCAGCCCTTCAACCTGTTTGCTTCTGTTTGCCAGCTCTCACTTCCCTCTGCCACTGACAACTCGGTTATCCTCTCAGCCCCATCAAGGGCGCGACTCAGACTGCCCTGCCAAATTTGATAGAGACTTTTCCACCGCAATCCATCCGCTCGCGTGCCGAAAGACGGCGCCATGTCGATGTGTTTGGCAATCCACTTCATGCACTCAAAGTAGTTTTCCTTCAACGCGTAAATATAGGCAATCTCCCAATAGGCGTAATAGAAGTCTGGTTTGATCTTCAAGGCCTCTCTGTATTTTGCTATGGCATCATCCAGTTTTCCCATTCTGAAGAAAAGCTCGCCCATGGAGTCGATGGGGTTCGCATCTCCTGGGGAAATGAGCGCATATCTCTGAAAGTACTCATGAGCCTGTTCAAAATCCTCGATGTCGGTGTACATGTAGGCGAGCTCGTTGAGGGCCAACCCATAGTTGGGATCAAGATCCAGAACTTTTTTATATTCCTCGACGGCTTGGTAGAACTGCCTCTTGCCCCTGTAGTGCGCGGCCAGGCGATAGTGAACGCGCTTCTCTTTTGGGTATTCCCTGGCGATTCGCTTGAGGATTTGGAACCTCTTCTCCACGTCTCTCTCCAAGATACGTGCGCAGGCCGCTTCGATGTAAAGTCTCTCCTTGCTTGTAGCCTTATCCGAAAAAGCCTTCGCTTTCTCAAAGGCATCGTTGCGCGCCTTGGTATCGCGCAATCGGTCATGAACCCAAGCCAGGTAAAGATATGCGACGGCGAAGGTCGGATCGAGCCCAACCGCCTTTTGGAGAGAGCGCCGGGCCTCCTCATTGTATAGCTTCTCGTAGCTCTCTCTTCCCCTGAGAAAGTATCGATACGCCTCCATGGACGATGTGGTCACATCGGCGATAGGCTGCCCGCCGTCTTCCATTTTGTGTTCAAAGATGCCCAGACCTCGGGAGATATCCCGGCTCAGCCCATCAATCTGCGTTTTCAAAATACTTTCCACTCCCACACCCTTAGAGCTGGCGCTCACCAGAAGTTTCTTGCTCGACACATCCAGCACTTTCACGTCGGTGGCAAACGTCTCACCGGCTTTGGTATAAGTTCCCAGGACGATGGCATCGATGTTGTCCAAGCGGCATAGTTGGAAACCCAGATCCTTATCGATAACCTCCACGTTCTCCTTGCCCACTTGCCTCAGCAGATCTCGCATCCGCTCCCAGGTAATCACGCGTAGAGATTCCGACCTCTCAAGGCTTGTGATGAGCAGATTGGGTATGGCCTTTTGGAGATAATCGTATTTCTCATCCCCCGTCTGATTCTCAAAGCTGATCACCGCGATGGGCCTCTGAGCTAAAAGGGGAGACTCTAACTGCTCCTTGAGCTCCTCAAGATGGGCCAGCATCTCATCGACGCGCTGATATCGTTCTCCCAGGCTTTTTGCCAGAGACTTGGTCACAACGCCCTCAAATTCCGCCGGCACACTGGCTCGCAATTCCGTTAACGGTTTTGGCTCTTCATTCAAGATGGAGTAGACAACGGCCTGTTCATAGTCCCCCTTGAATGGTGGCTGACCAGCGACCATCTCATAGAGAACAGCGCCCAAGGACCAGATATCCGTGCGGTGATCCACCTGTTCCCCTCGAGCTTGCTCCGGGGACATGTACGTTGCGGTGCCCAAGATCGTATCGATCTCGTCAGATCTCATCTCGCCGGCTAGTTTTGCCAGGCCGAAATCCAATATCTTGACCTGTTCATCTTCGCTAATCAAGATGTTGCTCGGTTTTACATCTCGATGCACGATCCCCTGCCTATGGGCTTTGGCTAAACCCTGAGCCACTTGCATGGCGATCTCAACGGCTTTGACGAGTTCCAGCGGCCCCCGCTCGATCTTTGTCTCCAACGTCTCACCCTGGTAATAAGCCATGCAGATGAACATCTGACCATCCTCGGTCTCATCAATATCGTAAATGGTGCATATATGAGGATGCTCCAGAGCTGAGGCTGTCCACGCTTCTCTGATAAAGCGTTGCTTGGCTTCAGCGTCACGGGTGAAGTCCGGCGGCAGGAATTTCAGGGCCACGATGCGCTTGAGCTTAATATCCTCAGCTTTGTAGACAACACCCATGCCGCCTTCGCCGAGCTTTTCTATGATTTTGTAATGAGAGATGGTTTTACCGATCATGGTTGGTGAAGAAAAGGGCTTTAGGATAAGAGGATTCGAGGGTTCAAGGATAAAACCGAAAAGCAAAGCAATTAAAATTTCTTGGGGTTGTGCAGCACTTGAATCCTTAGAGCCTTGAATCCTTGACCCCTTGAATCCTTTCTTCTCACGAACACGAACGCTTGCCACATTCAAATGGAGTATCTCTTCGGATTGAATCGCTCATCTTCAAGGCGGACCCGCCTCCAAAATCACTTTCAGGTGCTGCAACCCTCACCGCCATCACTTAGAACGGAAATAAAAACAACAGCTCCGGCGATTCCAAAGATCGTCAAGGCTATGGTCTTGGTTTGATCCAGCTCTTTGATGGCCAAGGACTCAATCTCCAAGGAGTCTATCTCCTTGTAGCCCAAGGGCTCTGCATAACCGACTAACTTGCCACCTTCAATCTTCGGCTCTTTCAGCTCATATTGGGTTCCATCGGCCATGGTCACCCAAACGCTGGACTCCTTCTCTATCTCAGACAGCTCATCTGGCGAGATATACCTCATGCTGGAACAACCTGCGAGATAGCCGATAAAACACAATAACACCAAGAAGGATAAGAGCTTTCGATACATAGTTGGCTCTTTTTTCCCCATATGAGCGACTTGCTCACAAAAAGACCCACAGCCTCTTTCGCTCGGCTGTGGGCAGTTTTTACACCATCGCTCTGGCAAAGGCTTTTGAGAACTGTAGCCTTTCATTTTGCCCCTTTCTCTTTAGGGAGGAAGACATGCGTCTCCTTTTGACGTGTCCATAATAGCATATATGTTAAGATTTGTCAAGGCAAAATGGGCCATATGAAGAGCGAGAAACAGACTTCAAGAGACCACCAAAAGAGTCTTCTCCCCCAAGAGACAGAGAATTGAGATCTGAGAGAAGATGAGTTCGTTTGTCCCTATCCATATCTCTGTCTATCTATCTCTATCTCAACTCCCAAATCTCCCTTTCCTCATGTGCCAGCCACAGTCATCCGGGACACGCGAAAGCTGGGGCAGCATATGCGACCATTGAACTCCAAATCGTCGCCCACAGCGTCGATAGAGGTCAAGATGTCCACAAGATTTCCGGCGATAGTCACCTGGGCTACCGGCTTGGTCAGTTGGCCATGTTCAATCCACCGACCGAAAGCCCCCGAGGAATAACTGCCGGTTGTAGCGTTCACTCCAAAACCAATGGTCTCTTGGACGAATAGGCCTTGGGCTACATCCTTGATGAGGTCTTTCGCCGCTGTCCTCCCATTGACCATATAGAAATTGGTGGCCCAGATGCCTGGCTGATCGCTATAAGAATCTCGCATGCCATTGCCTGTGGAAGCGGCGCCGGCCTTGCGGGCACCGTAGGTGTCGTACAAATAAGCGGTCAGAATGCCCTGATCGACGACCAATGTGCGCCGTGTGGCCACACCCTCGCCATCAACGGGGGCCGAGCCCAATCCCTGCAAGAGAGTCCCGTCGTCCTCAATGGTGACCAATTTGGAGGCCACGGGTTTGCCCAGCATTTCGGCTAAAAAGGAGTTGCCCAGGTGGACCTCTTTGCCATCGACGGCCCTGGCCAGGCCGCCGATCAGCTCCCCGCTCGCTTGAGAATCGAAGACCACAGGAACCTCCTGGCTGTGAACAGGCTCTCCTCCCACCAAGGAGACCGCCATCTGACCGGCTCTTTGGGCCATCTGCTCCGGGCTCTTCAAGCTGCCATAGGCTCTGCGGCGACAATCGTCCGATCCATCTTTCTTGTATGGGCCTTTGATAGCCACCACCGAAATACTCGTGGAGAACTTCGTCTCCTCATAGGTGTGGGACAGCCCCTTGCTGTTGACAACGGCCACCTCCCTATGTACGTCTGTGTAAGAGGCTCCATTGGAAAGGGCGATGATGGGATCGTATTCCATAGCCAGCCTCTCCGTCTCCATGATCCTAGCTAATTTCTGGCCTATCTTGACGGATGTGATGGCTCCATCCGCCGCCGATCGGGCTCTCACTTGCCCAGTGTTCTCAGGAAGCCCATGAGCTGGATCTGGGTCGGCCATCTTGGCCAGCTCCACCGCTTTTTGGGCCATTTGCTGCAGGGTTCCCTCAGAGATATCAGCGCTATCCACAAAAGCCATCCGCTGTCCGACGTAGACCCGCATTCCCATTCCGGAGAAGTTCTCCTGTTTGATATACTCCATTTTTTGTTGGCGCACCGCAATCTTCAACCTGCTGCCATTTTCCAGGAAGACCTCGGCCTGGGTAGCCCCCTGTTGGGCTAGCCTTTCCAGCATCTTGGCGGCTGTTTTCTCTAGGTTCAAAGCTCACCTCCAAGTTTTCATCGCGTTCTTCACTGTCCGGTTCGTTTTCTGAGTTCTAGGCCTTGGTGCCGCCCACGGTGATCTTGCCTATGCGCAGGGTAGGCTCACCACTGACCCACTGGCCCTTGCCGCAGGTTCCGGGGGCATAATCCAGATCGTCGGCGACCATGTCGATGGTTTGCAGGACCTCTGGGCCGCTGCCGATGAGGGTAACTCCTTTCACCGGTCTGGTGATCTCTCCGTTTTCGATGAGATAAGCCTCCCGGACGGTGAATGTGAAGCTTCCCGAGGTGGTATCCACCACCCCACCGACGAACTCTTTGGCATATAAACCTTTCTTGGTGGCGGCGAAGATCTCCTCTGGTTTCGATTGTCCGGGCAGCAAAAACGTGTTGGTCATGCGCACCAGGGGGTAGTGCTTGAAGGATTGACGGCGACCGTTCCCCGTGGAGAAGGCTCCCAATTGCCTGGCAGTGAGCTTATCGTACATGTAGCCTCGGAGAATGCCTTTCTCGATGAGGATCTTTCGCTGCGAGGGAATTCCCTCATCGTCCACGTTAAAGGATCCACGGAGATTGGGCACGGTGGCGTCGTCGGCCAGGGTGACCAGATCCGAGCCCACCGGCTGGCCCACCTTACCGGTATAAAAAGAAGTCCCCCTCTGAATGCCATCGGCTTCCAGACCATGGCCCACAGCCTCGTGAAACAGAACGCCCCCCCACCCATTGGAGCACACAACCGGCATCTGGCCAGCAGGGGCCTCGATGGCGTCAAGCATTGTCACCGCCT
>SMTZ1_10005600_pt1 | contig 12637 bp, 8 predicted proteins | sample DeeMarSWOR136_30_FD_25667 | JGI IMG/M metagenome (IMG submission 25667) | reverse complement strand
AAACGATGCAATTACTCAATACAATTCTGCCATTAGTTTATTAGTTAAAGCAGGATGGAGTGAATCTCAACTAGAGAATTTAAAAATGAAAATTGCGATACTTATGGAAAAACTTGAACATCAAAAATTTATTCAAGAGCAACCGAAATTTGAAACTCTGCCAATGCAAAATGAAATCCCAACTGAAACTCAGCCTCAAGTGGTAAGTGCTTTTGGACAGAAAAAGGATGCCTTAAAAGCGGAAGAATTGAAAAAGTTCAAAGAATCAAAAGAAAAAGAAGAGCAAATTCAAAATGATGCTTTTATGTTCATAGAAAATGCTAAATTTTTCGAAAGAGCTAGGAATTACCAAGAAGCAATTGAGAATTATGAACAAGCTATAAGCTTATTAAATTCTATAGGATGGCAAGAGCAAACGGGAAAAATTCAATTGATCGTTGATAAGTTAAAGAAGGAAAAAGCAGATTTCGAAAAATTTCAATCTCAACAAAGAGTAGAGAAAACAGCACAAACAGAGGAGAGATTGCTTTCTCTTTCTGGCATTTCATTAAAAGATGCTTCTGAGAAAGGTAAGATCAGCGAATTTGAGGCACAACAAAGCAAGGAAGAGAAAATTCAAACTGATGCTTTTAATTTAATAGATGTTGGTAAGAAGTTAGAAGTTGAGAAAAAGTATGAAAAAGCAATACAAAGTTTCGAAAAGGCGATTAATCTTCTTAAATCTATAGGATGGGATTCTTATATTCAACCAATTATGATCTTTATAAAAGATATTAAGGAGAAACAGAAATATGAAAATGAAATAGAATATTTAGTCGAAAAAAGAGAAGAAGATGCAAAAAAGATTCAAGAAACCATCTTTTTAAAAGAAAAGGAAGAAACTATCCAAAATGTTCAAGATATAGAGGAAAAAAGAAAAAAATATGAACAAAAAAGAAGAGAAGAACTTGAAAAAGAGAGTAAATTTATTGCTACTCTTGATAATGCAGATAAAATACTTCATGAAAATAAAGATTATGCTGGTGCTATCAGAGAATATCAGAAGGCTTTAGATTACATTCTGAACCTTGGATCTGGGTGGCAATCATACATTAATACAATAAAAGCTACGATAGAGAGTGTAAAAAAGTTAAAAGAAGAGCATATTGAAAAAGATTTGGAAATACAAAAAAGGATTGAAAGGGGTAAGCAACAGGATTTAGAATACCAGCAACAAATTTCTCTTCAGTTACAGAAAGAACGTGAAAAAATTAAAAAAAAAGCAATCGATTTCGAGATAAGAAAAGACGAATTAGAGTATAGAGAGCAGCGTAAAGAAGCTGCATTTAAAATTTTAGAAGATGCCCAAGATTACATAAAAAAAGAGGATTTAGATAATGCAATTTTAGCATACCAAAATGCAGGGAATATTTTTGCTGGAATACAGTGGAAAGAGGGGATTCCATTGGTTGAAAATGCTATTTTTGAATTAGAGAGGAGAAAACAAGAAATACTATTAATGAAACAAAAAGATTTACAAAAATCCATTGAAAAATTTAAGATAGAAAAGGCATTTCAAGAAAAAATTGCCAAAGAAATGCAAATAGAAAGGGAAAAATTAAAAGCTAAAGAAATTAGGTTAAGAGAACGTGAAAAAGAGTTAGAACACAGGGAAAAAAGAAAAGCAGAAGCTTTTAATTTATTAGAAGAAGCACAAAAGCATCTTACACATGGAAATTTTGAAAAAACTATTGAATTATACCATTCTGCCACCGCTATATTCGCAGAAATTCAGTGGTATGATGAAGTAGAGTTGATAGGAAAGGCGATCATTGAGATTGAGAATAAAAAGCGTGAAGTTGATCTTAAAAAACAGAAAGATTTGCAGATTCTTTTAAAGAAAGAAAGAGAGGAACGTGAATTTCAAGAGAGAATAGCGTATGAAATGAAAACTCAAAAGGAAAGATTAACACAAAGAAAGATTGCTCTCCAAGAAATAGAGAAAGAGGTTGAGATAAGAGAACACAAAAAAGAAGAGGCATTTAGCTTAATTGAAAAAGCCCAACATTTTCTCTCTTTAGGGAAATTTGAAGAATCTATCGATCTTTATAGAGAAGTTGCTAGCATTTTCGCTCAGATCCAATGGAATGAAGAACTTCCTTTAATTCAGCAAGCAATAAGAGAAGTTGAAGCAAAAAAGCAAGAAAAAGAACTTTGGAAACAGAAAAGTATGAAAAGTGCAATTGAAAAAGAGGCTTCTAATAGAATATTTATAGAAAAGATAATACAGCAGAGAAAAATTGAAAAGTTAAAAATTCAAAACGAAAAAGAATTGATAGAGAAAAGGAAAAAATTATCAGCAGAAAATATCTCTAAACAGGAAAATGCATTTCGAATAATTGAAGAAGCAGACGTATTACTTAAACAAGAGGAATTTGACAAAGCATTAGAGGAATATCAGAAAGCAATTCAAATTTTAATTGAGATAGGTTGGGAGGGGAATTACCTAAAATTACTAAAGGAAAACGTTCAAGAAATAATTGAAAAGAAACAAGAAAAGGAAAATAGAATTAAACTTGAAAAAGAATATGCTAGAAAACAGATTGAAGAAGAAATATTGTTTGAAAAAAAAGTGTCACAACAGATTCAAAAACAACAAGAGAGGCTAAGAGCTAAGAAGATTGAAATTCAAAGAAGAGATGAATATGCAAAACAAATGGAACTGCTCAAGTCAAACGCTTTTGATTTAATGGATAAAGCAGAAATTTTACTTCATCAAGGATTGTACGAACAATCAATCGATCTTTATTTTCAAGCAGAATTAATACTAAGTGAAATTCAATTTCCAACAGATGCTATAAAAGAAATGATCCAAAAGATTCAAGAGAAGAAGCGTGAAGAAGATTTAAGCAAGCATTATGAAATGGAGTTAATGCTTAAAAAACTAGAGGAAGATAAAAGATTCCAAAAAAAAATTGTCGAGGATATGCAAAATGAAAAAGAAAAAATGAAACTTAAACAAATTCATCTTAAACAACAGGAAGAACTAAAAGAACATCTTGAAAAAAGGAAAGAAGACGCATTTGACCTATTAGGAGATGCTGAAATTTTTATGAAACAAGCAAATTATGATAAAGCACTACAGTATTATCGTAGTGCAGAGTTAGTTCTAAATGAAATCCAGTTTCCAACAAATTCTTTAAAGGAGTTAATTTTAAAGGTTACAGAAAAAAAGAGAGAGCAAGAATTACAAAAGCAGAAAGAGCTAGAATTTAAAGTAAAAATGGAGAGGGAGGAATTCGAATTTCAAAAGAAAGTTGCTGAAAATTTAATGAAAGAGAAGAACCGATTAAAATTTGAACAAATTAAGGTTAAGAAGCTAAAACAAGTCAAAGCAGAAGCTGAATTAAAGAAAGAAGAAGCATATAAGATTTTAGATGAAGCTGAAAATTACATGAAAATCTCAAATTATGATCAAGCAATAACTTTATACAGGAAAGCTACGTTAATGTTAAATGAATTACAATTTCCAACAAATGCTATCAATGAAATGATTATTAAAGTATCAAATCTAAAAAAGCAGCAAGAAGTTGAAAAAGAATTAAGATTACAACAAGAATTCGATAAATTAGAGCAAGAAAAGAAGTTGCAGACTATTTATGAAGAAAGAAAAAAACAAGAAATGGAACGAAGAGTTGCAGTGCAGTTAGCACTTCACGAAAAAGAGAGACTTGTCCAAGAACAATTGACTCACAGAGAAGCTGCATATTCACTACTTGAGGAAGCAACACAATATCTTAAAGGGGGTTATCTTGATTATGATAAAGCAATCTCTCTTTATATTCAAGCAAGAGATTTGTTAGCAGAAAAAATTGGTTGGGAACCTGAGATCAATAATCTGAATTCGTTAATAAAAGATTTAAATGAAGAGAAAGCTAGATTTTTTGCAAAGAAGAAGTTGGAAGAAAATTTACGGTTGCAAAGACAACGTGACTATGAATTATTTCAGATGGAGGTTCAAAAAAGACGGGAGGAATATAAAAACCAAAAAATAAGTCAGCAGAAAAAATTAAAGGATTTATTTAAGCTCAAACAAAATACTGAACGCATAAGGGAAGAAGGTTTGAATTTAATTGATAAAGGTAAAGAAATGGCAATTTACCATGACTTTGAAAAAGCATATCGGAGTTTTAATAAAGCAATTGCAAAATTTAAAGAAATAGGTTGGGAGGAACAAACAAAATATATTCAAAAGGAGATCGAAAACACAAAGACTCTTCAAGAAAAAGTCGAAAAGGAAGATTTGAGAGTCCAAAAAATATATGAAGAATTACAAAGCAAAAAGCTCCAACAACAGCGACTATCAAAAGAAAGAGATAAGCAATTAAAACATACTCTAGCAGAAGTGGGTGATTTAGCAGATGAGGTTTCAAAATTAATTGAGAATAGAAAACAATCAATAAAGCTTAAAGAGAAACAACAAAAAGAACAAATTGAACAAGAAGCAAAACAATTTAGCAATCAAATGGCCAAAATGTTAAAATTTAAACAAGAACTCATGGATGAAATAGAGAAATCAAAAAGGTTGACTGAAAAGCAAAAAGAGGATCTAAAACGAGATCAGGATAAACAGAGAGCAGAAGAAATAAAAAAGATGCTCAAAGAGGTGGCGAAAAGAAAGAAAAAATAACTTATAAGGAATACCTTTTTCTTGTATGTTTAAATTTTAAAGTTAATTTACCAATATAGATTATCCCCAGGAAATTAATGACTCCAAGGGTAAATAAGATTCCATTTCTATATTCAAATACTAGTTTTATTAAAAAATCTCCTCTTCCCTCCTGATTCAATTTTATAACCAAATAATAATATTGGGGCTTATTTGTGAAAATTCCCATTCTTTTCTTAGAATCTAGACCTGAGAAGTCATTCATTGTGTGGGAAACTAAGATAGGATTCCCATATTCATCTGGTTGTGAACTAAATAAAAACATATCTGCATCTGAGGAATTAAACTTTTCAATTTCAAAAAATTGATAGTTAGAGTCAAGTTTTATTTGTTGACAATAGACACTAACATTTTCATTTAGCGAAATTTTTAATTCTGTTTCTTGAGTTATATCAATAGGATATTCTAGTGCTTGTAGAGCGGCATACCCTTGTACAATACCCCATCCTTGTAGGTTGTCTTTAATAGCATCAAAATTAGTTTTTTTATAAGATGTAAGTGAAATGATATTTTTTAATTGCATTGCAGATAGAGCTGGATTTCTCTCTAACATTAAGGCTGCTAGTCCTGCAACAAATGGTGTAGAAGCTGATGTACCTGATGCATAAACAAAATCACTGGGAGCTTCGCTAGAATATGCTCCATAGACCCCAATAGCGGGAGCTAAAACATCAGGTTTTATTATTCCTTCATATGTGGGTCCTTTAGCACTTTGAAGATACATTTCCCCTTCATAATTAACACCACCAACTGCCAATGCTGATTTTGCTGAAGCAGGAGAGTTTATTGTACCTAAACCATCATTTCTGGGGTCATCTCCATTATTTCCCGCTGCTGCAACAACTAAAATATTTTCATCTACAAGCTTTTCTACAAGATTATTTATTGCATCAATATAGCCTAAATTAGAAAGTTCTGGTTCTACTCCAAAACTCATACTAGCTATCCTTATGCTAAAATTATCTTTATTTTTAATAATCCAGTTAACAGCTTTCTCAAAAATAGGTAAAGTTGTAACATAATCATTATCTTCTTCGTAAAAAATATTTAAAATTACATAATTAATACCAGGAGCAACTCCTTTATATTCTGTGCTATTACCACCAAGTATTGACGCTGCCCATGTTCCATGCCACTGGATATCATAAGGATTCTCAGAAATATTTTCTATATTATGGTCATAATACGCCTTAATTCTTTGATTCCATGTCAACATTCCATCATTAGTGAAAACAGAATGGTTTGGATAAATTCCTGTATCTAATACCGCGACCGTAATATTATCACCAATCAAATCTTTAGCCCAGTTGTCTCCTGAAAGACCAATGTAATCTTGTGCCTCATATGAGAGAGACATTTTAACATCGCTTGAAATAGAACTATCTAATAAACCAAAATTCGAACTATTTGAATTAGCATTAAGAAAGTTAAAAGAACTATTAACTCCGTTAGAAGAAACCAGAATTGAAATTAAAGGTAACACTAGTATTATCAAAAGGAATAATCTATGCTTTTTCAAAAAGAACACTGAAAGAATTTAAATTTTTTTGACAAAATAATATATATAATATTATTATAAAAATTTGGGATATTTAAAATGATGGGAAAGAAAGATACTATTTTTAAATCTAGAATGTATGCGAGACAAACTCTGATTGATGGATGGGATCAAGAGGTTCTTAATCAGGGATGTATAATGATTGTAGGTGTAGGAGCTCTTGGATGTGAAATCGCAAAAGATTTCGCATTAATGGGTATAGGTAAACTCATATTAGTAGATTTGGATACTATAGAGATTTCCAATTTGTCTCGACAGATGTTATTTAAACCAGGAGATGAAGGAAGACCTAAAGCAGAAGTGGCTGCTGAAAGACTAAAGGAAATGAATCCTTATTTGGAGGTAGATTTCTTTTTTGAAAAACTTCAAAAATTACCAATGTCAGTTTTTGAAGAAGCAGATGTCATAATTGCAGCTTTAGACAACTTTAATGCTAGATTAGATTTAAATAAAATATGTTTGAGACTAAAAAAACCTATGATAGAAGGAGGTACTGTTGGTTTTGAGGGCCATGTTCAAGTTGTAATTCCTGAAGGTTCCGGAATTTTATATAAGAGCAAAGAAATAGAGATTGATAAATTAGTTGAGAATAAGCTTTGGCAGCTTGAAGATACGGAATTTCCTTCCTATTTTGAAGCTCAAAGAAAAATAGAAGAACTAGAAGATCAAATTGAACATATTAAACAAGAGCAGATTGAACCCATAAAGGATTTTATTCGGAAGAGAATAGAAGAAGAATTTGATCAAAAGTATGCGCCAAAGGTACTAGATCTTACACCTTGTTATAGATGTTTAGTTCCTATCCCTCCTGCTGATGATAAATTGGTAGCTGCTTGTACTTTAAAAGGTTTACCGCGAAACAGAAATCATTGTGTTATAAAGGCTGAGGTAACGTTTGAAAAAGAATTTGGTTTTAAACCTGATATGAATTTAGATGATGATGTTCTTAAGTTGATGAACTTAGCTCAAAAGGAATTAGAAGATTTAAGGGTAAGAGTATTTAATGAAAACATTCCCCCCGAGAAATTAGAAACGTTGACATTAGAAGAAATTCAAGATTGGAAAGATAATATTAACCACACTTTTGGTCCAGATTATAAGTTCGAAGAAATGGAAAATATATTAGGCAATAAAATAGCAGCTATACAATCTGTAAGTTCTATTATATCAAGTATACAATCTCAGGAAGCTTTAAAATTATTATTTCGAATACGTGGTAGAAATATTGGTCCTCCTATGGATCCACCTTACATCAATTATAATGGAGTTTTTGGTCAATTCGACCATTTAGACATTGTTAAAAGAGATGATTGTTTAGCCTGTGGAAATATTGAAGGAGAAGAGAATGTCCATTTGGTTGTTCCATTCGATGCTGATTTAAGTTATATTTTTAAAGCGATGAGAATAATAGGCCATAATTTAGAACCTATTTTATGGATGATTACAAACCCAGTCACTAAAGAAATTTATTGGAATCCCTATATGCCTTCGATGAAAGATCCCAACATTAAATTAAATAGCTTAAATATTAAAAATAATGATATCGTAATACTTACCCCCTTAGGAAAAGCAAAGCTTGAATCAAATATTAAAAAATATAATGCAATCATTACTTATATGTAATAAAACCTCGCTTTTTCAATTAACTTATTTTTCTTTTTACGAGGTTAATAATTTCATCAATATAATATACATCTATTCCTGCATTTAAACCTGTAAGGATATCTTTATCTAGGTCTCCAAAAAAGATCATTTCTTTAGCATTCACATTAAAAAATTTTTTTATCTTAATTAAACCTTCTGGTTCTGGTTTCCATTTTCTGACATCTTCTCTACCGATTATTAAATCAATTTTTTCTATTATTTTTGCTCTCTTTAAAGATTCAATGATAGTTTGTCTCGTATTTAGCGAAAAAATAGCAAATTTTATATCTTTTTTTACCCCAAATTGCTCCTTATTGTTAATAAAGTAGATGGTTTCATCAATAGGCTCATTTTGAGTTATATTTTCAAGCTCATATTTTCTAATAATATCAAAGTAATTTAACAATTCTTCTTCATCTCCTCTCTCTACAATTTTGCGTAGGCAAGCGGACATGCTTTTAAATGTACAGTTTTCTTGGTAATGGTGGGTATACATGTCAGTTAAAACTTTTTTTAGTGAATGCCAATCAGCAGCTAATCTCACGATTGTACCATCTAAATCGAAAACAATGACTTTTTTATTTTTAAAAGTAACTGGTTTTTGGCTATCCATGTCTCAAATTCAACAATTAATTAAGTAATTAATAAAAAAAATAAAGAAAAAAAAGAAATTTTGTGATAATCAATTTCATTCCTTAATGGAAATTATATCTTCTGGAAAACCTTCATCAATTAATAGTTTCTTTAATCGAAATCGATGTTCTCCCATTAATTCAATTTCATTTCCTCGTACAGTACCCCCTGATGCCACCTTTCTCTTGGCCTTTTTTAAAAGATCATGTAAATCCAAGCCGTGATCACCCTTAAATGAGATAAGTGTTACCACTTTACCCCATTTCCTCTTATCATTGTATATAATTATTTGAAGTTCTTCAGAAATTAAATTATCACATACACACATGTCCTTTGGCATATTACACATAGGACATATTTCTTGGTCGCTAAATTTATCCATTTAAAACCTCTTAATTAAAATCCAATTCAAATTGTATTACATTATAATAAAATTTTACCTATTAAAATAATTTCATTCTAAAATAATATGATTTTCTGTTATAATAAAAAGAATAAAAAAGATATAATAATTAATCCATCGCATACTTCTTTGTCCAAGCTTCTGCTTTACCCTCGAACTTTTTGAGAGCCCTAAAGTATTGTTCTCCCGCTTCATGGTTCAAAGGATCGCCGGGATTAAAGAAGGGAGGCTCTAAATGCATCATCGCTTTAAGAGCTTCGATAATATTAGTTAATGTTTTGCTAGGGGTCCATCCAGAAGCTCCTGTGCTTGCATCAACCTTTCCGACAAGATCGGGATTAATCAAATCTAAACATATATTAAGTTTTCCGGGAGGAATTGATGAATCGATGTTCGGGTGCCACATTAAAGTGACTGCATACGCGTAAGGGGGAGTGAAAGGGTAATTCTCTGGGAATTTAATCTCAAATACAAATTTACCTTTGTAATAAGGAGTACCTTCTTTGCCAATGATCGTCAATCGAAGGTGATCTATACTTCTACCCCATGGCTCGATGATTACATAGCTATCATCTTTATATGCTTCAATTGCCTCAGTATAATCAGTTTCTTCTCGCATTGTTATTCACTAATTTTAATAGCTATTTATAAACAATAAAATTATTTGTTAAATAACTAGTTTGAGTATTCTTTAAAAAAATTTTGTGATAATTTTAATTGTGTTATAGAATAGTATATCTTATTTAACGTAAAAAAATTGAAATACTTTTTATTTACAATTTATAAATTTCTTACAATAATGTGTTTATATTATAAAAAGCGTAAAAATTATATTATTCCAATAATTAAGAAATTTATAAAGGTTATAATGCTCCCCCCTTAGCTCAGTTGGTCAGAGCGCGCGGCTGTAGATAATTTCGCGTACTAAGGTTTTTACCAATGAAAGTACGTCAGCCGTAACCGTGAGGTCCCCGGCTCAAACTTACTTTTCGATTCGGAGATGATGAGTTTCCGGGAGGGGGGACTAAACCATTTTTGTTTTAAAAAGAACTTAATTAAATTTATTATTCCTAGTTCTATTTATCCACGACTCCAAAAAGTTATTATTTTGCATCTTATTATTTTAAGTATTATAAATTGATTCCATAGAAATGAAAAAAAAAAGAACTGCTGTTATTGGAGCTGGTTGGTTCGGGCAAGCACATATTAGGAATTTCAATAATCTTTCCAAACTTGTAGGGATATGCGATAAAAACGAAGAAACTTTAAATAAGATCACTGAACAATATGAAGGAGTGAATTCATACACAGATATTGAGAGTTTGATTAAAAATGAAGAAATAGATGCAGTTAGCATTGTTACTCCTCCTAAATATATTCCCACGGTAGCAAAAAAATTCGCTGAAAAGGGAATAGATATTTTAATGGAAAAACCACTCGCATTAAATTTAGATGAACTACTGGCCTTTAAGGAATATGAAGATCTTCGAATAATGCCAGGATTCATTGAGTTATTTAATCCAGTATTTGAAAAGTTATTGAGTTATCTTCCTGAAATCGGAGAAATCATATCAATAGCTTCTAAGCGCATTGGATTATATCCAAAAAGAGATTGGGATATGGGAGTTATCCTTGATTTGTCTATTCATGATATCTATCTTCAAGAGAGAGTTATGGGAAAAAATAAAATTATAAATGCTTTTGGAGTAAAAAAGTGTTATAAAGATAATATACATGCTGATGCTGCTTTTATAATATTAGATTTTGGTACTGCTATTGGCGAAATTGAGTCAAATTGGCTAACCCCCTCAAAATTCAGAAGAATGTATGTAAATGGAGAAGATGGGGGAATTTCAATTGATTTTATAACCCAAAAAGTTAACATAAGAAAGGGTGTAGATTTACAAGGTGACTGGCCCATAACTAAAGATATAACCTATACTCCGCTAAGAGAAGATGAGCCATTGAAAAGAGAGATTATTAATTTTCTTTATGAAAAAGAGCTGAAAGTAAACTTAGATGATGGTATAAGAGCTTTAGAAATTGCTCTAAAAATAGTAAATAGTTAATAAATTTGAATTTAAAATATATGAGGTAAGAATAAATTTGAATGAAAATGAAGAAGATAAAGAACAACATGAATTAGAAAAAATTCGTTTAAAAAAAATGCAAGCCCTTATGGAAGCTCAAAAGCATCAACAAGCAACAAAAGATAAGATTTTATCCCTTGCTGAAAAAGTAAATTATGTATTACAAGCAGTATTACATCCTTCAGCATATTCATATTTAAATGAACTTAGAACTAAAGAACCCAATGTCTATCAAGCGATTTATAATGAATTGATTAGCTCTGATGTTGTGAGAGAAATCGATTATCTCGTAGCAATCATAAGCCAGAGGGGATCTATTCCTAGAAAAATTCCATTAGATGCCATCATCTATTTAGAGCGTAAAGTAAAAGGTATTAAGGGAAGTATTAAGGTTAAACAAGGGGATGGAGAAATGATGGATTTAGGTTCATTTCTAACCAAGTGATGCTACTTTCTTCAATTTAAGCCTATTTATTTTAAATTATTCTTAATTATATAGTTAGAAGATTCCTCTATAATTTATAATATCAATTAAAACTTATTTTTATTAAAGATTTCGGTAGTTCATTGTTCTCTGGCAGAAATTACCGCTATAACTTCCCATTCGTTTTTTCCAATAGGATTGGCATCGATACTAGAGAATTGAAAGGCAAAAGGTCTTCCAAATATTTGTTCAATCATCGGAGAAAAAGAACTTACCGCAAAAATTAAAATTCTCTTCAAAATTCCTTCTACAGTCCCTTCAAGGTTTCGATCTTTCATAATATCTTCTACAGCTTGAATTTCACCTATGTTATAATGATACTTATATACTAGTTTAAAGTCGACGGGAGTTGGTGCTTCTGGATCTTCAAGAATTAACCCTCTCTTTCTAAATGGAAAAATTGTATTTAAATAAAATTGAAAGATCTCCTCATAGTGGTCTTTTAATAAATAAGAGATTTGAGAGCCACTCATATATTTTGGCCAATAACTGTTCATTAACTCTAAAAGACGAGGATAATTTTTATATTTGTTTTCACTCTCTTTTTGTAGGTAATTGAGCAATTTATTTTTAATTGGTTTAAATTCATTGTCTTTAGCTACTCTTTCTACAAATTTTCTAAATCTTTGACTCATTATCTACCATTAAAAATTAATTTAGTAAGAACTATATATAATTACCTTTATTTTTTTATATGATACTCTTATAATATAACTGTTTCTATTTCTAAGTATTAATTTTGAAAAACTTATAAAAAATCTTAAAATATTTTATTAGTAAATCCTATTTTTATTTATATCATGGTTGATAAAGTCGGATTAATTTATACTGATAAGTATCAGCTTTATGATTTTGGTCCAAGACACCCTCTAAGACCCCTAAGACTTAAATTGACATACAGTCTCATGGAAAAATTAGGATTATTTGAAAATTCACTTCTTGAAATTACTGAACCTAAGGTTGCTAGCAGAGAGGAAATCGAAAGGGTACATACAGTTGAATATGTAGATATTGTTGAAAAATTAAGCCAAAATCCAGAAGATTCAACTATTAAACCGTATGCTTACGGTTTAGGACCTGGAGATAATCCTGTTTTTAAAGGGATCTATGAAGCTTC
>SMTZ1_10005598_pt1 | contig 12640 bp, 4 predicted proteins | sample DeeMarSWOR136_30_FD_25667 | JGI IMG/M metagenome (IMG submission 25667) | reverse complement strand
ATGTTCTTTACAATCATTATCCTGTTTCTTATGCTGTTCAGGCACAGGCATTGGAACGCAGCAATGTTTTGCTTGTATGGGTCAACCATTGGGACTGCTTTGTTGTCTGCTGTCCTGAAATAATCAAATAAATGGTCCTGCCCAAAGCATGCAGCCATGTCCCTGCCAGAAATATACCTGTCTTTTGGGAAATACTTGCCATATGCAGTGTTATATTCCCTGTAAAGCTGCTGGTCCCTGTAATTCCAGTCTTTTGGGTCTCCTTTTGTTCCTTTAATTTTCTCTGGCTCTTCATCAATATAACAGCAGCACTGCTGTTTCAAATCTTTCTCAACCCAGCACGCGTCTTTGCCGTCTTTGCCAGCAACATAGCCTGCAACAAACCCTTCTGTTGGCTCTGCAACACATTTCTCTGGCTCAACGCACTTCCCCTTGTAGTTCTTGTTAAACCTTTGGCAGAGCTCTGTGCATGATGAAAATGCAAGTGCAGTTGCAAATGTTTTTGAGCCTTCTGGTTTTGTAGCCTTGATTACAGAATCAGGTTTTTTAAATCCAAGCACACCTGGAATTTTTTGTGCAAGCTTTAATGTATAAACCCCTTCAGCAGTAGGGTCTTTCTTGTCCCAGACATAAAGCACGCCGTTCAAGCTGTAGCAGTCAGATTCTCTTTTGTAAGGCTCATCCAAATCTTTTGCATGCTCTTGTGCGCAGTTTTTAACATGTTCTAATGGCTTCAATCCAGAAATATCCTCTATTCCGCAGAACCGTGCCCTTGCCTCTGCCTGGAATATCTGGGCATCTGTTGCCTTTTCAGTCCATCCAGCAGGTGCAGTATGGCAGAATACCCTGTCACAGCTCCACCTATATAGCTGGTAAATTGCAGATTCAAAATCCCACATAGCTGAGCATGCAGAGCATCTTTTCTTTAACTCCTCCTTGCTTAACTCAAGCCTTCCTTTTGGCTCATCCTCGCTCTTTTTTTCAGATGGGCAGTAATTGGAGTTGCCTTCTTTCTTTGCAAGTTTGCCTGCCTGGCTTTCTATCTTGCATACAACAACCCTTGCCCATTTTGCAGCAAGCCGTGTTATCCATGAGCCAATGCACGCAACCCCTGTGGCTAAGATTGCCTTGTCAAGCTCTGGAAGTGCCTTGTCAATCTCAGCAATTGTATTGTTTGCAAATTCTATGCCTCCTTCAAGAAGCCAGTCAGGTAAAATCTTCCTTGGGTCAATAGGCACATCAACAAAATAACCCATTGAAATGCAGTTCACCTGCACCTTTGAAACCATCTTTTCAACAGGGATTGTCCTGCCGTCAGGCTGGTCTTCATAAACAATATCTTTTTCATTGTATTTTACAGTTATCTTCAGTGGGAATATCAGTTCAGTATCAACAAATGCTTTCCAGAAATCCTCGCTGAAGTTTGTAAATTCTGATGACCTTAAATTCTTGTATTGGATATACCATAATGTCTTTGCCCTGTTGTGGTCTTTAATAGAAGGCCTTCCTAATCTCCCCAGTAAGTCACAGCTAATCTCATACCTTGGGTCTCCTTTGTATTTCTCTGCAAGCTCTCCTCCAGACCTTCCGCAAGCGCTTTCAATCTCAATATCCCTTATGTTCCAGTCCTTGGCATTTCCAGTATAATTAATGGCAAGCACAAAAGAGATTATCTCAGTTCCTTCATTCAATCGTTCAGGGCTTAGCAGCGTGGGGTATTGGTATTCAAGCAAAGGGTCTATATCAAAATCAAGCTCCCCTGCCCAGCATGTCCCAATAGAATAAGTAACCTTTTCTTCTGTTTTCCATCCAGCCAAATCCTCAGCCTCAATAATAAAAGTAACTGGCTGCGACCTCTGAAGCTCTTGTGTTGTCACAACAGCGCCTGCCTCCACCCTCCTTAATGTTATATCTGGCTTTGGGTGTTCAAAATTAACATTCTTAAATTCAAAAAACCCGTTTGCATCAGCTGTTTCCTTTAAAACCTGCACGCGCTCAACATCCTCCTCAGCAACAGCAGGGAATTCATAATATAACCGGACATCTGCAAACGGCTCTGTCTTGCCTGCAATATCATCAACAGCCCTGTCCTGGTAATAAAAAGAGCCTGGCTTTGGCTTTATATCTTCAATCAGAGGAGGTATTGAATCTGAAAGAATTGTTCTTGCAAGTGAAACAACATGCCCTGCCTTGTCAACAGCAGTTATAACAATATTATTATTCCCTTCTTCTAGGGTGGCAAGAACATTAAAGCTTGTTGTTTCAGCAGAATAAATATCAATATCATTTAACGTGATGTTCACATTGCAGGTCTCAGAAACACTGCCCTGTAAATTAATTTGTTTCTCCCTTGTTGCAGCTGGTATCTCCTTGAATGTAATCACAGGGGGAATCATGTCAGAAATTATTTCAAACTGCTTCTGGTTTGCAACAGCATCTTTTATTGCCCTCACTAAAATAATATTTTTCTCATTTGCAATTAGCTCAATCTCAATCCAGTTTATTTTCCCGTCAGTAGCTGTCCTTTTCCTAACTAAGTCATTGTTAACCCAGAGCTCAACAACAGCTCCTGCCTCAGTTGCCCCTATTATATCTATCTTGTTGTCTGCAATGTAACTTGGAAGTGTAAGGTCAATAAAAGGAGGGTCCTGGGTTGGGTTTAGGGATTGTGCTAATGCTGCTGGCAAGAGCAGCACCAGTGCTATGCAAAACAATGCAGAAATCCGAAATCTCAACATCGTTTTCATATCAATCTTGGACTTGGGACTTGTTCTGAAACGAATTTCAAAGAATTGTCATTCATGAAGCTCATCTGCTGAAGTTCATCAGCAAACTCATCCACATAAACAACATGGAACTTTGCTTCTGTTCCCTCACTCAAGTCAGCAGTCCATATCCCAAGATAACCTCCTTTTATTGTTTCTTCGTCAAACAAATAAATACGAAGATCATAATCAAAGATATCCTCTGATAACAGCACCAGAGGTATCAGTTCAGTTGCAGGATAAGTGCCGGATGTCTCATGCCCATCCCGCTTGATTGTGATAACTGCACTCTCATCATCTGCCAAAGGCTCTTCAATATCTGAAACAACCCATACATTATTAACAATCTCTGCCTTGTGTTTCACAACCTCATAATTCTTTATTGTCCTTAATGGAACAAGGTAAACATTGACATCCCCAGCCTGCTCAGTGCTTGCAAATGTCTCCCCTGTCTTGTATCCTTCCTTCTCTCCGCGTACAATTCCCCAGCTGCAGTACGGCAGCTCTGCAACAACAGAAGCAACTGCTCCGCCGTACTTGTACTCGGTTGTTCCAAGCCCAGAGCACCTGTACCTTAAACATGTAAATGAGATATCTACTCCTGCAATTGGCTGGCGGTCCCCGTTAACCTCATCATAGCTGAAAATCTCCATAGGGGTTGTCCTGTCACCGCAGTATTCTTCTTCTGTTATCCTTGTTGTAAATTCAAATGCAGATGTTCCAAACTCCTCCCTGTTTGCCCTGTTGGAGTTTATCAAAACCCTGAATGAAAAAGAAAATCCATATCCTGTTTTCTCATCTGTAACAGTAACAAGCACAGGATACCTTACATCATAAGTGAACTTCCACAGCTGCACGCAGAACCATGAGATAATCTCAGTGCCTTTCTGCATCCCGCTTTCAATATAATCCCCTTGGTTTGGCCTTACATAAAAATCAATTGGCCAGCTTTCATCATAAGTAAACCCAACCCTGAATCCTGGATAGGAGATGTCTGTTACATCCCAGATATAATGGTTCTGGACATAAGGCATGTTCTCCGGCACAGGCTCGTAATCTGTCTTGTCCACCCTGAGCAAAGGCAAATCATACCTCAAAAGCAATTTCAGTTTGTCTTCAATCTCTGAAATCTTCCATCTTCTTTTGTCGCACCTCAATTCCATATTTGCAAGAGGGATATCATTGTCAAGGGAAATCAAGTCAATTGTCAAGTCCTCAAGCTTTGCCTGCGCCTGCTCAGCCTCCATTATCTGCACTGCAATCTCATAAGCTGTCTTTAATCTGTAAGGAACAACAATATTGAATTCATCCAAATCAGTTATCTTCACCCCAAGCTTGTCGCTTATTGTCAAAGGATAATAAACTTTAATTGGAATGCCTTCATCCCCAAGTGTTGTTTCTGTGTTTATACTGCCTCTTTCTTCAATAATATACTGCTCCCTGAACACCTCCAGGTTTCCAATACATTCCTTTAAATTCTCAGTAACATAATCATTTATCTCCCCTGCCATGAAATTAAGAGGTGGAATCCTCCGCTCACCCTGGTAATACCAGTAGGGGTTCTTGCTCCTTTCCAAAGGGGAGAACTCAAGGTAAGAAAGCCTGTCTGAAACAATGGCTTGCGGGAAATCGACATAACCCCCAGTTGAACCTATCATATTGGCAGCTTCTGCGCCAAGCTGCTCTATGCATGCATCAATGTGATTCTTGATTGGCTGCACTTCTGTAGGCAGAACAGGCGGCTCTGGCCTGAAGATGGTTGTCTGCGTCCTGATGAAAACAACAAGTGCAATAGAAAGAAGCATGATTATTCCTATGATTATGAATATTGTAATCTGTCCTTTTCTTCCGCACCCCTTTTTTCCGCACATCATATTAATCTTGGACTTTTAAAATATACAGCCTCATCCATGCAAAATACAAAAGAGCAAGTATCAGGAAAAATATTGTTGCACCTACTATCTCCATCTTTCCAAGCCATGAAATAAGCAGGTAAACTACCATCAAAACACCAAAAGCAAGCAGGCACAGCAGGTATGAAACAGCTGTCTTCTCATTTATCCTTTTGAAGGCATTGCCAATAGATGCAAATATCTTTCCTGTCTTTGTATATTCCATATAAAGCATAAACACAAAATAAGCAACAGCTGTCATCACAATATAAAATAGCACAGCACTGACAATTACACTTGCCCCAATAAACACAAAAGGAAGCAAAGACAATACAGCAGCAGGGATAACCAGCATTAAATTCAATACAACAAACTTAAGGTATTTTCCAATCCTTAATTTCTTCTTCAGCAGATAATTCCATATCAGGCTCCTGCTAAATGAGTATGAGAACAATGCAACTATGAAAAATAAAACAGCAGTAACTATCACCATAATTAAAAATGCCTGAAGCTCCCCTACCATTGCCTGCATCTGCATTAAATCAGGGGTTTCAGCAGCAACAGCAGACTGCAGCCCAGTTATGTCAATCTTGTCTGCCTGCGCCTGCATCAGGAACACAGCAAGATAAGTAACAGGAATCATGATTAAGTAAAAAACCAAATCCAATAAAATCACATGTACAAAATTTATCTTCAGCTTAAAGCTTTCCTTGAATTGTTTCCATTTGTTCATTTTTTTATATATCCGGGTTTATTATAACTGCTCCTTCTGGAACCTCTCCTTCTTCAGGTGCTGCATCTACTCCAGCTGCAGTTGTTGACTGCCAGTTCAAATAAGATCCTTGTGCAGCAGGAATAGGGTTGCAGATAGATTCAATCTTTCCCCTGTATGCATCCAGCGGTGCTTTTCCAAACATAATGCAGATATTGTTATAAACATTTGAGCTGTAGAACAATACTGCACGTTCCCCAGTCCCGCTTTGTGTCTGCCCGTTTTCAAGCGCATAAAAATAAGGGGCAGATGTGCCTGAATGCACAAAGAGATATCTTCCAATTGGCCCAGTCCCGCTCAGATAAACTGAAAATGTTATTGCAGTAAGGGAGCCAGGCTCTTTTTCTGGTGTTAACTTGATGTCGCTTGGCGCAGTAACACCATAAGTTACTTTATAGAAAAACTCGCTCTGCATCTCATTTCCTTTGTAGCAGACATTTCCCCTGCATACTTCATCTGATGCGCACGGGCATTCCTTTGGGATTGGCGCGCTTCTCTCAGCCTCAACATGCCCTATAAACTGCAAAAACCCGTCAGGGGTTTCAATTACATTGTGCCCTTCATCCCCAATGCGGTGGTAATCATCCATGCACAGCGCAGATATATAATAATCAACATTAAGGAACTTTGAAAATGCCTTGTCAACCTGCTCCATCCAGTCTGTCCAGTCTTTTCCCTTGACAAGCGCGCTTGACAATGCAGAATAATCACTCAACCCCATTATAAATCCAAATATCCCTGAAATAAACCATCTTCCTGTCATAAACCTGTTCATTTCATTTGCAGCCTGCAGCGCCTTTACATATTGGTCTGTTGATTCTTCAGCTTCTGCCTCTGTCCAGAATCCAACAGACGTTGCACCTACTTTTGGATGCCCTTCAGTATGGTCAAAATCATCATAATTAAATTTGCCAATGCTCTGGTCATCAAATACAACATAAACATAGTCTTTATTGGGTTCTACCCAGGTAGTTATCCACCCCATTTGGTTTACCCTTTGGTCATATAAAGGACGGTGCTTATCATCAAAATAACTTGTTGTGATGTCGCCGTTCCTGTGCTGGGTCTCGCGTGAAAGCACTGTATTAGCTGCATCAACAACAGAATAAGTAACATCGCCATTTGGGTGCAGGTTTGTGTATCTCTTGCCAACCCCTGGAACATCTACCCAGAGCTCGCTTGTCCCGTCAGTTTCATAAGAGTCAAAATGCATTATCACATTTTTGTCTTCATCAAGCAGATAATAAACACCAGTTGCTTCATCATATATGCCCTCATCAAAGCCGTCTATGTAATTCCCTTCAGCATCCCTTATTTCAAAATTGCCGTCAGCATCCATTGTTGCAAAGCCGCCGTCAGCAAGCCCAGTAATATATGTTGTCTTTACCACACCTTCATGTTCTACCTTTGAAATCAATGTGTGGCTTGCTCCGTCATAGGAGCCATAGGAATTTCCAGAAACCCATGTAAAGTCCCCTGTTTCTGGGTCATGCTGCCTTATCCTGAATTCCCCTGACCTAATTTGGTTTTCAAAATCATCTGCAATTCCAGGAGGGATTTCAACAGGTGCATAGGCTTCTGGTTCAGCAACTGCGTAATAATCATAGATATATGATTTAGTTGCAACATTATTTTCATACTCAGTAAAAATGCCTCCTCCTTTTCCAAATTCCCAACTGGACTGCCTGTTTCCGTCAGAATCTTTTACAGTATACATTCCCCCAACCCAGGTCACTGTCTCACCTAACACCCCCAGGAAATAAAGGTTAATCCCGTCTTTACCAATATCAGCTGTCCAGCCATCTTCTAACCTGTCTCTCACATAATTTGTTACAGTAACAGGCACAGACTTAACCTGCACTTTTCCTTCTTCATTTACAATATTCTCAGTTGGCAGCGGGTCTGGAAGTGTTGCTTTGTTTGGTGGCTTAGGGGCATCCTGCGGCTTTCCAGCAGGCGTTGTGCGCTGTTTAAGTGTAAGGTCTGCACTTACACTAACAATACTAATTAGCAGAAACATTACAATCACCAGCGCAATTATCTTTTTCTTCATCACAATACCTCTGAACAATAATCATAATTTATTGTCCTGAATCCAGATTCTATTGCAACCAGGTCATTTGCAAGGTCAAGCACATATCCCACCCATGCTACAGCAAGGCAGTAAGTAGTTGCAGTATTGCTTGCAGAACATTTTGCATAACAAGGTATAGTCAAGGCAAGCTTGAATAATCCAATAGGGTCTTTTAGCACATTCTTCATCTTGTTCATCAGCAGCTCAACTGCACCAGCAGGAGGGAATATGTGGAACCATTCTCCTGTAACCCATTTGCATTTCTGGTATTTTAACAAGTCCCTGCATGTGCTTGTTGTAGCTGTTCCAGCAGGAATCTCATTTTCAAGGCAGTAAATATACCTGCATTCTATCTGCCTCATCTTTTCAAAATTATAAGCAATCCCTGGAATGCATAAAGTCATTATTGACAAAAACAAATTATCATAGGGGTTTACCATCTCTTTTCCATGAGGCCCTAAAAGCTGGGGATACCCTATGCTTGAATATGCACCTAAAACAGTATCCTGCCATGTCTGGAAATCATCCCAAAGCCATCCTAAAAATGCCTTTCTGCATGTTAAGGTGTCACAAAATGGTTTTAATTTAGTAATCAGGTTTTTATTTGTTTCAGACAATTGTATGTCTGTGGCGCACAAACCAAGGCCAACATGCTGGGTTACAGGCACTGCCCTTGTTGCCTCACCTTTTGGGTTTACAATAGCATTCCAGAATCCAAAAATTCCATTCATCACACTCAAGCTCTCGCATATCAGCTTTCCGTATTTTGCAATGTCATTTATGACGTCAATTGTGCCGTAGAACCCAGTCACAAGTTTGTGGCGTTTGTCCTTAATCTTGTTTCTTAATTCAGCAGCCTCTGCACCAAGAGGAAGGTTGTAAAATGGAATTGTTACATTTACTTCTTTTGTTTCAGGATATTCAACTGCTTTTTTCCTGTACTGCGAGAAGATATCAAGCTTGCAGGTAAAATCAAGTGAGCCAACATCTCCTGTAAATGTCTTTAACTCCAAAACAAGGTATGGCTCCCTGCTGTAAATCTGGTTGTTTACAAGGTAGTAGCGGAAAAGGCAGTCATTATCAGCGCATGCAGGAGTCTGCTGCAGGCTAATGCATGAGCGCACTCCAGCTGCAAGCAGTTTTACATTATTGTTTGGTGTTTCCAAGGGAATCTTGAAATACATCCTGTGGTTTGTAAGGTGGGTTGTCTGCCTGTCAATTGCATCAGGGGTATTTTCAATCTCGCCAATATTCCAGTAATTTGGTGTTATATCCCCTGCAACCTCAAGAACTTCGCGGTATTCAGTATGCAGTATCTCATTTCCTACAAAATCCTGCATATAAAACCTTATAGGGGCATTGTTGATATAGCCGTCAACAACAGGCCCTGCACCAAGCCATGTGCATGTCCATATATCCTCAGCTGTCTCAATGCATTCATCTGCTTCAACACGCTCCTCACCGCCTATAATAATATCGCTGAAATCAGCAAAGCCCCTTACACCAATATTATCCTTAACCCTTGCCTCAATCTTGATAAAATCCCCGCTCTGCAGGTATTCCCTTTCCTCAGTAAACAAAGCGCCGAGTGAGGTTATCCTGACATCAACTACCTCAGGAAACTCATCATCTAATATCAAGATAGCCCTGTTTTTCTGGCTGAGCTCCTCACTTGGAAGCTCATTTCCAGCATTATCAGGTGCATCAACAAGGATTATTGTTCCTTCTTTTTTAATCAGGACATTCCATTTGCAAATCCATAGATTAGGGTCATCATCACTTATCTCGCAGCTTTCTGCAGCCACATAATCCCTCAAGCTCGGGTTAACACCAATAAAATTCATCCTAATATCATCTGCAGTTATGCCGCTCTCCCCTTCTTCAAGATGGGCAATAATTGTGTTTATCTCGTTAAGCTTGATATAGCTGTTTTCATCATAATGTGCAGCTGACCCAACAAACTCAATATCAGGTGCAACATTGTCAACAGCATATAATTTTGAAATTACATCAACTGCTGTATTTCCGTTTATGTCTGTTGCAGTTATTGTGATATCAACAGAATCAGTTACAGAAACATACCTGTCTTCCCAAACGCAGCTGTAGATATCTGTGCCTGAAAAAGGCACGCATTCATCTGCTTCAACAGCACTTCCAATACCCAAGTCACTAAAATCAGCAACAACTTTCTCAAGCCCTTTGTCTTCTGTAATATTCACAGAAATATCATAATATACCTTTCCAGAAGGCGCGTAATCAACAAGGTTTCCAATCCTGAAGCTTGCATCATCAATATAAGGAAGGGTTAAATCCAAAACAAATGCAGAGCTTTCTTCTTCTCCCTTGTGCCCCAGCCTGTCATATGCCTTTACAATAATTGTCTGGTCGTCAAAGGTCCCGACTTTTGGAATATCAAGTTCAACAACCTCATCATACTCAAACTTGTTGATGCCAGGGATTGTATAAATCCAAAGCCCTCCTGCCCAGAACTCAATCCTGTCAAGCAGAGAGCTCGTGTCTGCATCACCGTCTGTAACCTCCAGGTCAATCTCAACCTTGTCTCCAAGCTGCCTTGCATTGTTTATTGTTATGCCCGGCTCTGTTGCATCAACAACAATAGTTGCATCATCATCATATGTTTTGCCGGCATGCTCAAGATAAACAGGATAGGAATATACATCTTCCTCTGTTAATGCAAACAATCCAGATTCCCACCTGCAGGTAAAATGGTTTCCAGCAGAAGCAGTGCACTCATCAAAATATTCCTCTCCGCCGAGGAATTCTATATGAATCATGTCTTTTGTGACAGTTGCTCCGTCAAGGTATGCATCTGCCTCAACAACCCAGTTATCACCTAAGCCATCAAAATAGTTGTCAACATTTGCGCTGCCGCTGCTTCTTGTAATCTGCAAACTGCCTGCATATGCATCTGCAATATAAAACGGAAGTATGACTATTAATGAAATCAGTACAACTGCCGTAAACTTCAAATGATTTTTCATCTATAACTTGGCTCCAAAGCTGTCCTGTAAGCAGCTGAATAATATCCAATTAATCCCATCTGCTCCAAATCCTCTGCAACCCTTACACCAGATACCTCTGGGATATCTGTTATTGCAGGGCTTACAGCATAAAACACAATCTCATTGCTTGGGTAAAAGTTGCTCCCAGTCAGCTGCCAGTAAGTATCTTCTGTGCTGAAATCAGCACCGCCGTTTGGGAATTCATCAAACTCAATTGCATCAATTGTAATGCATTTCTCCTGCTCCAAATCATCCCACCCAATATCTTTTGGAAGTATTCCCCCCGGCAATAAACCAGGCTTTGCAAAGCACCTCTCTTCTTCTGGTATGACAACCTCTTCCTCTAAAAATAATTGTATTGTAATATCATAAACCCCAGGCACAAGCCTTATCTCCTGCGACATGTTTCCAGTAACAGTTGCAGCTGCAGAAAAATCCTGGTCAAGCCCGCTTACCCTTGTAAATGTTATTACAGCCATCTCATTTTCTTCTAATGATAAAGGCATTGGGTTGAATTTCCATTCTATATTTTCCCTTGCTTCGAGGGGAATGCCCATTGCACCTGCAGTTGTTGCCCACAGCGGGCTGTATTTTAACAGAGGAATTAGCACCTTGTCTTCTTTTGGGCTTCTTATAACCTTGAAAACCTTCATCTTGTCAACAGAAACATCTACAATATCAAACTTGTCCAGCTTAACCCCAATATCTGTGCTTTCGCCGGCCCTTAATTCATCAGCAGAACCTTTTGGGTCAAATGCCCTTCCAGTTGCGAGATAACCTTCTTTTGTTACTTTTAATATCCCCCCATATGCAATTGGGAATTTTGTTGTTAATATGCCTCGCTCGTCAGTAAAACCGATAAAGCAGTCCTCTCCAGGAAGCCCGAAAAATACCTGCGCCTCTGCAATTGGCGAATCATCATAATTGTCCTTAACAGTTATCATGTAATCTATGCTGTTCCTCTGGTTTTTATTGCAAAGCATGCTCTCTTCAAAAAATGCAACTGGTGGCGCTAAGATTTCATCGTCTTCAACAGGCTCATTTGCCCTTATGTTTGCCTCTAATGCAAATATGAACTCATACCCTTCTTGGTTTAATGCATCTGGGTCAGATAATGTTATCATCACAGGGTATGATATGTCATAAACTGTCCTGTAGTTCTGCAGCCCCATGAAAAGCATTGGCACAGAAACAGACATGGAATCCGGCCTTATCAATCCCCTGCTCTCATCAACATAAAGGTAGATAGGCCACAACGGCAGGTAATCAAACCTCACATCAAACCTGTTTGGCTTTTCAACATTTATGATTGTGTCATCATATATGCGCTGTATGACGTCCGCATATTCAATGTTTGCAGGGTATTCATACCTGTAAAAATTCCTGCTCGGCATGATCCTGAACATCGGCACATAAGTGGAAAACATCAGCTTGAGGTTCTTCTCAACATCCCTTTTAATCCAGAATGTATCCCCTATAAAATCAAAATCCATGTCAGTCATCGGCGGAAGCTTGTCCCTGTCAATTGCAGTAAAAGAAGTAATCCAGTTTAATGTTCCTCTTTCAATAAAGGAATATTCATGCTCCAAACCAGTTATATTCTCTGCAATCTGGTACATGCCGTGCAAATCAATTAGGATATCTGCAAAGAAATTGCTTATCTTTGATTCTACATCCCCTTTTGAAATCTGGATAGGGTATTTTGCATAAAATGTTACTTTGCCAGGTGCAATTGTTGTGGTTGTATCAACTTCCCCTCTTTCAAGCACTTCATAATCCTGTTCTGTAAATATCTCATAATCAGCAAGGCAGTCCTTTAAATTCTCATTCATATACCTGTCAAGCTGCTTTTCAATTGAATTAACACCGCCGGTTCTTTTCAACGGCGGCTTTAATGAAACCAAATCAACTGCATTTACCCCGTTCTGCACCTTGTTATACAGCCAGTATGGGATAACTGTATCTGCAGTAAACATAATTCCGTCAGAATCAGTTGCCTCCACAGAATATTCGCCGTATTCCTTGGGATAAACATAGCCCCCCTGCTGCCCAGCCAATCCCAGTCCGTCAATGCCCACTTTCCTGACACAATCCTCTGTATAAATAACAACAGG
>SMTZ1_10005597_pt1 | contig 12641 bp, 9 predicted proteins | sample DeeMarSWOR136_30_FD_25667 | JGI IMG/M metagenome (IMG submission 25667) | reverse complement strand
CGAGTAGTCGCCGGAAACGGTGTGCCTCGTGACTTACTGGTAAAACGCGGGGTCGTTTGCTACCAGGCCGCGTTCCTGCCGACGGACGGCCTCCCTCAGTACCTCAGTCGCTCCCTCCGGCAGGCTACCCCATACGGGGGGGACTATCTGCCAGGCTGAGTCAAACCGGATGGCGAAGTCAAGTCCCTCGCCGGCAGCCAGGTCGCCGGTTTCATTCCTGGCCAGGGTCTGATTGATATCGTCATAAAGAATGTCGATGAAGTAGCTCTGAAGCTGATCGGATCGTTCCGGTCGGGCGGGGTCACCCGCAGGCGCTGTCTCGGTGGCCAGGTAGTATCCTAATACAGTCAGGATCACGGACGGCACCGCCGCGAACAGCAGCAGCAGACGAAAAATCCTGGTTCGAAACGTAGATGACATGGCCGATCAGGGGCCGCCGCGGAAACGGCGATTGTACTCAGCCAGGGCCCGCACGTGGGCCTCAAACGCGATCTGCTCGGGAAGTTCGTCCAGATGAAACCAGCCCACTTCAAGGGCGTCGTCGGCCGGTCTGATCTCACCCCCCACGATGTTACCCAGATAGAGCATCAGCACCGCGTTCAGCCTGGGATCGTCGGTGCCCGTATATACTTCGAAAAATGAGGTGATTTGCACCTCGAGGCCGGTTTCTTCCTCCAGTTCGCGCACCGCCGTGTCGGTCGGGTGCTCGTGCCACTCCATGAAGCCGGCCGGGATACACCACCAGCCGATTCTGGGGGGATAAGCTCGTTTAACCAGCAGGACGCGATCGTTCTCGACCAGGATTACCCCCGCCGCCGGAACCGGATTCTGGTAGAACACGAAGCCGCAGATCTCGTCCGGGCAGAAGACCCGGCTGAGACCGTCGACCTCACCCACGGCGAGTTCTTTGCCGCACAGCGGGCAGAAGCGATATCCGCAATGCTGCTTCTTGCGCAGATACAGTCTGGCTTCGTCAAAGCGGGCGTGTCGGTCATTCATGGACGGCGGCTCCATCGGTTATCTTCATCGTGATGATAGTCGTGTCATCCTGCGGCGGGTAGGACGGGTCGTGCTTGCGCACGTCGGCCAGAATCTCATCCATAATCTCCTGGGGACCGAGACTGCGCCGCTCAATGAGAAACTCTCTGATGCGGTTGTCACCGTACTCGACCCCGGCGGCATTCATGGCTTCGGACAAGCCGTCGGTGAAAAAGAACAGCACGTCGTCGCGTTCAAGCTTCACCGACGACGCCTGGTATTCAATGCCGGGAAAGGCGCCGATTACCGGGCCGCCGACATCGAGCAGCTCCACCGCACCGCCGGCGCGCACCAGTACCGGATAGTTGTGTCCGGCGTTGGAGTAGTGGAGGATGCACTCGGTCATGTCGAGTTCGGCGTAAAACAGAGTGACGTACTTTTCGGATGAGGTTGAAGTAGCCACCTGTTGGTTCATGTTCCTGAGCAGGACCTGGATCGGATTTCCGTTGTTGACTTCGCTACGGAGTATGGCCTGGATCTGCGTCACCATCAGAGCGGCCGGCATGCCCTTGCCGGAGGCATCGGCGATGACCATCCCGAGACGGTTCTTGTCCGGCATCGCGATGAAATCATAGAAGTCTCCTCCGACGGTACGGGACGGCGTGGAACTGGCGGTTATTACGGATACCCGGCACTCCGGCGGGCGTGACGGCAGCAGGTCGAGCTGAATCTGCCGCGCCATATTGACTTCTTCCTCCAGGCGCAGCCGCTCCAGCGAGTCGGCGTAGAGGCGGGCGTTAGTCAACGCGGTCACCATCTGGTTGGAAAGCACGCCCAGCAGGTTGAAGTCCTCGGCGGTGTAGTGGTATCCGGCCGACTTGGACGTAAGGGCCAGGAAGCCGAGCAGGTGCTGAGCGTCCTTGAGCGGCAGGATGACCCGGGCGCCCAGTTCGGTCAGGATCTCGGCCAGCCGCGAGCCGTCCTGGTAGGCGGCCAGCGAGGAATAGCGGGCCGGCGTATCCAGCAGGTTAATACCGCGCAACATCAGGTCCTGGCGAGCGATGACCGTCCGGCGCTGGTAGTCGTCGCTCTTCAGGATGGCATATTCACCGACGCTGTCGTCGTAGAGTACGAAGTATACTCGGTTGACCAGCAGCGCGGTCTTGAGGACCTCCTCGATCGCCCTTCTGAGTTGAAGCGGCTCGAAGTTCGAGATGACCTGACGCGAGAAGCGCTCCATGATATTGCGGTAGTCGGTGCGGGTGCGCATGAACATCGAGCGGATGACATTGTCGATCCAGGAACTGATGGGCTGGAACAGGAGCAGCATGAGCACGATGAACAGGTAGCTGACCACTTCCGCCTGCGAGCCGAGCACCGGTTCGAGCAGATCTTTGCTGCGCACGCCGAGCAGGATATACAGACCGACCAGCACCGACGATACCAGGGTGTTGATCATCGACTGGCGGAAGAAGAGCTGGACATTGAGAAAACGGTAACGGACAATGGCGTTGGTGATAAATCCGCCGCCGCCGATGATGGCTGCCAGCAGGAGATAGACGCTGGCGCTTTCCGCCCAGCCGCCCTCTCCGAAAGTCCAGCCGAGATAGGCCACGGTGTACAGCCCGAGCCCGGTGCGCATCCCCCAAACCACCAGCCGGGTCTGTGCCTGCAGCCGGGGGTTGGTCAGATAGCGTCGGCCGAGCTCGATGAAGTAGAGGGCGGCCACAATATAGGCCAGATTAGTCAGGCCGAAGATCACCTGCTCGTGGGCGCGGATATAGGCCACCAGGAGCATGAGCTGCTGGAAGACCCAGGCAAACGGCTTCAGGATCATGCCGGTCAGGTCCGTGCCTTCGGAGCTGGTAACCAGGGTATTGAGCAGTCCCACCAGCCGCTGATACATCAATATCAGCGACAGGTGCATCAACTGCGGGACGACCACGAGGTATCTCACGCCCGGGTGCTTGAACCGGTGGAGCCGGTCAATGGGGAACAGCCAGGAGAAAATCAGTAGCGAGGGGAAGAAGAACTCCCAGACATGGTAGAGACCGTAAAGTGTCGACTCGCGGAAGTCGATCGGAGCGGCCGCCGTGGTTTCTATTACATATCCGAGCGCTAGGGCCATCGGTCCGAGTCCGGCAAAGAAGAGCATGGCGCCGGCGGCCCGGTTGGCCAGGGACGTAAAGTTGTCCCGCGTGATAGTGATGGCCATGAAGACAAGGAAACCACCGGTCAGGAAGAAGATGAGCGTATGGACTAGCTCGAACTGCATAGTGCTTTCGCCGTGCGCCGCGGGGCTCCTCAGACAGCTTTGGTTATCGCCACTCTGGTACCGGTGACGGTAGCTTCGACGTCGACTTTGTCCATTAACGAGCGTACGATGAACAATCCCCGGCCGACCTCGTGCATCAGGTTCTCCTCGGCCAGCGGATCCGGGACGACCGTCGGATCGAACCCCGAGCCTTCATCGCTGACAGTAATTGTCACGGTGTTCTTGAACCGGGTGATCCGTACGGTGACCATCTTCTCATCGGACGACTTGTTGCCATGAACCATCGCGTTATTGACTAGTTCGGAGACGGAAATGGCTATATCGGCCACTGCCGATTCGTCGACGCCAAAGCCCCGCAGGGTGCCTTCAAGGAAGACATCAACGTCGGAGAGGAATTCCGGATTTGAGGGCACTCTGATCGTGTCGCCGTGTATTACAGGTTTCGCCATGTGGCTCTTGCTCCAAAAAAAACAGGCAGACATTGTTGCTAAGTCCACCTGTCGTTGCGAATGGTCTGCCTAAATACGCTGCATGTCTTATCCAAAACTCTTTACGGCGTCTTCCACGCTGTCGTAGGCGTCAAAGACGGTAACCAGCTTGGTAATGGTAAGCAGCGATTGTATCTTGTCGGTTACGTTGGCCAGCTTCAACTGGCCCTCATTGTTGCGCAGAGTCGTATAGCTGGAAATCAGGATGCCCAGCCCGGTGGAGTTCATCCACTCGACCCCGGCCAGATCGATGACGATCCGCTTTTTCTCGTTCTCGAGTAACTCGTATAGCTTGTCGTGAAGGAGACTGGCGTCGGGACCGCCCATTATCTTGCCCTTGGGCTCGAGGACGACGATATCACTGATTTCGCGATCGGTCAGTTTCATAGGCGTAAGCCTCCGGTTATGAGGTTTTTTACGCGGTTTGTAAGTTCCAGGTTGCTCTTTTGATGTGGCCACCCGGACATGAGCCAATCCGCCTAAGTCCTTAATCAGACGTAAATTGTGCCCCAAGTCAAGGGCTTTTTGGCCGGCCTTTGGGCGGAGAACCGGCCGGGTCTGGTCGCGTCAAGTGAGGAATGCCACCTGCATGGATCACCGTGACTGATGCTGAAGGCTTGCGTACCAACCTGAACTTGCTTAATTTCCTTCGGCCTAGAGTTTGTTGTGGAGTCAGCATGAGAATTACAGCCTCGTTCCCCCGTCTTTTGTTGGCCACCCTTTATTCAGGATTTTTGGTCGCTCCGGCGGTCTCCGTTGAAGGGGGCACGTCTGCGGCCGATGCGAAAGCACGCCCCCCGAGCACGACGGCTTTCTGGAGGTGGCCGGCCTACTGCACCCGCGAGCACAGCATCGGCAACATGCGGCTGGCGGTGACCAATCACGGCCTGATCGGGACCGGGCCGATATTCTATCTCGGCCTGGATGCATACAGTCGCGACTGCTTCACCCGTAAAGTGGCACGCTCCCTGGAGTATCCCAAAGATAGTCGTACCCGGTACCTGATGGGAGCGGACCTGTGGGTCGGCGCCATCGTCGGCACCGATACGCTGGTGTCCACCGGCTTTTCCGGCGGCGAGGAATTCCACCCGGACGTACGCCCCGACGGTTTTCCCAAGTACCGCTCGACCCTGGACCCGGCCAAGCCCGAGTACGAGGGCGCGATATCGGAGGAGGACTATATTATCGTATACGCTGACACGTGCCAGAGGTGTACGCGCACCTATGACTGGCGGGACGCCCGTCCTCACCGGCCGCTGAATATCGAGGTGACCCAGCGTTCAATGGGCTGGTCGTACGACTATGCCGACGACTTCATTCTCCTGGACTACAGCCTCAAGAACATCGGGAAAGAAGACCTTCGGAAAGTCTACGTTGGATTTCATGTGGATGCGGGTATTTTCACTCTGGGCGAGGAGGCATACAACCGCGGTTACAACGACGACCTGTGCGGTTTTCGCGAGAGGCAGCCGGCGCTCTATCTGCCGGAATCCTGCCCGCCGGACTCGGATGACATCAACATCGCGTGGGCGGCCGACAACGACGGCGGTCTGGTCAATCGTCCGCATTTCGATCCGCCGGTGCTTTCCGCGATGGGTACGCGTGTCATTCGACTCCCTCGCAAGAACATGAAGGTCAACTTCAACTGGTGGGGAACCGGGGCCAGGTATTCTGTCGCCGCCGGCTTCTTCGGGCCGCAGACCCGCAGTGGCTATCGCACCATGTACGGTGACGGCTACCCGCTGGGTGACCGCGACTATTACTTCATGCTCAGTAATGGCGAGCGCGACTACGATCAGCCCAGACTGGCTCAGATCGGCGCTCTTGACTCGGTCTGGGCCGCCCCGCCGGCGGCAGTCGCTGAATACTGGTCGGTTGGATCGGACATCGAATATCTCCTGTCTTTTGGCCCGTTTCAGATTGATCCGGGCCGCTCGGTGGAATTCACCCTGGCCATTGTGGGTGGGTCCGGTTTCCATCAGTCATATGCCAACTTTGCCAATCTGCCGGATGATCTGCCTCGCTGGTACGCCGGGCTTAATTTCGGCGATCTGGGTGCCAACGCCACCTGGGCGGAATGGGTTTTTGATAATCCGGGAGTGGATACGGACGGTGACGGATACGCGGGAGAATTCACTATCTGTAACCTGGGGGATGATTCTACCTGGGTGTGTGATACGCTGGTGGATTCGTCGGCCACCCCTGATACCACGTATCTCTGGTGCCGCTGGGTGTACGCGGTAGCCGACACCGTGTGGCGGCGGGGCGATGGGGTGCCGGATTTTCGGGGTGCGATGCCGCCGCCGGCTCCCGTGGTGCGGGTGTATCCGGAGAATGCCAGGGTCCGAATCGTCTGGAACGGGGCACGGTCGGAGACCGCCCCGGATGCCTTTTCGAGGGAGGTCGACTTCGAAGGTTACCGGGTCTACATGGCTCGCGATGAGCGGCGCTCCAGTTTCTCCATGATCGCGTCGTATGACCGGGAGAACTGGAACCGCTATTTCTGGGATCAGAAGAAGAACGACTACGTACTCAATGTCCGGCCGTTCAGTCTGGCCGAGCTGCGTTGTCTGTATGCCGACAGTTGCGGCGACACCACCTGGCACCCGGATCAGTATCCGCGCACCCACCCGATGATAATCCCGGGCGGCTCCAAGCAGGACGACCAGATCTTTTTCTTTGCCCCCCAGGACTACAATCGGTCGGTTCTGGCCAACGATCCCATCAACGCTACCACCCCTATCGCGAAAGTCTACCCGCAGGCGCCTCGACCTCCGATTCTCAATGCTGACTCGATCAGATCGCTCTACCCTGGGGGTGAAGACACCGTTTTTCTCACCGAGGATGGGTTCATCAAGTACTATGAATACGAGTTGACGGTTGAGAACCTGCTGCCGACGGTCACCTACTGGTTCAACGTGACCTCATTTGACTACGGTTCGGCGACAACCGGCCTGAACGCTTTGGAAACCGATCCGGCCACCGGCGCCGTGGCCGCAATGGCCATGGACCGGTATGATTTCGAGTCGGGCGAGCGGCCTGAGGTGCTGGTGTATCCCAACCCCTATTTGGGAAATGTCGACTATCGGGCTCAGGGTTTCGAAGGGCGGGGGATGATAGACCGGCCGGTGGATCGAACGCGGCGAATCACCTTCGCTAATCTCCCGCCGCGTTGCACGATCAGCATTTATACCCTCGACGGCGACCTGGTTCGCCGGATCAACCATGATATTGACCCGTCCGACCCCATTTCGCAACTGGATTACTGGGATTTGATCACCCGCAACTCGCAACAGCCGGTGACGGGATTGTATTACTGGACGGTGGAGGATGACCGGGGCAACGTCCAGATCGGCAAACTGGTGATTATTCTGTAGGCTCTATCCGCGCCGGATCCTCAGTCGGCACGCCACAATTGGCTTGCGCCACAGGGTGGCTTTGTGTATATTGGATCGGGCAGGATACGGGCCATTCGGCAATGGTTGAAGTTTCATCTATGGTTCGGTCTAGCGTTGCAGCCTGTCTCTACTTGGCGGTTCTACTTATTCCCTTTGTTCCGGTTCAGGGGCAGGAGACCTCGGGCGATGAAAAAAAGCGGCCTGAGGCGACCACTGCCTGGTGGAAACGGCCGGTCTATTGTACGCGCGAGCATACTATCGGCAATATGCGCCTGGCGGTTACCAACCACGGGACCCTCGGGACCGGGCCGCCGTTGTATCTTGGACCTTCCGCCTACGATCGTGATTGTATTACCCGAAAACTGGTGCGCTCGTGCGAGTATCCAAAGGGCAGCGGTACCCGGTACTTGTGGGAGGCGGACTTGTGGGTGGGGGCCGTGGTGGGCAGGGATACCCTGGTTTCAACCGGGTATGCCACGGCAGAGGAATTCCATCCGGATGGTCGCCCCTTTGGCTACATTGTCTATCGCTCGACCCTGATCCCGAACAAGCCGGAGTACGAGGGGGCTATTTCCGAACAGGACTTCATCGCGGTATACGCGGATACCTGTCGACGATGCAGCAATCCTCTCTATCCGCACGCTCACCACCCGCTCAATATAGAGGTTACCCAGCGCTCGATGGCCTGGTCGTATTCATATGCAGATGATCTGATCATGGTGGATTACAGCCTTAAGAATATCGGGACTGAAACGCTCCGGCAGATGTACATCGGAATGCATGTTAACCCGGGTGTAATGACGTTAACTGAGGAGGCGATGGGACGGGGCAATAGTGATGACGTGTGCGGTTTTATAGAGAGATATCCGGCTCGCTATCTCCCGCCCTCGTGTGCACCGGATTCGGACCTGATTGATATAGCCTGGGCGGCGGACAATGAGGGCGGTCTGGTGACCAGGCCGCATTATGATCCCCCGTTGCTCAGTGTGGTCGGCGTAAGCGTAATTCGGATGCCCAAAGAGACGATGAAGGCCTCGTTCAACTGGTGGGGTTACGGTTCATGGGGGTATGGATGGACCGCTGCCTTCGGGCCGCAAACGCGGGCCAACTATCGAGCCATGCAGGCGGGCGACGGTTATCCGTGGGGGGACCAGGATTACTACTTCCTGCTAAGAAACGGCGAACGCGATTATGATTCCCCCAGGACCATTAACATCGGCATTCTCGACCCGGTCTGGTCAGCTCCACCCTCGCCTCCTTTGGATGGCGCCATAGCAGCCGGGTTGGATGTTCAGTACCTGTTGTCTTTCGGTCCCATCACGCTCGAACCGGGTCGCTCCGTGCCGTTTACTCTGGCGGTCGTCGGTGGCGCCAAGTTCCACCAGTCGTACCAGAACTGCCTTTATCTGCCGGATGAGATTGACCGCTGGTACGCTGGTTTGGGCTTTGATAATCTCGTCACCAGCGCCAAATGGGCCCAGTGGATATACGACAATCCGGGCATTGATACCGACGGGGACGGATACGCCGGAGAATTTACTATATGCAATGCGGGAGATGATTCGTCCTGGGTCTGCGACACGCTGACCGATTCTTCGGCCACGCCCGACACCACGTATGTCGAATGCTACTGGGTATACGCTGTGGCGGATACGGTCTGGCGCACCGGGGACGGGGTGCCGGACTTCAAAGGCGCCGTGCCGCCGCCAGCCCCCGTGGTTCGTGTGTTTCCCTCGGATAGCCGGGTGCGAGTCGTGTGGAATGGTGCTCGTTCCGAAACCACGCCGGATCCGTTTTCGCTCAAGGCCGATTTCGAGGGGTATCGAGTCTATATTGCCCGGGATGAGCGCCGCTCCAGCTTCTCCACGGTGGCTTCGTACGACCGAGAGGATTGGAACCGGTACGAATGGGATGAGGCTCGAGGTGAGTTCACGCTGGTCGTGGAACCGCTCACCCTCACCGAGCTTCGTTGCCTTTACGCGGACAGCTGTAACGACACCACCTGGCATCCCGACAAGTTCACTCGTACCCGGCCCCTGGTGATTCCCGGGGGACCGGGGGAGCCGGATCAGATATTCTATTTTGACCCTCAGGACTTCAACCGCTCGGTGCTGGCGAACGACCCGATTAACGCCACCACGCCCATCAAAAAGGTGTATCCGGATGCGCCCAAGCCGCCCGTGCTCAATGCGGACACCATACGGGCCCGTTATCCCAACGGCGAAGATACTCTCTACCTGACCGACGACGGATTTTTCAAGTACTATGAATACGAGTTTATGCTCGAAAGCCTCCTGCCTACGGTCGCTTATTGGGTCAACGTGACTTCCTTTGATTTTGGCTCACCCAAGAATGCGCTGAATGCTCTGGAAACCAACCCCGCAACCAATCCCGTCGTGACCATGGCAATGAATCGGTACGACTTTGCCGGGGGTGAGACCCCGGGGGTGTTCGTTTATCCCAATCCTTACCGGGGCGACGAGGACTACCGAGCCCACGGTTTTGAGGGCCGGGGAAGGCTCGACTGGCCGGTCGACCGGACGCGGCGGATTGTCTTTGCGAACCTCCCGCCGCGTTGCACGATCAGCATATATACTCTCGACGGCGATCTGGTTCGCCGGATCAACCATGATGTCGACCCGTCCGATCCCATGTCGCAACTTGATTACTGGGACCTGATTACCCGTAACTCGCAACAGCCGGTGACGGGGTTGTATTACTGGACGGTGGAGGATGACCGGGGCAACGTCCAGATCGGCAAGCTGGTCATTATCCTCTGAGAGTCAGGCCGTCTCGCGCGCCAGTCTGATCGGTTCGAAGCGGAGCGCCTTGGTCGGACAGAAGTGGGCGCAGACCGGGTCGCCGCCGCACAGATCACATTTCACTACCAGGTGGTGAGAGGAATCGAACAGAGAGCAACCGAATGGGCAGGCCGCCACACAGGCCATGCAGCGGACGCACTTCTCCTGGTCCAGGTCCATCGCTCCGGTTTCGGGATTGCGCGTGATAGCGTCCACCAGACAGGATTTGGCGCAGGCGGCATCGTCACACTGAAGACAGGTCACCGGGACCCACAAATCGGGGGCGCCGCCGCTCAAGGGATAGATGCGGCTCCGGCCGGGTTTGCCGCCTATGCTGTGGGCAAACGAGCAGGCAAGTTCGCAGGTCCGACAGCCGGTGCACAAGTTCGGATTGATGTAGAATCGGGCTTTCATACCTTCTCCTGGCGCTCCCACTGCGCAACTCGTCCCATCGACAAAGCCGTTTCGTGACGATGGCTCGAGTCGCTCAGCTTGAAATAGTCTTCAGGGATATCCCGGTGTTTGCTCAGATACTCGGCGAACGCCCTGGTGATGGTCGGCTGTCCGGTTTCCTCGCAGCGGATCATCTCGAAAGTCTTGCCCCAGATGGTCCGGGTGTCGCCGGTGTCGGTGTATTTGATAAAGTTGGTCGGGCATATTTGGGCACAGGCCAGGCAGCCGACGCAATCAGGAGGCGCCTCGTGCAGCGGCGGGGCGACTTCCTTGCCATGACCCCGGCCAACGGTGGAGATGGCATGGAACCCCATCTGGTCACAGACGCGGGTGCACAGGGCGCACAGGATGCAGTCGTCGCTGTCGGGGACTTCCTCAAAGCTCGTCTGCATGATTCCGAACTGCGCGGCCAAATCCTGGATATATTTCGCCCCGGGCGACCGGGCCAGAAGGAGATCGAGGATCGTCTTGCGCAGTTCGATTACCTGCTCGGTGTGAGTGGAAACGATCAGGCCTTCCTCGACGGGGTAGAGGCACGACGTAACGTGTTTTTTCCACCCTTCCCACTCTTTTCGGGTGATCTCAACCGTGCACAGGCGGCAGGCGCCATATGGTTCGACCGCCTTGTGGTTGCAGGTCGAAGGGATGTCAATGCCTTCCCGTTCGATGACGGCCAGCAACATCTCACCTTCGTCGGCCCGAACCAGTTTGCCGTTTATCGTCAGACTGACCATTACTCTACTCCATCTCCTAAGTCACGTCGATCGCATCATAGGTGCAGACGGCAAAACAGGCGCCGCACTTAGTGCACTTGTCCTGATCAATGACGTGGATTTTCTTTTTCTCGCCGGTGATGGCATCGTAGGCGCAGGCCGGAATACAGGCCAGGCAGCCGGTGCACTTATCGTTGATTTCGTACCTGATCAACTCCTTGCAGACCCCACCGGGACAGTGCTTGTCACGGATATGAGCCAAATACTCATCGCGAAAATACCTGATCGTACTGAGGAACGGGTTGGCCCCGGACTGCCCCAGACCACACAACGATCCGGTCACAATGGTATCCGATAGTTTTTCGGCCCGGGCCAGGTCGTCCTCGGTCGCCTTACCTTCCGTAATCTTAGTGACGATCCGGTGAAGCTGATACAGCCCCTCGCGGCAGGGCACACATTTACCGCAGGATTCCGAGACCAGAAACTCGAGAAAGTACTTGGCCACGTCGACCACGCAGGTGCGGTCGTCCATGACAATCATGCCGCCCGAGCCCATCATCGAGCCGGCCTTGGTCAGGGTGTCGAAATCCACCGGCAGGTCGAGCTGCGACTCGGGCAGGCAGCCGCCCGAGGGGCCGCCCGTCTGGACCGCCTTGAAGGGTCGATCGTCGATTATTCCGCCGCCGATGTCATAGATGATCTGTCTCAGGGTCGTGCCCATCGGGACCTCGACCAGGCCGGTGTTTTTCACCTTTCCGACCAGCGAGAAGGCTTTTGTACCGGTACTCTTGGCGGTGCCGATCCGGGCGAACCAGTCGGCGCCTTTTTCGATGACCACCGGGACATTGGCAAATGACTCGACATTGTTCAGAACCGTCGGCTTGTCGTGCAGACCCTTGATCACCGACCGGATATATTTGGCGCGCGGCTCGCCGACTTCACCGGCCACCGATTTCATCAGGGCCGAGGACTCGCCGCAGACGAACGCACCCGCACCGCGAGCGATCTTGATGTCAAAAGCGTAGCCGGCGCCGAGGATGTCGTCGCCCAGCAACCGTTCCTCCCGCGCCTGCTCGATCGCCCGCTGCAGTCGCAACACCGCCAGGGGATACTCCTCGCGGACGTAAATATACCCTGCGTGCGAATCTACGGCGTAGGCGCAGATGATCATGCCTTCAAGCACGGAGTGTGGATCGCCTTCCATTATGGCGCGATCCATGAACGCTCCGGGGTCGCCCTCGTCGCCGTTGCAGATCACGTAGCGGGGATAATCGTTGACCGAGGCGCACGAGCGCCACTTCCGCCCGGCCGGGAAACCGCCGCCGCCGCGTCCGCGCAGTCCGGATTTCGACACCGCCTCGATGATTTCATCCGGTTTCATGTTCCTGAGCGCCCTGGCCGCTGCTTGATAACCACCGGCGGCGATGTAGTCGTTGATCTCAGTTGGTCTGATTCGTCCCAGATTGCGCAGGGCGATTCTGGTCTGACGGGAGTAGAAATCTATTTCAGCGTATTTCGTCTTCTTGACCTTAGTC
>SMTZ1_10012675_pt1 | contig 12642 bp, 10 predicted proteins | sample DeeMarSWOR136_30_FD_25667 | JGI IMG/M metagenome (IMG submission 25667) | reverse complement strand
ATACTCTTTCCTGCATATTTAAAGCAGGTTGATATGGAGGCAGATAACTTAGGCGTAGTTCGCGATGACTTATGAGTATTCTCGGACCTCAACTACTTTATGCCACGGTGCTTTATCTACATAAATCCAAACTTTGAAACCTTTGAGCCGATGCCGTATATGTTTCAAAACATTCAAAAAGGCCTGACGATCCCCTCTGAGGGTTCGAATGAGTCCCCGTCGCCCCAAAAGAGGTGCCACCCAGCCAGAAAGATTCAGACGCTTTCGATGTTGGCTTGTCGTAAGACCTTTAAAAGGTTTACCACGTTTTGCCCATCCCCGGCCCAACCGAGGATGCGGGCTAAACCCTGTCTCATCTTGAAAGACAATCGTCTCTTCTGGCTTAAGGTTTCGGAGCTTTTTTTAACGACCGACCAAAGCGCCTGGCATCCTCAGAACGGGCCTGAACCTGCGCATAGCTGGCACACTTCATCCGATAGCCCAACCGATGCATCCAATACTGCGCTTGTCGAACCTTCAGATTCACCCCAAAATATTTCTTCAAATGAACAACCAGGGTGGGATCATCCCATCCAACACGCACCCAGCCAAAATCCCGAGGACTTCTCTCCAGATGATCTTGCAATTTTTGCACAAGCTCCTCGGTTAGTTGCCCAGGACGACCAGGTCGAGGCTTCGGTCGAAGAAACTCCACACCTTCTTTGTTCACTCCACGAATCCACCGACATAAGCTCATGCGGGTTAGACCCAATACTTGAGTTACCCATCCCGAACGCTGGCCCTCCAGTACCAGCAGTAGAGCTGCAATCTTTATACCGATCCAGGCTCCCGGGATTTTTTCGGCAAGGTCTAACAACCGCTTGCGAATTAATTCGGGGTGATCTAGGGTTAATCTTTTTATGCATTAAGTAGAGCATAATTTTTCTATTACGTAACTATTTTTAATGCGCCGCTATTAGGACTATGTTTTCAATCAGGGCGTATGGAGCGAGAAGAATCATGTGAAGTCTGGTGGTGAAAAGACCTTTGCTATCTCAGTACTCAGATCCCGCTTGAAAAAGCAAATTCATATTACGCCCTGGTTTTGGAAGGGGGTGGTAGTGGGGTACAAATGAATTAGCAAGTGAGGAGAACCAATGGAAATACTCTTTCCAAAGGAAGTAATGTTTTTCTATTGTAAATAATTTGTAAACGAAAAATGGTTGGAGGTGAACGTGTTTAACTAGTCAATAATATCCCTTATAAGGAGGATAAGGAGGAAAAAAATGAAATTAAGAGTGAATAGGAAAGTTTTGTTTACTGTAGTGCTTCTTATATCATTTATGGCAGGTTTTATTCTTGTTGGGGGCGAAAAGGCAGAGGGGGCTGGAAAACCGGTGACGCTCGTCGTCTCGATCAGAGGTCTGGACAACCCGTATCACGCTAACTACTCAGTTGGGGCAAAGGCGTTAGGAAAGATACTTGGGTTGCCCGTTGACACGCTGTCGACTGAAGCGGACAGCCAAAAAGGAATCGCCGACGTCAAGGCGGAAGTGGCAAAGACGGGCGGAAACATGGTGCTCAGCATCGACCCGAATCAGGCGCCGGATGTTGTCCCAATCGCAAAGATACTCGAAGGTGCGGGTGTCTATTGGGTGAACTGGTGGAACAAGCCGGACGATGTGAAACCTTGGGACTACAAGTACTGGGTTTCACACATTACCTTTGACCACATCGGTGCCGGTTACTTCAACGCCATGCAGCTTTTCAAGACGTTCAAGACACCGAACAAGGGGAAGATCATTGCCCTGCAGGGTCAGTTGGCCAACAACGCCGCAATCGGTCGTTTCAAGGGGCTGCAGAAGGCCCTCGCCCAGAATCCGGGAGTTAAGCTTCTCCAGTGGGAGGGGGGAGACTGGGATAGGACGAAGGGCTACAACCTCACGAAGGCAATGCTCGTTGCCTACCCGGATATCGATGGCGTGTGGTCCGGGAATGACGAGATGGCCATGGGTGCCATACAGGCACTGAGAGAGGTGGGGCTGGCAGGCAAGGTACTCGTGTCGGGGTGCGACGGCATCCCCGAGATTTATGACGCCATAAAGGATGGACTGGCGGTCTCTACGGTGTTCCAGGACTCCAAATATCAGGCGCAGCTGGGATTGTCAATGGCGCTGGCCGCGAAGCGAGGTGAGCTCGATGTCGAGTCGCTCCCACGCAAGTACCGATCGTTTAAGATTCCGGCGATCGAAGTAAATCGTGAGAATGTAGATAAAGTAGTCAAGGAGTTTGTGGAGAGTACTCCGAAATACGACCTCAGTGACTTCTTCGAGCGCTGGGTAGGAGCGGTACCCTGAAGCTGCACAGCTTGAGGATTATCTCAGGGCGCAAATTCTCGGTTCTCTTCTCGCCATATTGATGGGGTTGACAGATACTCAATCAAAGCAGAAGCCGGCACTGAAATGTCAGCAAACGTCAAATCAACGGTCGCCCCCCTATGCGTAAGCGAATTCTTTCCTCACTTGTAACAGTTGGACGGTGGTTCCGGCGGACTGGGGTTGCGGGTCAAATCCTTTCCCTGGTCATCGTCATAGGCGTATTCGCAATCGGAACAAAAGGCAAATACCTTGCATTGGCCAATCTCCAAGTTATATTGAGCCTTGCCGGAATACCAGCGATCCTGGCTATTGGCCTGCACCAGACAATTGTGCTGGGCGCAATTGATCTTTCGGTCGAAGGCGTGGTTGGATTGTGCATTGTCTTTGTTGGAATATTGATGCGAAATCAATATGGCCCGTACGACGTGGGCTTGTGGATCATACCGATAACACTGGGTGTCGGTGGAGCCGCAGGAGTAGTGAGCGGGTTGGTGAATGCAAAGCTGAAAATACCTTCCTTCATCAGTACCCTGGGAATGAGCTGGACACTGTATGGAATTGCCATATATATAAGCAAAGCAACAACCGTTCCACTCTTGGACCACAGAATACAAAGTGTAGTGAACGGAAATATCTCCGGAATTCCCAACATCGCCATTATCGCATTGGTCCTGTTGATCATCGTACAGCTTGTTCAGGACCGCACACAATTCGGGCGATATATCTATGCGATCGGCGGGGACGAGCTACTGGCGAAACAGGCCGGTATTAAGATTGACAGAATCAAGATCATAGTCTTCACGATTGCGGGGATCTTATATGGGCTCTCTGCCCTTTTTCTTTCAACGAGGCTCGGCAGCGCACATCCCCGGACCGGGACTAATCTTCTCTTTCCCACAATAACCGCTTCTGCGGTAGGCGGTGTTGCCCTGACAGGCGGTATCGGAGGAGCCAAGAATGCAGTTCTCGGTGCTTTGATAGTTACGGCATTGAACGACGGACTGATACTGATGCACGTGAACCCGTATGTTCAGGAGGCAGTAAATGGTGTGGTTTTGGTCGCTGCAGTGGCCCTGACGATAGACAGAAAGAAGCTGGGCTTTATCAAGTAGGGCAAGGCGGAACTATACTATGAGAAACTTGAATAATATGTCAATGAAGGAAACCGTGATAACTTTGCGGGGAATCACCAAAATCTATCCGGGTGTGGTTGCGCTGGACAGCGTAGATTTTGCGGTCTACGAAAACGAGGTGGTGGGCTTGGTCGGCGAAAATGGTGCGGGGAAATCGACTCTCGTGAAGATTATGATTGGGTTCGAACAATCGGAGGCGGGGACAATCACCTCGTCGACGGGCGAGCATATCACATTGAAGGATCCGGTTACGGCAATCAGATACGGGATCGGGATGGTATTTCAGGACAGTTCCCTGGTACCCAATCTATCCATCATGGAGAACTTATTCCTTTGTCATGAGCTTGGTTTTCAGAAGTTCGGCTTTCTTTCGAAACGCTCGATGCGAGATGCTGCGAGGAGTGTTCTCGAGGAGGTGAAAATCCGCGTTGATGTGGACACACCGATTAGCGAGGTTAGTCCAGCCGTGAGACAGATGGTAGAAATCGCGCGCCTACTTTGGCTTTCAAAGTTGTACAAACAAAAGAATCCAATTCTGATTCTCGATGAGCCGACTACAGTCTTGAATGATAGCGAAAGGGAGACACTCTTCACAATTCTCCAAGACCTCAAACAACAAGCCTCAGTCGTCCTGATCTCACATCGACTTCAAGAAGTAGTGGAGAACTCAGACAGGATAGTGATCCTGAGAGACGGAAAGAACGTCACCGAAATGGCAGCCTCGGACGCCAGCATTTCGGAGACTGAGCAGTTGATGGTTGGACATACATTTTCGGCGGACCGCTATCGGGAGGGAGACCAAACGTCACCCGGTGAAGAGGTGATCCTGAAGGTGCAGAACCTCAGCAAGAAGAGAGTGTTCGAGCCAATAGACTTCACTGTTAGGAAGGGTGAAATAGTCAGTCTGGTTGGACTTGTCGGTTCGGGCAAGGAAGGGGTGTGTAAGTGTATCACCGGCCAGGAGAAACCCGACACGGGGAGCATTTTTTTGGATGGAAAGAAACTGTCGAGCGGCTCTCCAAGCAATGCCGTAGGGGCGGGGGTGGGCCACATCCCGATAGATCGCCGCAATGAGGGTCTTGCCGCCGCCATGACCGTGGCTGAAAACGTCAACCTTCTGGTGCTTAAGAGTTTGAGATTCGCTGGCCTTATTAGTCCGTACCTTGAAAGGAAAAATGCAAAGCGTTGGATAGAGGAATGTCTCATAAAAACCCCATCCCTCACTACGATGTGCGCGAACTTAAGCGGTGGTAATCAGCAAAAGACCGTCATTGCAAAATGGCTCAGTTCGCATGTCAAGCTTCTGGTCCTTGACCACCCAACCAGAGGGGTCGACGTCGGAGCAAAGGAAGAGATCTATAAGCTCATACGGAAGCTCGCGAAGGACGGGATCGGCATGGTGATTATGTGCGATACTCTCGAAGAAGACATAGGACTGAGCAATCGGATGTTGGTCATGAAGGACGGGCGACTTGTCAAAGAGCTAGATTGCCCACTAAACGAGAAGCCGAGCCCAAGTGATATAATCGATTTTATTGTGTAGGATTGTCAAAGTGAAGGAGAATTGAAGTAGTGGAAATAAGGCCGGAAGACGATGCGAGTGCGCAAGAGAGAACAGCATTACGAGTGAAAGGACTGAAGATCCCAGCCATCTACTACGCAGTGGCGTTGTTGCTGGTTATTGGGCTCCTCTTTTCGGTAGGCAACCCTAATTTCATCTCCGTATATAATCTGAACACCATCATAAGCTACGCTGCACTTTTGCTAATGGTCGCGCTAGGCCAAATGTGTGCCATTCTCGTCGGTGGCATTGATCTTTCGGTCGGTGGGGTGATGTCGTTCGTTTCGGTAGTCTTTGTGAAATCGGTCCACGCGATTGGATATTGGGCATACCCTCTGTGCATTCTGATCGGCGTGTTAACCGGATACGTCAATGGCAACATACTAACCCGAATCAGGATCCCCTCGTTTATTGCTACGCTCGGAACTGGTGGAATACTGATGAGTCTTGCGATGCTTGTGGCTCCGGTGCCGGTCAATGTTCCAGCCTCATCGTGGGGAATTCTCGATATCTTTAACGGTTCATTCTTGAAGATAAGCAATGTACTGTATATTGGTTTCTTTGTCTTCCTGTTGTATCACATCCTCATGAGATTCGTAATAGTGGGGCGAAACATATTTTACGTCGGCAGCAACATCAAGATGTCGTGGGCGTCCGGGATCAGTGTCGTGAAAACACGCAACTTTGCGTTCATGATGTCCGGGCTTGGAGCATCAATGGCGGGCATTATGGTGTCTGCCATTCACTTTGGTTCTAACCCTTATGTTGGGGCGCCGTACGTATTGAATTCGATCGCCTCCGTCGTAGTCGGAGGTACCGCGCTCACCGGAGGGACAGGAGGGGTGATAAACACGTTGTTCGGCACTCTCATCATGAGTGTATTGCAGAATGGCATGACCGTCGTGGGCATTGATCAATATTTCCAGCAGAGTATCCTGGGGATGATGATCATTATCAGCGTCACACTGACATTCGACAGAAGCAAGACCCCGGTGATCAAGTGAGCGGTTTGACGGTAGGAAGGTAGGGAGGAGCAAGTCACCGGGCATGAGCATGAAATAACGAGAGTTGGAGGCTACAGGTGTTTTGAAACATATACGATATGAGGTGACCACGAACTGCTGGTTCGGAGATCTCCAAGTTATCTGGGAGTCTGTGCAAATCAATTTTCGTCGATGGTCGCCAAAGAAAATAAAACGGTTATGTAATTTAACATAATGCGTTTTTTATCAATTACTTATAAGGAGGGGAAAAAATGAAATCAAGAATGCATTGGAAGGTCTTGTTCACTGCGGTGTTACTTATGTTGGTAGTGCCGTCTTTACTTTTTGCCAGCGGTAAGGATGTACCCAGAAACCGAACCTTGATCAGCGTAGGAGGTGGTGGAGAATCCCCTCTCCAATTCACCGACTATCAATCGATGAATCCCTATTACCTCGCTCATATCTCATCACATGGTGCGCAAGTTGTCTATGAACCCCTCTATTTTTACAACTATATGAAAGACGAGGAGATCCCCTGGCTGGCGAAAAGTTACCAGTATAACGATGATTTTACCGAGCTGACCATCAAGATTCGTCCAGGAGTGGAGTGGAATGACGGCGTCCCCTTCACTGCCGAGGATGTCGCCTATACCCTGACAATGCTCAGAAATCACGCCCCTGACCTGCGCTATTCCAATGATATGAAAAAATGGGTCAAGGACGCTCAGGTACTGGATAAGTTGACTGTAAAGGTAACCTTTACCTCTCCGAACACACGTTTTGTGTTTAACTATTTTACATATCATCAGGACATAGGCATCTGGATTATCCCCAAGCATATCTGGAAGGATCATGATCCCACGAAATTCTCTAACTTTGACATGAAGAAGGGCTGGCCCGTGGTCACCGGACCCTACAAGCTGTATCTCTCAAGAGCAGATCAGACTATCTGGGATTTAAATAAAAACTGGTGGGCGGCCAAGACTGGCTTTCATGCTCTTCCCAAAGTAGAACGTCTCATCTTCCTGCCTGCTTTTGATGAGACCAAACATGCTCAGATGATGATTAACAATGAGGTGGATGTGAGCTTGAATCTATCGCCAGAAAACATAAAAAAAGTCCTGAAACAAAACCCGAAAGTCAGTACCTTTAGCCATAAGAAACCGCCTTATGGGTACATAGACTGGTGGCCAACCTCTTTAGGGTTTAACTGTAGTGAACCACCCTTTGATGACCCTGAGATTCGGTGGGCTATAACCTATGCAATAAACACCGATGATGTTATAACCTATGGACTGCAGGGGATGGGGACGCCGACCAAAGTATTCTTCCCCGAATTTCCCCCTTTGATGAAATATATTAATCGTGTCAAAGATCTGTTTGAGAAGTGGAATCCGAATGAATACAATCCCAAGAAGACTGAAGAGATCATGAAGAGAAAAGGGTACATCAGGGACAAGGAGGGATTCTGGGTAGATTCTGCAGGTAAAAGGATTAAACTTGAAATCATCACCTTTAGCGTACTTAAAAGCATAGCACCTCCTGTGGTTGAGAACCTGCGCAGAGCTGGATTTGACGCCTCATTCCAATTGCCTGTTGACTGGTACGAAAGGTTGAGCTTAGGAACCGGAAAGGCCTTCATATTTGGGCATGCGGCCAGTGTGCGCGACCCTTACAAGTCTTGTGACTTATACCATAGTCGTTTTAATGTGCCCACAGGTCAGTCAACTTTTCCATTCTACCGTTGGTCTACCCGTGAGACAGACAAGATTATTGAGAAGATGGCCAAACTTGCTTATGACGATCCCAAGTTGTTAGATTTGTTTCACGATTATATGGAGACCTGGCTGCCGAATCTGCCAGACATCCCCTTGGCTTCTTACTACCATAGGAATCCCATAAACCATACCTACTGGACGGGATGGCCGAATGTGGATGATCCTTACGTAAACGATGCCAATTGGCACAAGACCTTCCTTATGATACTTCTCAGGCTCAAGCCCACTCAATAGGATACTGGAGGGATATTGATTACGTGTTCGCCCTTGTGAACCCGTGGCTTTGATACAGTTCTCCTGGGCAGTCACATATCCAAGTGGCTAGCAGGGGGATTAGCTCCAAATTCAAGGCGCGCAAATCCTGAGGAATGAGGCGTACTTACAGTACGCTGCAATGACGAAGGATGCAGCGCAACGCAGAAGTTGGACTTTTTACGAAGCCATCAAATATAAGAGGAGTTATGACAATAATTTACCTGTTTAAAAGAGTAGGCCTTTTTTTCCTGGTGGTTTGGGCGGCGGCAACTCTCATCTTTATTCTTCCCAGGCTCGCTACTTCAAGAAATCCTATCGCGGAGAGGATAGGCCAGACGGCGGGCTCGGCGGGCTACCTTTCAGAGGGGGTAGATGAGATGGTTAAAGCCTGGGAGGCCAAGTTTGGTCTGGACCAACCCTTGTGGAAGCAGTATCTGTATCACCTCAAGGATATGATCAATTTCGATTTCGGTTACTCCCTCGCCTTCTATCCTTCTGAAGTGAGGGAGCTGATTTACGCTGCATTACCGTGGACCATCTGTCTATTCGGTATGGCCACTCTCATATCCTTTGTGCTTGGCAGTTTGGCGGGAGCTCTGCTTTCCTGGCCTACGGCACCGAGATTCTTACAGTATCTCCTGCCCTTCTTTCTAACCCTTTCGGCAGTTCCCCATTACCTGCTGGGGCTTGTTCTTTTGTTCTTCTTTGCTTTTACAATCCGTATATTCCCGTTGTATGGGGGGTACTCGATTGGAACAGTGCCTGGTTTTTCCTTCCCGTTTCTCCTGGACGCTCTGCGTCACTCGGTTCTGCCCGGTCTTGCGATGTTTCTCGTTGGGGTGGGATTCTGGTCCCTTCAGATGCGAGGGATAATGGTAATGGGCCTGGAAGAGGACTACATAAGCTTTGCCGAGGCCAAAGGGCTGAAGGGAAACGGTATCTTTTTCAGATACGCTGTTCGTAACGCCCTTCTACCTCAAGTTACCGCTCTAGCCATATCTTTAGGCCAGGTGATCTCGGGGGCTATTCTGGTAGAGGTGGTGTTTTCGTATCCTGGCCTAGGGACACTACTGCTCAAGGCCGTCTCTGCATTTGACTATAATCTCATCAGCGGGGTCGTCTTTATCATCATCCTCATCATAGCCGCGGCCACTTTCTTAGTAGACCTCCTATATCCTGTGCTTGATCCAAGGATAACTTACCATAGGAGCACGACATGAAAACATTGGGGAAAAGCCTGGGGCGAGCAGCAGCCTACGGTCGTCGTAACCCCAAATTAGTGATCGGGATGGTTTTTATCCTGCTTCTTCTACTTTTTTGGCTGATAGGTTCCCTTTTGGTGGACCTTACACAGTCTCAGCCAATATCCGGCTTACCTGACCAATCACCTTCTCTCCAGTATCTTCTCGGTACAGATAGTAACGGAAGAGACCTTCTGGCCGTCATGATTGTGGGAACGGGCCTTACTCTCAGAATTGGGATCCTGGCAGGCACAATTGGTTTGGGGGTAGCTGTGATCCTTGGATTTCTGTCTGGCTACTATGGCGGTCTACTGGATACTCTCATCAAAGGGATTGTTGATGTACTGCTAACAGTGCCCCCCCTCGCAGTCCTAGTAGTGATCGCCGCTATGAGAGCTGAGGCTATCACCTTGAATTACATGATCGTCATCGTGGCATCCTTATCATGGATGCTGCCTACCCGTACCATTAGAGCCCAGGTACTTACGTTGCGGGAAAGGGCATACATCTCAATGGCCAAGCTTTCTGGCATGAATAACCTGGAGATCATCGTTAAAGAGTTAATGCCGAATCTTATGCCTTACCTGGCGGCCGGTTTTGTGAGTATTGCAGCAACGGCCGTTCTTGCCAGTATAGGTCTTGAAGCATTAGGTCTTGGTCCCCAGTATCTGCCTACTTTGGGGATGACTATCTTTTGGGCGATTTCATTTAGTGCCTTGTTCCGTGGTATGTGGTGGTGGTGGCTTCCTCCTGTTGTTATTATCGTGATTCTTTTTGTTGGGTTGTTCCTACTCACCGCTGGGATGGACGAGATAGCCAATCCCAAGCTCAGGAAGACGATGTGAAGACTGAGATTCTCAAGGTGCACAATCTACGGGTGTATTACCATACACCGCTGGGACCGTTGAAAGCAGTGGATGGAGTGGCATTCAACCTAAGAACTGGGGAAAGGTTTGGATTGGTTGGGGAATCCGGCTCAGGGAAGTCTACACTCGCCCTCGCCATCATGCGCTTGATTAAACCTCCTGGACGTATTGAAGCAGGGCAGATTCTGCTGAATGGCCAAGACTTGCTCAAGCTCTCAAAAGATGAGATACGCCAGGTGCGACTGACCAAAATAGCGCTTGTCCCTCAGGGGGCTATGAATTCTCTCAATCCGGTGATGCGGATCAAGGACCAAACTATAGACGGTATTCTAAACCACATGAAAGCGATCTCCAGGAAGGAGCTGAATGAGCGTGTATTCGAACTTTTAGAGAGGGTGGGGCTGAATCCTGAAGTGGCCGGTATGTTTCCTCACGAGCTGAGTGGAGGAATGAAACAGAGGGTGTGTCTGGCTATCGCCATTTCTCTGAATCCTGAAGTTATTATCGCTGATGAGCCCACCAGCGCCCTGGATGTGGTGGTACAGAGGCAGGTCATGCTCACGTTATATCATATGCAGGAGACTACAGGAGTATCAGTCCTGTTGGTGGGGCACGATATGGGACTCATGGCTCAGTTTGTCAATCGCATTGGAGTAATGTACGCAGGGAGGCTAGTGGAGGTAGGCTCTGTAAGGGAAATATTTAAAAGTTCCCTGCATCCTTATACCAAGCTTCTTATTGATTGCCCCCCAACTCTGGAGCGGAAAGGGGAGTTTAAGGGAATACCAGGGCTCCCCCCGTTGTTACTGAGGCCACCATCTGGATGTGTCTTTCATCCCAGATGTTCAAAGGTCATGCGGCACTGTTCTGTTGAGGTTCCCAGGCTTCACGAGGTAGATCCAGGGCGATGGGCTGCCTGTCATTTGTATGGGAATGGGGAGATATGAAAGCATTACTTCAGGCTCAGAATGTTAAGAAGGTATTCACCAGTGGAAGTCTCTTAGAAAAGAATGAAACACTCGCGCTGGAAGACCTCTCCTTATTTATCCAGGAGAGCCCGCCCACTGTTACTGGTGTGGCTGGGGAAAGCGGGAGTGGGAAGACTACCCTAGCCAGGCTTCTGTTAGGTTTTATTGCCCCGAGCGAAGGGAAGGTGCTCTACAGGGGGAGAGAACTCCAAAAGATGTCCCGGTATGAGCGATTAGAATTTCGGCGGGAGGTCCAGGCCATCTTCCAGGACCCCTTTGAGGTGTATAATCCTTTTTATAAGGTCGATCACATGCTCACCACTCCTGTAGCCAAGTATCACCTTGCCAGCTCCAGGAGCGAATCCCGGAAGATGATAGAGGAGGCCCTGGAGGTGATTGGTCTCCAGTCAGAAGAAACAATTGGACGGTATCCCCACCAGTTGAGCGGTGGCCAACGCCAACGAGTCATGGTTGCCCGAGCTCTCCTTATGAAGCCTCGGATTATCCTTGCCGATGAACCGGTGTCCATGGTTGACGCTTCTCTTAGGGCTACTATCCTGAAGAGCCTTCTCAAATTGAAGCAGGAATTTGATATTTCCCTTTTTTATATCAGCCACGACCTCACAACGACATATCAAATCAGCGACGATATCCTGATACTCTACCAGGGATCTGTGGTAGAGGTGGGTGATGTGGAGTTGGTAATCAAAAAGCCCCAGCATCCCTATACCCAGCTGCTTATCGCATCTATCCCCCAGCCCGATCCGAACCAGAAATGGGGACAGGACAGTGCTCCCCAGGTGAAACAACTCTCGATTAAGGTGAACCATGGCTGTAAATCTGTGCGCTGCTTTCTTTATAAGGACGCCTCTGTGATTCCAGGCAACACCATTGGAAAGATAATGGCCCAAAAGAGAAAAGGAGCAATCACTCGGCGGAAGCGTCTCCAGGAGTCAGCTCGGTAGCCAAAGGCAACAAACGTAAAGTGGTGACCCATTAAAGTGGGTGCATAGGGACGTTCTTTTCTGTTTCAAGCTATTGTAAACCGATTTCCTCTCTTTTTGAGAAAACCCTCTTCTTGTAAATGGATGAGGTTTTTTCTCACCCTTTCCGGAGTTGTATCGAGTCTTTTTATGATTCCCCTTTCAGAAATGTCATGCTCGATAACGAGGGTTTTGAGTATCATCCCCCGAATCTGTCTGTTGGAACCTTCAAAGGGAGGCTGTTTTTGGTAATGGGCGCTTTTCCTGTTTGGATTACCATGCCTTTTTTTGAGCATTACGCCATAATCCATAAGGGCATGATACCATTTCCGAGGGTGGGAAGTATCGAGGGTTTTCTCCACCAGCGGGAGGATTTCGCTGTCTTTGATGCTGTTCTCGTTTTTAAAGAAGCAATGGATGAAGACCCTCCGTATGTTCGTTTCGATAAAGACGACCGGTGCATTGAAGGCGAAGGCGCAAATTGCGGAGGCAGTTGCCCTACCAATTCCCGGAAGGG
>SMTZ1_10007515_pt1 | contig 12642 bp, 9 predicted proteins | sample DeeMarSWOR136_30_FD_25667 | JGI IMG/M metagenome (IMG submission 25667) | reverse complement strand
CCACGTTGTCCAATCTCAAGTGTAGCGCCTATGTAAAGGACAATAACAAAGGCGACTTCGGGAACCGCCTTTACTCGGTCGAACTGAAGGGAACGCAAACCTACACGCTCCAAATATTCGAAAAACTCAATGCCGAGGAAAAACGCTACCCAGCCACCTCATCCCAGAACGATTCCCCCTTTTTCCTCTCTGATTATCTGGCAGGCCAGATTATGGTTCCTGTTGAAGAACTGGTTATGAAGCGTGGGGAGGCGGACACAGGCTCAGAATCGTCCGGGGCACGTGAAGGGAAGTAAATCCGAAATCCGAAACAATACCAAAATTCAAACGACCATATGTTTGGAATTTCGAACATTTGATATTCGGACTTGTTTCGTATTTCGTGCTTCGATATTCGGATTTTTCCCCTTGACTATAGTTCAGGTACCCTAGAGCCTGTTTCGAGCAAAACCTTATGGGACACGGTTAGTTCGGAAAAGGGGGAAGAATAGAGGGCGGGTTTCGGAAAAGGAAGAAGGGATCATGCTTGTAAAAATCACGGATGGACAACCCTTTGTGAAGATCGTCCTTTTGCCCTTCATTGTCTTTTTGCTTTGCGCGGCAAATGCGGGTGGCATTGACGTTCGCATCACAAAAGACAGGCTCTCCCTCCAGGCGGAGCAGGAGCCTTTACAAAGTATTTTGAAGCGCGTTGCCGATTTCGGCATCAAGGTTCGCATCGATCCGCAGATTAACCCGTTGATCACCGCTTCTTTTGAAGATCGGGACATCCAAAAGGGGCTCGATTCAGTTCTCAAAGGGTTGGACCATGTCTTGATCTGGAAATCCATACAAGGGCCTTTGGGCCCCATCCCGAAGCTGGCAGAGATCCAGGTCTTTAGGCCGGGAAAAGAAGAGCGCATGAAGCCCCTCGGGAGAAAGACGAGCCTTTCGATTGCCAGAAACCCTGAAGACGGTTCTCTTTTTGTGAAAGATGAGATCCTTTTGAGACTCAGTCCGGAAGCGGGGCTCTCTGATCTGAAGAGAATCCTGGAAAAGATCAAGGGCATGGTCGTGGAGAGCTACCCCGCGCTGGGCATCTACAAAGTCCGGCTTCCCGAGGGCACCGACGTTCCTGCCCTTGTGAAAGCTGTCACAGAGCATGCCGGTGTTGAAACGGCTGAGCCCAACTATGCCTATCCGATTCACGAACCCGCCAAGGCTCAAGGATTGGCTTCGGTTTCGCCTCACACGGGCAGCATGGAGATCCCGCAAAGCGCTGTCCCGGTTGCCGTATTGGACACGGGCCTCACAGCCGACTCGGGCCTGGAAGACTTTGTGCTGGCCTCTATGGATGCGTTGAACCCGGATCAGCTCATTTCAGACACGCTGGGCCACGGCACGCAGATGGCCCTGGTGGCTTCAGGGGTTGTGAAACCCCTTGGAGTCGAGGCCGGTTCGGAAACCCACAGTCCGATCATTCCCATTAAGGTTTTTGATGAAAAGGGATATACATCCAACTTTCTTGTCATGCAAAGTATTGGTTTTGCCATTAGTCATGGGGCCAGGGTCATGAGCCTGAGTTGGGGATCAGAGAAAGAGAGTGAATTCCTGGAAAAGGCACTCGGTGATGCAAGCTCAAGGGGACTCATCATTGTTGCCTCAGCAGGAAATGAGCCTACAGGTAGGCCCGTTTATCCGGCGGCCTACAAATCTGTCATCGGGGTGGGTGCTGTCAGCCCGGATGGCAAACCGTGGGAAGAATCCAACTTTGGGGATTTCGTCAGTCTCTACGCTCCGGGGTTTGCAGACCTGCCCGTGGGATATAGAGGAGACCCCGGTGCCTATGCGGGGACATCCATCTCGGCCGCTTTTGCAGCCAACGTCATCGCAAACATGCTGTACTGGAAACCCAAAGCGACCAAGGAGGAGATTCTTAAGGTTTTGGGAAGTCGACCTTGAAGAGGGGGGTCTGGCTAGAAGTCAATTTTCAAGGCCAGGCCGTAGTCCCTTTTTCTGGTGACGAAGATGTTGAGATTCAGTGTGTCAGGCAGCATGCGAAGGTATTCGTTCTTGATGTGTCGGTTATGCTTGTGGGCGCAATTCACGGCGCTGTAAATATTGCCGGCGTACCAGCCCGCCTCAACAAAGAGGAGGATACCCCCCAGCACATCATGGTTTTCGTCAAAGGCCTCAATAGCCGCCCATATAAATAATCCGTTAAGGAGAAAGGCGACCAGCCCGTCCCTGTATCGCTCACAATAGACATGGCCGAGGCCGGGAAGCATCGCGGCCATAACGCCAGCGGTCGTGGGATTCTTGTAGGGCAACGTTTCCCCTTCCAGGCTTTTGATGGCGAGATGCCGGGAGCTGTCGAAAAGCGGGCTCTGTGCTTCCACCCTGTTGAAGGTTTCCGATGCCTCCTGCCAACGGCTCGACTGCATCCGACTCCAGCCGAGCCGGTAGAGGGCGGCATTCTTGAGCTCAGGCTCAGGATAGTCTTCGATGACCATGGCGAAATAGCGTTCCGCCTCCTCAGGTACCTTCTGCCGAAAGTAGGATTCGCCGATCCAAAAAAGGGCTTTTCCGGCTACAAGCGTCCCGGAATAGGCGGCATGGGCCTTTTGGAGGGCTTTTCTGGCGGATTCAAAACGTCCGGCCTTGAGGTAGCATACGCCAATGAGTAGGCGCGCTTTGGGCACCTCCTCATCCTCCGGGAAAAAGTAGAGGAAGCGCTCAAACTCAGCCACGGCACGGAGGTAGTCCTTCCCATTCATGGTCTCCGTGGCGAAGCGGAATTGATCATCGCTGCTCAAGATGATTTCGGCGGCCGCGAGGAGAAGAGGCTGGGTTAAAGCGGTGAGGGCGAAGATGAGGAGCACGCAGATGCGTTTAGTCATGTTTCTTCCGATCCCCAGGGTACCACCAGAAATCATTGTTTTCCACAGGATCATAGATTTTCCTCTTTCCCCCGGAATGGACAAGCGGCGAAACCTTGGTTTCCTCCTTCCCTTCATGAATCAGACGGTCCACCGTCATGACCCAGCCAATGAGGAAGCCGTGCTTTCTGAAAGCTTGAAGACTGTATTCAGAGCATGAGGGTTCGCTGGGGCACCGATCACCATCAACCTTTGAAACGGTCTCTCTGTAAAACCCAACAAGCCAGGTGCCGAAATTGGATCCGCTTTTTTTATCCTCGGGAGATGATTGAAGCGATTCATCCCCCCGTGTTGCCCTGGTGGAGAAGAAGGGCTCAATAAAAGTACAGGTGGCGAGGAGACAGAGGAAAAGCAGGGTTTGCCGTTTCATCACAAGAACCTCGGGAGTTCGGTCCGACCCATAGGAAAGTCATCGGAATTCAAAGACATGCAGAGACGAGAATAATGGAGGACCAAGGATAAGTCAAGATTATAGAGCCGTCCCTGATCCACCATCAAGGCATCATCTGCGGCGTTGCCTTCCCGCCAGAGGCGGGCAAGCGATCGCTCCTCCTTGCGGCGTATTGCGCCATACGCCTCAGTCGTCGCTCCTTGGCGCCCCCGCTGTAAACGGGATCTGCGACTTGCATCTAATGCCTTGATGGTGATCAGGAATACCTCGTAACCTGCTAGTTTCACGCTTGATATCTAAAATAGACGGTGGATTTAGAGCCGTTCTGTTGACAAGGGAGGGCGCTCTTGTTAGTAAATTTCTGATAAGAAATGGTCCTAAGAATATGAATCAAGGAAAGATCGTCGAATACATTGATCAGGGAAACTTTGTGAGCGCCCTGTGCCTCCAGGACGACGGCCAGAGATTTCACCTTCTGACCCTGAGCAATCGTGAAGTCAATCTCTCACGAAAAAGGGCTGTGCTCATCTCGAAGGGGACGCTAAATGCTCGGAAATCTCGTTTAGAGTTGCTCAGTTTGTTAAAACAGGCAGAGGAACGCAGAACTGAGCTGCAGGAGAAGATTCAGGTCAAAGAGCTTTGGGATTTGGTGAGGGATGAAGAAGCGGGTTTCGACTATGAGTATTTGGCCCAGCTCTGTTTTGGGGAGGATGTGACGGATGACCATGTCTCTGCTGTGGTAAGGGCCCTCTTCAAGGACAAAGTCCATTTTAAGATGAAAGACGGCCGATTTCTGCCGAACCCTGAGGTCAAGGTGGAGCAGATCCTCACCCAGATGGAGGAGGAGGCAAGACGGGAGGAAATCCTCCTGCAAGGCGGCACCTGGTTGAAGAAGGTTCTTGCAAATCAGAGCGTCCAAGACCCATCCCATAAGGAAAATATCTTGAAGACTCTGGTTGAGCTCGCTCTTTATGGAGAGGACGCGCCGGGTTTCAAGTTCGGAAAGGAACTGCTTGGAAGGGCGGGGGTAGCTGACATCGGTGGGGCCAGAAAGATCCTGGTGAAACTGGGCATCTGGGAAGAGGACGAAAATCTCGACCTGCTCCGTCTGGGTATCAGCGCGTCCTTCGACGAGGAAGTGCTCCATGAATCCGAGCACCTGGCCAAAGTGGAGGTTGGATCAGTTGGGCGCGAAGACTTGAGAGATCTTCCTGTTTTCACCATTGACGGCCCCTTGACCAGGGACTTTGACGACGCTCTCAGCATGGAGATTGTGGAGGACGTGATCCACCTCGGAATTCATATCGCCGACGTGGCCAGTGTGGTTCCTCCGGACGGCATTCTTGACCGGGAGGCCGCACAACGGGGATCTTCTCTGTACTTGCCTTGCCTGCAGGTTCCTATGCTTCCCAACAATTTGTCGCAGGAAGCCCTGAGTTTGAGGGAAGGATGTGATCGACCGGCCATTTCCCTCCTTGCCCGCTTGGATAAAGGAGGAAACCTTATGGACTTCCGGTTTGTACCAAGCTACATACGGGTCCAAAGGCAGCTGACTTATGAGCAAGCCAATGACCTCTACCTGCAGGAGGATGTGCTGGGTGAGATGTACCGACTGAGTCAGGTGTTGCGTCAAAAAAGGATCGAACAGGATGCGCTTCTCTTGTCGCTGCCCGAGATTGTCATTCAGGTGGATGATGATTCTTCCATTAGCATAGAGATGCTTGGCCAGGACACGCCTTCCAGGATGATTGTGGCCGAACTGATGATTTTTTACAACTGGATGACTGCCCGATTTTGCAGAGACAATCGCATACCGGCCATTTATCGGGGACAAGAGGGACCCAGTGAGCGGATGTCCGTGGGTGATGCAGGGTACCATTACTATGTGTTCAAGCAGCGCCGAAAACTCACACCGCTGGTGATCGATACGGAGGCAAGGCCTCACACCGGACTGGGCGTAGATGCCTACACGACGGCAAGTTCCCCCATTCGGAGGTATTTTGATCTTCTTGTGCAGCGCCAGGTCAGGAATTTCCTTTTCAACGAAGCTTTTGACTATGACGAGGAATCTCTTGAGAACAAGAGGATGGCTCTTGAGCCCGTGTTAAGAGATCTTGAGAAGGCAAAGAGAAGCCGCATTCGCTACTGGATTCAGAAATATCTTCAGCAACGCACAAGCGAAAAATTCCCCGCCTTGGTTCTTGATGTCCTAGCAAGCCGGTATCGGATCCTCCTCACCGATTTTCTTATGGTGGTGGAGATGAAGCGCCAGAGCGGGCAGCTTTTTTCCGAAGGAGAGGCTATCACGGTACGGGTGAAAAAATCGGATCCATGGAATGATGTGCTTGCGGTGGAAGCCGTTGATTAATCTTGGGGAACTTCAAAACCCCTCCCCTGATGCAAGAAAATTCGAAATCCGGATTTTTCCCTCTGACATTGTTGAAGGTACCCCACCCCCTGAGCCCAATTTTGGCCATTCCCTCTTTGGGAATTATGATAGGAATTTCTGAGACACGAAACTAGAGTGCCTATTGCATATTGAGGGATATGGAGCCCAGTACGAGAGGCCCTTTCTGAACCGTGGCCTTCTGGCGGGAGGCATTTGGGCAGAGATCGAGAAGTTTTCTCGATTCTCCGGGTTTGATTTTGTGGCCGTTGACGTGGAGGCGAACGTCTTGATAATTGTAAAGGTTTGTTTGAATGCCCTCCAGGCATATGACATCTTCTCGTGAGAGAGAGACGCTCTCTTCGGGTCTCAGGAAAAGATGCTTGTGGCGGTTCACCCGGAGTATTAAATAGTCCATCTTTGGAGGGGCGAGCTTCACAACAGCGCGACCAAGCAGCTGATCATCATTAGAGACAATGATTTCATAGGACTCTCCCCGATCCTTCAAAGAATACCGCTTTATAAGATCCCGGTCCGTGTGAATGGTGTAACCCCGGTCTTCACCCGTATTGTTGGTTTTATTGCCAACAAACCCTTTGAAGTTGACCGTGACCCCTGATGAGGGCGGCAGAGAAGGGATAATACCTACAATCTTCATCTCATCACCAAGGGTCAGATCGAGGGTGTCTCCGTTGGCGACAAGCAAACGATGCCCTTTTGCCTCAATGATGAAGTAATCGACCTTGTTGCGCTTGGCGGGTTGGGGTGCTTGTTTATGCTTGCGGGCGGATGTTTTTATGGGGATCTCAGCGAACTTGTGATTGTCCTTTCTTACAACAAGAGTCGTGTCTCTGAAGATGACAAAATCTTTTCGGTAATCATTGAGGCTGCCATAACCCAGTATGTCAAGACTGAGACCCCTCTCGTAATTCGATTCAATATGAATGACAGAGAGTGAATCCCCACGTTCCAGCTCCAGCCCGTCCTTCTCATTGATGACAATGGGCGTTTGACCATTTATGGAAACCACCAGGTATTTCAACGCAGGGGGCTCCAGGTTGAGCCCTGGTGATTCAGGGACAATACCGAACATTTTCATGAAGGCGTTGATAACGAGATTGTGATATCGCACTTTTAGGTCAATAGAGGGTAGGAATTTGGAAGTCTCCACGCCAAAGGCCGGAATGTGGTGTTTTGTCAGGGCATAGTAGGTGGCCGACATTCGCTGTTCTTGGTGCGGGCTGTCTGAATCCTCGGTCCTGGTGTTCATGAAGTGGAATTTGTAGAGGTCGTTGCTGATATGGGGATTGACCTCATCGAGGATCTTTCTTGCCATCTCTCCCAACGCGATCGTCTCGCCTTTATCGAGAACACGGTATGTTTCACAATCAGCAATGATGGATTGGCCGAAACGCATGGGATTGCGCCATTTGTTGATGTACTTGGGATAGAAGTAACCTGAGCCATCGTGGAGATTAAGAAGGTAGTCGCTTTCACTGATCAGTTTTTTCAGGATGGTGACGATCTTATCTTCCATGCTGGAGGAGATGTCCTCATGGGAAAATTTCCTGTTCATGTCCCCATTTGGGCCTCTCTGGTTCAGGATGATGGAGTAGAAGTTGGCTCGAGGCACCACGATCAAATTACCCTCAGCAAGGCTCATGTCTGCGTAAAGATCGGCAGACAAGAACCCTCCGGGCTCATTGCCCTGAATGCCGCCGATGAGCATGAGGGTTTTTCCTGGTTTCTTCCCGTAGATTTTATAAATATTCAACTCGTAAGCTGTATTGGGGAAGTAGACGAGGTGCTCTTTCTTTGATAGAGCCGACGACGGGGTGAGTATGAGCAAAGATGAGGCGAGGGCGCAGAACAGGAGAGAAAGAGTTCTATGCGAGAGTCCTCCATCACGTCTCATTCTTGACCTCGAATTCATCTTCCAGGATGAGTATTCCGGATTGATCATACACCAGAATCTTGATGGATGACGGGGGATCGCTGTGAGGCGGCAGATCGAATCGGCCTTGAACCGGCTTGAACCATTTGATAAGAAAAAGCTGACCCCGTCGGTAGTTCTCCGGAAGACCGTTCACGAGCCTTTCATAGGGGAACGTCCAGAGTTTGGGGTTATCTCCTTCTGCTCTAGCAATAATGTGTACGTAGCCGCCTACAGCCTCTTCTCCTTGCTGCGTGTTAACCAGCCTGAATTCAACCTCTATCCTGGAATTATCCTTGGTGATGACCATATTCTCAATGCTGACAATCCCTGCATTCTGGGACAAGGGTTGTTCCGCTTTTGTAGTGTTCACAGCGACCATGCTAGAGGCAGCGGTCTCGGATGTTTCTTTTCTGGCGGGTTGGCTTTCCTTTTCCTGGTCTCTTTCCAAACTATCGATGTACTCCTCCAGAAAGGCGATATGTTCTTTGGACCTGAGTAAAGCCTTCTGGTCCTTCGTCGCTTCCTTCTCCAGAAGGTTTAACGCGGTGGCCTGGTTGTTGTGAGCGGAGCGAAGCACAAAATACCGATTGATGAAAAAAACGGACAAAGGGATATAGAGGATGAGGAACAGGGCCGTCCAAAAAACGATGCGCGGTGAAACCTCAAAGGAGCGCACCCTGCCAAGGTTTCCCATGATCATGACCGTGAAGCGTTTTTCACGGTGGGGTTTCTTTTTTAGAGGTGGGATGCCTTCATGAGAGGTTCCCACTCCTCTTTTTTGATTTTCCAATCTTTTCCTCTTTTTACAAGGAGGATGTTCTTGAGCCCGAAATCCTCGTACCTATCAGCTCGGTAACTTTGCTTAAAGCTGACCGTTGCTGTTTGAGAAGAAGTCTGTTCGATTTTCAAATCACTGATGAGGACTTGAATAAAGCGGTATTTCTGGTTCAATCGCTGCTTGTAGCTTTTCCATGCCTCCAGATCCATTTCTCCAGACCGGAAACCGGTATCGTAATGAGAAATATAGGTCTCGAGATCTTGTTCCTCCCAGGCTTTTTCCCATGATTCTAACAGAGCTCTGATCTGGTCAGAGGGAGACGGGGGCGGTTTCTCGGCGGGCAAGCGCTTGATGGCCGCGCTCTTGAAAAACTCTCCTACGATTTTCCATTCTTTGCTGTTTTGGCGAAGGAAGAGACTCTTTTCACCCCGGCTGTGAAAGGTGGGGGTTTCATACACTTGCTCGAACTTGGCGAGGACGAGGCCGTCGTTTCTCAGCAAGCGAAGGTTGTTAACTTTCACACGGATGTCTTCGTATCTTTCCGCCAGCCGGGTCTTATAAACCTTCCACTCATCCCAGTCCATTCCGGACGACCTGAAACGGGAATTGTAAAAGGACATATAGGCGGCGATCTCCTTTTCTTCCCAGGCCGCTCTCCAGGATTCAACAATGAGTTCCAGCGCCGTGGCTTCCGTTTTCAAAGTGTCTGGATCGATCATCTCTATTTTTTCGCTTATAATGACAGGGGTGTCTGCCAATTCGATAAAATAGGTAAGGTCCTCTATGTCATGGTTTTCCAGGACGATGCAGCCGTTGGTGTCCTTCGGTTTCAGGGGTTTATTGGTCCCGTGAAACCAGATCCCGTAACCGTCTCGGCCTTCCTTCTTGTCGATTTCGTTGGGGTAGTCGATGGGAAAGGCTCTGACGCCGTAAATGGGGGCGAGAAACCTCTGCTCATAGGTCCGAGTGAAGAAGTAAATGCCCTCTGGGGTCTTCCGATCGTTCTGCCGCGATTTGGGCCCGTCGTTTTCGCCGGTTGAACAGGTGTATGTTCTTACCGGATCGAAAAGGTTGTCCCTGTGATAGACGAAAACCTTTTGAAGGGATTTGTCGACCAACACCGCATACTCAGAACCCTTATCCGGCCATTTTAGCAGAGGCGCGGGGACCAGGCCGGATTTCACAATTCGGTTCTTGGCCGGTGCAGCACCGATGTCGTTCGAATGGGGAACAGTCAGCAATAACAAGAGGATGAAACCAAAAAGGACTGGGTTAAGACGAAAAACGTTGGCAGCTCTCATCGGTTTTATGACCTCTCCTTTGACGTGTTTTTTCTCAACAAGTCGATCAGAAAAGTGGGGATGAAGCCTCTTCAAGCTCTATGCAAAAACCCTGTTGAATATTTCGTCCACGTATTTGAGATGGTAGTCGATACCAAATATTTCGTCCAAGTCCTTCTCGCTCAGATAGCCCATGAGCTCTTGATCTTCCAAGAGGTGGCTTTTGAAGTCTTTGCCCGTCTCCCAGACCTTGAAAGCGTTTCTCTGCACGATGTCGTAGGCGGCCTGGCGGGTCATTCCGAGTTGGCTCAGCCTGAGCAAGAGTTGCTGAGAGAAGATGAGTCCTTTCAGTTTGTTCAGGTTTTCGGTCATCCGCCCATGGTAAACCACCAGGCCCTTGATAATGCCCGTGAGCCGATGAAGCATGAAGTCCACCAATATGGTGCTGTCTGGCCCAATGACCCTCTCCACAGAGGAATGGCTGATATCACGCTCATGCCACAAGGCCATGTTTTCCATGGCGGCTATGGCGTTTGATCGAACGAGGCGGGCCAAGCCGGCAATATTTTCAGATCCGACAGGGTTCTTCTTATGCGGCATGGCGGAGGATCCCTTCTGGCCCTTTTCAAACGCCTCCTCGGCTTCAAGGACTTCGGTTCTCTGGAGATGGCGAATTTCAATGGCGATTTTTTCCATGGTGCCCGCAAGGATGGCCAAAGCGGTGAAGTACTCGGCATGTCGATCCCGCTGAAGGATCTGCGTGGAGATTTCGGCCGGTTTTAGCCCCAGTTTTCGGCAGACATAGGCCTCAATACTGGGCGGGACATTCGCGAAGGTCCCCACCGCACCGGACAGCTTCCCGTAGCTGATGACTTCCCGGGCTGCCTCAAGCCTTCGCAAGTTCCGCTTCATTTCCCCATACCACACGGCCAGCTTGAAACCAAAGGTAATGGGCTCGGCGTGTATGCCATGGGAGCGTCCGATCATCACGGTGTATTTGTGTTCAAAGGCCCTGTCTTTGATGGCCTCCATGAGGCCCTTGGCCCCTTCTATGATCAGGATCATGGCCTCCTTGAGGAGCATGGCATGTGGATGAAACGCGAATCGGGGCCGACATACTCGGCCACGTTGGTGAGAAAGGCGATGACATCGTGCTTGGTTTCTTCCTCGATTTCCAGGATGCGGTCAACGGAAAAGCACGCCTTTTTTTGAATGGTCTCTAAGGATTCTTTGGGAATGAGGCCCTCCTCCGCCATGGCTTCACAGGCCACAGTTTCCACCTCGAGCCATTTGGCAAATAGATTTTCGGGCTCCCAGATTCGCCCCATTTGGGGGCGCGTATAGCGCCTGATCATGTCAGCACTCTCGTTTCGTTTTTCAGTTATAATTCGAGAAGCTTTAGCCAGAGACCGCTAAGAAAGAGTCCACAATGGTACCTCCGCCCCCGCGGTAGGATAAGGGTTCGTTATCTCTCCAAAATAATTGGAGAAACAACAAAATCACCCAGGCATAGCTAATTATAATTCAGTTAATATCAATTAACTATAATTTAGAGCCATACAAATGTCAAGATAGTAAATAACATTTATTTCATAAGATTTAGAAGGCTGAGAGCCCTTTTTTTTAATTGGTGATACAACAACCTATTCATGCTTACTCCTTTAAGAGAACGAAACCGGTGTCTCCCTAAAGGATGGTGGAAACCCCTCGCCTTCCCCGGCCGGCACCGGACCGGGACGGGCCCCGCGAGCGGAATCTTTACCTGCCTCAGGCAGGTTCGCTTCGCTGCGACAGGCGAAGTCCGGTTTGTCACGGTCGCTCAAAGTGACAAGAGCCCGGAATCGTGCTCGTGCTCAGTGCAGCCGTGGTCGTAATCGTACTCGAAGAGTCCCACGCCCTTGAGTTTCTCGACAAGTCGATTACGATTACGCGCACGAGCACGACTCCCATCCAGTCCAATTCTATTCGACTAGAGCGTTGCAATGACGGCTTTCATGAAAGCAGGCAGGTCATCGGGTTTCCGGCTTGTAATCAGTTTCCCGTCGACCACCACCTCTTGATCCACGTAGTTCGCGCCGGCATGTATCAGGTCATCTTTGATAGCAAAAAAGGCGGTCACTGTGCGGTCTTTCAAGATATCAGCGGAAGCAAGCATCCAGCCGGCATGACAAATAGCCGCCACCACTTTCCCGGCCGCGAAAAAGCCTTTCACCAAGGCGACCATAGCCGGATGGCGCCGCATGTGATCCGGGGCATATCCGCCCGGGATAATCATGCCATCAAACTCGGCGGGAGAAATCTTCTTAGCCTCGGTATTCACAGTGCAAGGAATGCCCGATTTTCCTGTATAGGTCACCTCAGTCCCGGAGCCGACAATGGTAACTTCAGCACCGGCCTCTTTCAGTCTGTAGTAGGGATACCAGAATTCCAGGTCATTATACATTTGTTCCACCAGAATAATGACCTTTTTTCCTTTGAGTTCCATGCCCTTGCCTCCTTGTTGGTGGTGCCTAGGGTGGTCAATATAGCCGCTGGACACCCCAATATCAAACTTTTTCCTCTGGTTTTCTTTTGACACCTGGGGCCGCTTTCCCTATATTTCAGAGACCCTAACCTTTTTCAGGAGGACTGATTTGGGCAGTCATCTCATATGGATAGACTTGGAAATGACCGGTCTTGACCCAGATGAGGGCGTGATTCTAGAGATCGCCTCGATTGTAACCGATAGCACTCTGAACATTGTGGCTGAAGGCCCGAACATCGCCATAAAGCACCCTGAAAGCACCCTCCTGGGCATGGAGGCTTGGAGCAGGTCCCATCACGACGCGTCAGGTCTCTTGGAGCGGGTCAGAACCGCCTCATACGACTGCCAGAAAGCCGAGCAGGCGAGCTTGAAGTTTCTTTCCCTGCACTGCAAGCCGGGGGAATCTCCCCTGTGCGGAAATTCCGTTTG
>SMTZ1_10006091_pt1 | contig 12642 bp, 8 predicted proteins | sample DeeMarSWOR136_30_FD_25667 | JGI IMG/M metagenome (IMG submission 25667) | reverse complement strand
CTTCCCTCAAGGAGCGGTTTTTGTCCGCAAGGGTTGGCACAATTACATTTTCGAGGACCGTACACTGTGGCAATAGATGGTGCAACTGAAAAACAAAGCCTATTTCGCTGTTGCGGATTCCGGCAAGTTCAATATCACCGGCTTTAGTGAGGTCTTTACCGTCGAACAAAACCCGGCCTGCAGTTGGACGGTCGAGGGCACCAATGATGTTAAGAAGCGTGCTCTTGCCGCAGCCGGAAGGTCCTCCTTCAATACAGAAACGCTGCCGGTGTCTGCCGGTGACTGATATTCTTTTGACACGTCAATAAGTTCAAGCATTATTATCCTTTATGGAGACTGCTGCACAGTTACCTGATATATACGCATCAAGTCTTTAGCTGTTTGCTCTACGTTGAATTTTTGAAAAACCTGCTTTTTGCCCTGTTCTCCCAGTTTCCGTGCGTAGTCAGGATCAAGCAGCAAGGACTGCATCGCTTCGGCAAGGGCTTCAGTACTATTTGGCTCAAATAATACGCCGCCGCCTGTAATGTCTAATAATTCAGGAAATGCACCACTTTTCGGCTCAACTACCGGCACACCTGCCGCAAGGGCTTCGAGCACATATAAGCCGTAAGCGGTTGGCCGCTTTTCAGGTACCGACAACAAAGAGAGTGATTGAAAAAATGCGAGCTTAGCATCGCGGTCGAAAGCCGGAAGAAACCGGACATCATCAGTAAAACCGCAAGTTGTGAGCTTTTGCCTAATATTATTTATAAATTTCTCATCATTGCCGGATTTACCGCCTGCTATGCGTAGTCTTGCTTTCTTTAAGTTCTCATTGTTCTTTAGTATAGCAAAAGCATCGACTAACGTGTCCAAACCTCTGTCGGAACACATGCGTGAAAGATAACCGATCGTTGGTATGTTCGGTTCAGCTTGCAGTGCTTCGTAACCATCCAGCGAAATACCCGAATACACGACGTGCATTCGATCGGCACTCAGTTGCAGTTTTTGCTGCATAACAGAGGCAAAATATTTACTCACGGCGATAAATGCGTCTACATCCATCGAAAGCTCTGCAATCATTTGCCATGCCTGCTCCTTATATGGCGACACCAATCCGTCCAGAAAGTCATCTTCATCCTGCAGCAGGCATACAACAGGCACGCCGAGCCTTGCCTTGATACTTCTGGCCAGGCCTATTAGCAGAACATTGGAGAGGCACACGATGTCGGGCTTGTTGTCCTGTGAGTCCAGCCATTCGATGAGACGGTTTAATTCCTTTACCTGTCTGCCTTCTTCTCCGCGCAGCATCGATATTGTGGTTTCCGCCAAGACGCCGGCACTTGTCATTTTAGATTTTCGGGCCAGCCAGCCGAGGAGTTTCGGTGAGTCAAAAATACGGTCGAGCCAGCGAGGGGTCTTTTGAAAAAACGCCGACTTCTGCTGCAGGTACACATTGATGCCGCCGAAAAAAATCGGTGTGTTGCCGACCGGCTCATTTTTGTCACCCTGCATCGGCAAATACATGGGAATGATTAATACATCGTGGCCCAGACTGCGCATCGCTGTAACCAGTGCGGCATCACGTACGCAGTTTTCACAATAAAAGCTATCTCCTGTGCCCGGCGTAAGATGAACAACTCTCATAAATCTGCACTCCGGTTTTATCACCTGGCGGCAAACGCATATAAATAACCGTCATCACTGCCGACAATAACCATTCCTTTAGCGATAGCCGGAGAAGAAGTAACGGCCCGGCCAATCTCATACGACCATACCCTGCTGCCATCGGAAAGCTTTATCATGTAAAACCGGCCGTCCTCGGAGCCGAAAACAACTTTGTCTCCGCAGATAACCGGTGAACTGTCAACTTCACCGAGCGTCTTAAATGTCCAGATTTGTTTCCCATTACTACGACCAATGCAATGCACAAGCCTGTCCCTGCATCCGAGCAAAATGACGTTTGGGCTTACTGCAGGCGAGGAAAAAAACGGGGACTCTGCATCGGTATATTTCCACCGGATTTTGCCGGAAGCGATATCAGCGCAAATTAAAACATTGTCATAATTGCCTACATAAATTTGTCCTTCGAAGATTGCGGCAGAAGCAGCGATGTATGAGCCGGTATCAATTTTCTTAATTTCGCTGCCGTCAGTCAGGGACACCACATGAATCTGTGCATCACAGCCTCCAAAGGCTACGATTCCTTCACCGACCGCGGGCGAACCGTTTATGTAGTTGTCTGTTTCATATTTCCATATAAGCCGGCCATCGGCTGAATCCAGGCAGTAAAGGATATTATCGTAGCTTCCGACGAGTATCCAGATGCTTTGGCCGTCTGGTGAGCGGGTCCAGTTTGCAGCTCCAAGTATTTGGCTGCCTGTTTCATATTTGAATTTAAGTGAACCGGTTTTTGCGTCAAGGGCATACAGGAAGCCGTCGGATGAGCCTACGAAAACGCAGCCATTAACCACACAAGGTGTGGCCTCAACAAAATCACCGGTCGTATATTCCCAGATCTTGTGTCCCTTTTCTAAATCAATTGCATAGACATTTGCATCCGCTGAGCCGATGAAGACAATACCGTCGTTTATTGCGGGAGAAGATTTTATTTCGGCGCCTGTTTTGAATTTCCAGATAAGCTGCAGTGAATTCGGCAATGTCCCGTCTGCTGTGCCGAGAAGGCTTTGTCCGCCGCGAAACATAGGCCAATTGTTTTGGTCCGTGACGGCGAATTCTTGTGGTGCAGACTCTTTTAATGTTATCTTTTCTACAGAATCGAGCTTATTGAATATGATCGCCGCGAGGATTAAACAAAGTCCGGCGATGACGACGACTAAAGTGGCTTTAATAATAATCTTCATAATTAGTTCCCGCAGTTAGCGGCTGCAATATCGTATATAAAAACCAGCTTCTAATGATAACGGATTAGCTTGTTATAAGCAACAGAGAGCTTTTCAAAACAGAAATGAACAATAGCTTTGTATGTGAGTTGGTATTTAAGTTGACGTGACGATTTCTTCGATGGCCCGTGCGGTAATGTAGTCAGGCAGCTTGTTGAGAGCCGGTTCGGCCTCGTAAGCGAAGATAATGCTTTTATCCGGGAATGCGCCGATTTCGTTAATGAGTTCATCGGCCAGTTCAAGCAATTCCTGCTCGTCTGTTTGTGCCTGTAATTTGTTTTGTGCAGCCTCTACTAAAGCTTCGAATTCAGCTCGGCTGTCGTAGAAGTTAAGCTGTAACTCCAGTTCAAAGGCCTGTCTTCTTCTTGTGCCGTCAAAAGTGTACTGAATCCCGGTTGGGTTGTACATTTCTATTCGTTCATCTATAAACGCCATGCAGGCGTCCATGTAAGCATTGTGTTTTTCCCGGGTGATGCTGCCAAAGTCGCGGTTTTGAAACTCGGCTTTCAGCAGCTTTTCTATTTTTTCGGTCAGGAGCTCCTTATTTAATTCCAGCTTATCATGCAGCGCTTCATAATATGCGTTCAGGAGTATTTTTGTTTCACTCATCTTTTATCCAAGTTCCGGTACGTGCATTCAATTGAATCATTTCATTGTATCATGGATGACTATTTGATAATACAGTTGCAGCAGTTGGGAGTGGCAAAAGTATACAATGTTAAAACAATGTCAAGAAGAACGTTTTTTTAAATAAAATTTTGTCAATATTTTCCAAAATTTTACGAATTTTTTAGCCTTTTTTTGTGGTGTCTAATTTGCCGATCAGGCCATTTTCAGCATTTCGAATCAATTTCACCCTTATAAGCTGGTTTTTTCCCGTTTTTTTTGCCTCTTTTTCGAGGTAGACCATGAAATATCTTTCGCTACGGCCACAGGATTGTTGATCGCTGTTTTCAGTTAATATAGAGGCTGTTTCACCAATAAATTGTTCTCGAAATTTGGATGCCAACTCGTTGTTCAAATCGCACAATACCTGTACTCTCTTTTTTATAACTCTATTATCTACAGTATCTTGCATAGTTGCGGCAAGCGTGCCTTTACGCGGCGAGAAGCTGAAAATGTGCATTTTGGCAAATCCCACGACTCCGGCCAAATTTATAGTCTTCTCGAAATCATCATCGGTCTCACCGGGAAAACCGACGATTATATCCGTAGTGATGGCGGGCCTGTCGAGCCGGGATTTTATTGTTTCAACCTTATCCATAAATTCATCGGTTGTGTATTGCCGGCCCATCCTTTTAAGGATGGAATTTGAACCTGACTGGAGCGATAAGTGCAGATGTGGCATGATGTTACGGTTTTGAGAGAAGGTATCAAGTAATCGTGGAGTAACGTCGCCTGGCTCCAGTGAACTAAGTCTAATCCTCGCAAGATTGGGTATTTTGGCCATTTTGTCGAGTATTTCGGCTAATTGTTCGTTTTGCTGACTTGGCCAGGTTTTTCGTCTGACGCTTTTTTCACCGTAAGCACCGAGAAATATTCCAGTTATAACGATTTCCTTATGTCCTGCTTTTACAAGTGCTTGCGCCTCTTCCAGAACGGTTTCAGGTGGCTTGCTATGGACAAAAGGGCGTGTTTTCGGTACAATACAGTAGGAACAATATCCGTCACAGCCATCTTGAATCTTTAGAAAGGCCCTTGTATGGCCTCTAAAGTGGGTTAAAAGCGGCAGTTTCGTCTTATTGGCCCGGTTAATTTTGCAGGATTGAGGGCTTTCAAAACCGGAGGAATCGGTTTTTACGCCAATTATTTGGGCTAAAGTGGCAGGCAGGCTATCTCGATTATGAATAAGGTGGACGTTTTTACCGGGATTGCTGAGTTCGTCTATTTGTACGGTCGGCAGGCAACCCGAAACAATGATAACAGCGTCAGGACTAAGCTTTTGGGCTTTTCGGATTTTTTGCCTGCTTTTTGCTGAGGCAGTATGGGTTACACAGCAGGTATTGATAACAACCAGGTCGGATTTAGCGGCCGTTTCAGCCTTAATGAGTCCGAACTGTTCAAGCAACTGGCGAATCTGCTGGCTTTCGTATTGATTGACCTTGCAGCCAAGAGTATTTATGGAAAAAGTTTTCATAATAAGATATAATATATTTGTTAAAATAGATTTACAAGCTGATTGAGTTCATGGTTGTTGGTTCATAAATAACAGACTCAAAGGTATGAGCTAAGGACGACGCGGGAGGTTTGTTATGGCGGCAAAATCCAGTGCGGTTTGGGCAATAGATATAGGAAGTAATTCGCTAAAAGCATTGCACTTAAGCGCTGAGGGAGACGCTGTTGTAGCGATCGGATTCGACCATATCCAACACGGCAAAATTGTTACCGGGGCCGGAGTAAGGGCCGCGGAAAGGGACGAGCTGGTTGCATTGACTTTTCGCCAGTTTGTAGAGCAAAACAATTTGGGCAAAGATGATGTAATTATTTCTGTTCCGAGCCAGAACAGTTTTGCCCGTTTTGTTAACCTGCCGCCTGTGGAGGAGAAGCGGATTCCCGAGATTGTCAGGTTCGAAGCCGTTCAACAGATTCCTTTTGATATCAATGATGTTCAGTGGGACTGGCAGTTGATGACGGAGGCGGAAAGCACTGAAAAGAGAGTGGGTATTTTTGCCATCAAGAATGAGGTTGTTAATTCGGCGCTGGAACACTTTAGCCGAGAAAATATACAGGTTGGTTATGTTCAGATGGCACCTATGGCTCTTTATAACTACGTGCTGTACGACCGTGATGATTTGGACGATTCCGATGATGAAGCCACTGTTGTTCTCAACGTAGGTGCGGAAAACACCGATTTAGTTATCTGCACAGGTTCGACTGTATGGCAGAGATGTATTCTTATAGGAGGTAATGCCTTTACAAGGGCGATAGCGGATACATTTAAACTTAATTTTGAAAAAGCCGAGAAACTCAAACGTACTGCTCCGATGAGCAAATATGCGCGGCAAATATTCCAAGCGATGCGGCCGGTCTTCACAGATTTGGCAACTGAAGTCCAGCGGTCGCTGGGTTTTTACAGGACTTCCAATCCGAACATTAAATTGAAGAAGATTATTGCTCACGGCGGCGGGACAAAGATGCGCGGCTTGCTCAAGTACCTGCAGCAAACGGTGGAAATTCCGGTTGAGAGACCGGATTCATTCAAGAAGCTTGTGATAAGTTCAGGTGTTTCAGCGGCCAAATTTCACGAGAATGTGAGCGATTTTGGTATTGTTTATGGGCTTGGTTTGCAGGCGTTGGAGATGGGGAGAATAGAAAGCAATTTGCTGCCGCGCGGCATTGCAAGGTCGATGGCCTGGGCAAGTAAAGCACGGTACTTTACATTGGCGGCGGGTTTGATTCTGCTGGTCTCGGTTCTGGCCTTTGCGCGAGCGCTTTTCGACAAGGCCACATATGCCAAAAAATCAGATGTTCGACAGGAACACAGCGCGATTATTGAGGATGCCAGGCGGGCCAAAAGCAGGGCCAATGCTGAAAAAAGCGCAGGTTCGGGTTTTGAAGCAATGATACAAAAGGAATTTGAAGTTTTTAATTATCGTAATGTTATTCCGCTTTTGACTGAAATGATAATGTCGGCTTTGCCGAACGAGAAAAACAATCCGGAACAGAGAGGGCTTTATTCAGCTTTTGCCGCAGGTGATGTAGAAACAATCTTGCAGATTCCCCGCAAGGAGAGAAAGCAGATATTCATAACGGATATGCAGATTTATTTTGACGAAGATGTTAACAAAGCGGTGTTTGTAAGCAGGACCGATAGATATGGTGTATCTGAAAGAAGGCGGGAACGTTTGGATTACACCAGTGTCGGAAGCATGCAGGTTGGTGGTGCTGTGCGGCAAGGCGAGCCTGGATTTTTGGTAACAATGGTCGGATACAGTCCCTACAAGAATATATATGAATTGATGGACCCGGCGGGAGTGGAAAACCAACCGGACAAGTGGGGATTTATTACTCGTTTGGCGCATCTCGACGATATTGTTGATGGGAACAGTCCGTTCAAACTCTACAAGAAAACCGGAGGTGACAAACACTTCAAGTTCAAACCTGATGATGTCGAAGCCCCTGAGGAGCTAAGTAGAAGTGATACGACGGATATATTTAGAGGAATAGGTGTTGAGGAGATTAGGTATAAAAAAATGAGAACGACGGGCATGGGAACTTCAAGGCCGATAATGGGAATGTCAAGGCCGATAACGGGAATGTCAGATTCAATGGATGAGGCAATGATTGGTGTAAGAGTTTTGATTGATCCTATGACGAAGGAAATTATCAGTAAGGTTGCGGAGATGGACGAGGACGGGAAACCGAAACTCGACTCCAGAGGCAAACCTATTTATACAGTCAATGACAGTTGGTTCATACTTAATCTTAAATTTTCGTGGAAAGATGCGCCGGCGCCGCCTGCGTTGCCGGTTTCAACTATGCCCGGTGATTATGGTTTTGATAGTAGGTCGGATACATCTGCCAGACCGCCCATCGGAACTTCGGAGCAGGACGATACCGGGAAAACCGGGGGCCGGCCAATAGGTCTTGACGACTTTTAGGGTAACGTCAGGGTGTGATAAGAAATGAAAAGAGCAAAATAGAATAGTGAGTTAAAATGGATATCCCCCAATTTAAAGATATTATAGAAAAGCTGAGTATTTTTAAGAGACATTCATCGTTGCTAGTACCGGTTATTATAGGCCTGGTCGGCGCGCTGCTTTTTATACCTACGCGATTAATGAACGGTAAACTCAGGGCGCAGATGACAGAACAAAGTGTTATGCAGGGGAGCAGACAACTTGCGTCCTTGCGGGAAAGTACCCCTGCCAGTGACCAATGGAAATTAGAAAAAGGACGACAGCAGGCATATCAGAGCGATGCCAATCAAATATCGCTGTTAGCCAAAGAACTGAGCCAAAGACAGTTATTAAGCGACCAGATATTTCCAAAACCCAAAGATGAATCAATTGTGCTTTTCAAGGGGTTCGGTCAGTGGTTTCGCAGTGGGGTGGATAAGCGTCTTAAGGATATAAATGCCGGTGAATGTCCCACAAAGGAGGAGTTGGATAGAAGTCTGGGGGGCTTGTCCAGTGGTGTACGTCGCGGCGGTAGCCGCTTAAGCCGGGGGGCTTTGAGCGGAGCTGGTGATGAGATAATAGATGCTCTTTGCCGGTCGAAAGCGGAGTCTGCTTCTGTTTATATTGATCCGGTTAGCTTGGGCGGATACCTATTCTGGGAAGATTATCAATATACCGGGACACAGGAGGCTGTTGAGGACTGCTGGTACTCCCAGTTGGCTTACTGGATAATCGAAGATATTATCGATACGATAGGTTCAGTAAATTCGGGCTCTAACAGTGTTTTCGAATCACCGGTCAAGCGGCTTCTGAGCATAGGATTTACTTCTGCCGAGAGGGGTGCAGGGCATGTCATTAGGACTGTTGCAGGGAGGGGTGCGACGAGGTCCACTGCACGAATAGGACGAGATATGCCAACGTATGTTCTTACAATTGATGATGGGGTTACCGTGCCATGGACCAGCCGGGTATGCAATGATGATATCGATGTTGTGCATTTTAATGTTCGTCTTATAGTAAGTACGAAAGCCGTTTTGCGGTTTATGCAGCAGTTGTGCAGCGCAAAGCGGCATATAGTTCGTGAGTCTGGTGGGCAAATGCAGGGTCCAAGATACGCAAAGCATAATCAGATAACGATTTTGGAAAGTAAGATTACGTCGATTTATCGACAATATGAAATACACGAATACTACCGTTATGGTGAGGATGCCGTTGTGGAATTGGACTTAATTTGCGAATATGTCTTTAGCACGAAGGGCTACGATGACATTAAGCCGGAATCGGTTAAGCAGTCGCAGATAATTCCAGCCGTTCCGTCGGGCTGGGATTCGAGTTTCAGACGTTAGACAATCTGCAGAGAAGTAACGAGTTAAAAGAGGAAACTTTGCGAAGGTGTAGAAATGCGTAAAAAAGGTGGTAACTTTCTCGAAGAACATGTTGAAAAGATCGTGTTGGCTCTTGTTGTTCTTGTTTTTCTTTGGCTATTGATAACATGGGTCGTTATCAGCCCGAATAAGGTTGTTCTGTATGCGGGTGTGAAACTCGGTCCTGGTGATATTGATCTTCGTATCAGCCAGGAAGCAGAGCTTTTGAAGTTGAGGCTGGGGAGTAAGCCTGAGCCGCTGCCGCCGTACAAAAAGCGGGTTGATGATTTTGTTGATATGGTCGATCTGCCGATAGGTGATGTTGATGTTGGCTTGCATTGGCCGCTGCCCATTCATAGTTCAACAGATGTTCGTGGTAAACAAAAATATCGTCTTCCCTGGATTGGAGAAATCACCGCTGCTGCAATCTCGTACATCAGGGCGGTGGCTTATGAGCCTGTTATAGAAATTGACGAGCAGAATCGATATGATATGACGGTGAGCAGGCCGAATGATATTGATTTTGTCACTGTGGAGGCGAGGTTTGATGTCTCGGGCCTTTATGGGAGATTTTATGATAGTTTTGCCGGTGGTGATGTTGAGAAGGAAGGGTGGCGTGATCCGTGCCTTGCGGAACCGGTTTTTGCGGCTGTGCAGTTGCAAAGGCAGGAATTGGGCGACGACGGCAGTTGGGGCCAGTGGCAGATTGTGCCTCGAACAAGGGTTGACCTTCACAAAAAGATGTTTGAATCAGTAGAAGAGGTTGGAGATCTGCCCCCCGGCGGAATAAAAGTGCGTCTGCTTCAGTTTGATGATGCCCAAGTGAGAATGGCTCTGCTGCAGCCGGAGGCTTATAAGATTGCATCGGCAAATGAAGAGTGGTTTCCTCCCTCGCTGCATAAGAAATATGTAGAACAGCGGCAAGAGATAGATATGGAAAAGGAGCGCAGAGCCAGGGATAAAGAAAGATTGGAGCGTGAGGAGGAGCGCGAAAAAATTAGAAAGGAGCGCGAGGAGGCGCGCGAAGATCGGCGAGGCAGAACATCTGAAACAGGGTCGTTTCGAGGACAGTTGGGCGGAAGGCGTGACTCCATGCGCAGAGAAGATCGTTTAGGAGGCGATAGAGGTGGCAGACGGTCGAGGCCAGGAAGAGACCGTGGCGATCTCAGCGATGGAACCGAAGTATTGTCAAGGAGGGAAGAGCGTGAGCAGCGAGCCAAAGAGAGAGAAGAACGTCTGGCTGAACTTAGAGAGACTTCGAGGGAAAGTTTGGCTGATCTTTATCAGCAACTGGAAGATATTCTGATTACGAGGCAAACGGATCTTAAGAAGTTGCGGGAGCCGTTGTTGTTCTGGGCGCACGATGATACCCTGGAGCCGGGGAATAGTTACCGGTACAGAATTCGCCTGGGCGTTTTTAATCCGATAGCCGGGACGAACAAATTCGTGGAGCAGGATGAAGACCTTAAGGACAAGATTGTTTTATGGAGCGAGTTCTCTGAAGTAAAGGAGATTGTAGATGTTCCGGAAACATTGTATTTTTTCCCTCGTGATGTAAAAGAGACGGCGAGACTTGTTACAGTGAATGTCGCCAAGTATACGTTAGGTTACTGGTACAGCAAGGACTTTACGGTCAAGCCGGGAGAAGTTATAGGTAAGGTTGCTGATTTTGAGCCGGCGGAGGGGGAAAAGATTTTGCCTACGACCCCCGAGACAATTGATTATACTACTGGAGTGGTTCTTGTGGATGTTGTCCCGGTCGATGATTGGTCGGGGGGAAGGAATATGTATGCCAGGCGTTATTATGATATGCTTTACAGTTTCGATGGGGATAATATTGAGCACATACCCATTAGCACGAGGCATTGGGACGAAGAGTTACGGGTTAAGTTAAGTGAGATAACAAAAGCCCAGAAGGAGCCGAAAGAACTTTTGAGAGCATGGGAGACCAGGTTGACTGATTGGGAATCGGATCCGGAACTGGAATATCGTTATGATGACGGTTTGGATTCGTTTAGCGAGATGGACAGAAGGACACGTCGATACAGATAAATCTGTGTAATATGCCGATGTAAATTAATTCATTTACTGTAGTGTGATCAGCAACTGGATGAATAGAAAGTAATTGCTGCCTGCAGCAGTTTATTAGCTGAAACTCACGCGGGGGTCATCCCGGCATTTATTGGTCTTTACTATTGTTTGTATCATCAGCGATCTCCGTTTCCGAATGCGTTTGTAAGATTATTTGTGCGTAAGCTGGCTTTTGAGAAGTGAGAACGTATGGATGAGTTCGTTGTCGATATTGATTATCTGATAAGTTACCTTTGGATCCGTAGCTGTTGTGTCGAATGTGAGCATTCCGAATGAGCATTTCTTATTGTACCCGAATAGGGCGGCCTCCATCAGGCGGTGCGTGTGGATGTTTGTCAGCTTCGAGCTTTCGAACTCGTAAAGGTCATATCCGTTTGCACGGTCAATCTTCCAGATATCCGAGCGATGACGGTCGGCCGAGATAAGGATTACGCCGTCAATTTTGTTTTCTTCGAGAAAGCCCAATATTTCCTCGCGTTCTTTCTTGTAACCCTGCCATGTGTCGCGGCTTCCGGGCTTGGTGCCATAAGCCCAGGACACGGGTGAGGCGAGAACTTTGAATGTGGCGGTAGAGGCCTTTACCTTTTTTAAAAACCATTCTTTCTGGACCGGACCGAGCATGGATGGTTTCTCGCCTGTGGGTTTCATACGGTAGTATCGTCCGTCGAGCATGAAGAAGTCTACGTCACCGATGGAAAAGTCGAACCAGCAGCCGGGTTGGTTTTCCCCTCCGCCGTAATAGGGATTGTTCCAGTTATTGCGAAATAACCGCCAGACGGGAATCTTCCACGAAGGCTCGTTAATGTTTGGTCCACCCCAGCCGTCATTGGTGGTAAAATCATGGTCGTCCCAGATTGAGTAAATGGCCGTGGAAGCGATGAAATTACGGAATTCAGGGCGGGACTGTCGTCGATAATAACAATACTGCTGTACGGCTGGTCTTGTCGGGTTGTCGATATATACGTTGTCGCCGAGAAAAAGGAAGGCAAGAGGATTGTGTGCTGTAATCGTGTTCCACATTCTTTCGTTCCAGGGTGTATATCCTGCACCGCCGCCGAAACAGACTTGAAACTTCGCTTTCGCGCCGGCCGGGGGGAAGGTGAGAAACGACCGCCTTTTCGGCTGCTTACTGCCGTTCACCAGAAGTTCGTAATAATACCTGGTATCCGGCTTAAGATTCTCTATGCCAACTACGGCTGTGAAGTCCCTCATTTTGTTTGTTTTCACTACACCGGACTTTATAGCCGGACTCATATTCTGCAAGGGGCTAACGACAACTTGCACGGGTACTTCGTTTATTGTGCGTACCCAGAATTTTGCGCTGCTGTCGGTGACGCAGCCGAGCATTGGGCCGTGTAGAAGCTCGGTGGTGTGTTTTTTTGGGCCGTGTAGAAGCTCGGTGGTGTGTTTTTTCGCCAATAACTGAAACTGTGCGCTTTCGGTTAGGGGCTTTAGTAAATCTCTTGGGCCGGCGAGGAAACGGTCCAGAGGAAGCCCCGCGTCAAGGGCCTGCCTGGTATATGCGATGGCCTTGTTAATGTCTTTCTTTTGAGAGTAAGCTACTGCCAGGCCGTATAGAGATTCGAGATCCGCGGGATGTTTCTTAAGGTAGTTCTCAAAATGTCTTATGGCTTTGTCGTGCTTGCCATCCACGATTTGGGAGATTGCTTCTCTGTTTTGCTG
>SMTZ1_10005594_pt1 | contig 12643 bp, 7 predicted proteins | sample DeeMarSWOR136_30_FD_25667 | JGI IMG/M metagenome (IMG submission 25667) | reverse complement strand
AATCGGGAAATGTTTCAATATATGATATATTTAGATACACATCGTCAATTGAAATGATGTAAACTTCATCTAATTCAAAAGAATCCTTAAGAAATACTTCTATAGAAACCGAAATATTAACATCAGCAGAAATTAAATTTGTTACATTAAACCCACCTGCCCTTGCTTCTTGAAATGATGTTCCCGCAGAAGATAATTTTAATATTCCTTCTTCATAAGTTTTATTATTAATAAAAAATCTTATTTCAGATAGAGGGGCAGATGTTGGCCAGGTTTTATCAACTTTTAATTTAAAATTAAAATTGGCATCAATTATTTGAATACTACTTCCTGTAATTTTATCACCAATTTGATTCCACGATAGGGTTGTAAATTGGTCAATTTTCTTCTTTACTGTAAATGTTAAATTACATGTTTTTATTATTAACTCATCAAAAGTATCAGGATCATTACTTCCGAGGTTATCTTCACTGTATATATCAATTCCTAAAGTAAGGGTGAAGTTTGAATGTGTGGGGTCCTTATCAAAAGCTGAGTATAGAGCAGTGATTATGTCAATTTCATTAACCATATCTAATGAATAATCAGAATAAGATAAAATTGTATCAAAACCAATATTTTGTTGTCCTAAATACTTTGTTTTATTTGAAGCAACCGTATATATAGGTGAATTGTATCCTAAATCCGAAATTTCAGCGTAAAAAGTTACAGAATCCCCTATTGCGAAAGTTTCCCAATCAGCATCATTTGGTGTATCAACATTACTACTAACTGTAGCATTAACAATTACATCTAAAGATGCTGAAGTGATAACATAATCTGACATATCTATTGGTACGCTTAAATTCGTTTTCCAATGAACACTTGGAAATTGATTTGGATCATCATTCCAGAAATGATATGCAAAACATCCATAGGATCGAATTTCAGCTGTATCTGGTTGAAGAAAACCCTCTTTATTGAATTGTTTCCATCCTTGTGAATTAGCAGAATTATTAATTATTCCAGACACTACTGTAAATGTTAATGTTTCACCTGAAACTTCATAGTTAGCTTGACCAGTACTTGTTGTTGCGTTCATATCTGAATTATCTCCTTCTGTCCCATTTTCCCAATACCATGTTGGCTCTATAGGAACCTCTTCAAATTCTGGATTATTAATCCATTGTTTCGTCACCGTTCTCTGGGCAGAGGAGTGAATATCTTCTTGTATCTCTTTATTTATAGGAGTAAAATTATAATTTTCATATAATATTGGAATAATAAATGAAGAAATAAGAATAAATAATAAAATACATAGATTTATGGAGCCTTTTCTTTTTGTCAAAATTTTTCCCTCATACAAATAACATTTTATATAAGAATTTTTACATAATTATGAATATATTAAACATTTAATCCGATTTTTAAAAAAAAATTTAACTTTTTAATCTTTTATTAAATAAAGCTTTTCTACTTTTAATTTTTAATATTTGCTGTTATGAATTGATACTTGTTATCAGACAAATTTGAAACTATAATAAAAGTTCCTCTATAAAAATCTTTTTTATATCTCTTGATCTAACTCTAATATTGTGATTATTTAAACACCAAAAATATTAGTGTGATATGTAATAGCAAATATGTTACAGAGCACTTCTTACAAATCCACCATCAACTTGGATGACTGTTCCAGTAATATAGCTAGCTTTTTCCGAAGCAAGAAACACTACGAGATTAGCTAATTCTTCAGGATTTCCTAATCTTCCTAAAGGAATAGAATCAATCCATGTCTTCATAACATCTTGTTTTGATTTACCTGTCTCAATAATTTGAGTTTTGATTAACTTTTTCATTCGATCAGTAAGATTGGGTCCTGGACACACTACATTAACTAAAATATTTTCCTTGGCATATTCATTTGAGAGTGTTTTTGCATAGCCAACTACTCCTAACCGAGTAGTATTAGAAAGAACTAAATTATTTAGTGGTTGTTTGACAGAAACTGAAGTTATTGCGATAATTCTTCCAGATTTTTGTTTCTGCATAATAGGTATGATTAATTCTGTAATTCTAATAAAAGAAAGCAAATTTAAATCAATGGAATTTTGCCAATCAGTGTGAGTAATTCTATTAATTGGTGCTGAGGGGGGCCCACCAGCATTATGAACTAAAATATCTATTTTATCGAACTGCTTTATAGATTTGTACACTAAAGACTCAATTTGGCTTACTTCTTTTAAATCTGCAACAATGGGGTAAATTACGTTGTTTGAGTCTTTAAATTCCAATTTTTCAATTTCCATTTTAGCACTCTTTAAGTTCTCTTCTGAACGGCTACATATTATCACATTTGCTCCTTCACGGTAAAAACCCTTAGCACATGCCAATCCTAAACCTTTACTCGATGCTAAAACTAATACAACCTTACCATCTAACCCTAAGTCCATATTAATACTCAAAAAATTAGTCTTTAACTTTCTACTATCCCTTATCATTTATAATAATTATCAATGTATACTCTACACTTTGTATAAAATTCATTACATCTAGCACAGTTTTCTGCTAGACTACATTTATTTGAAAATGGGCAAATTACACTTTTCTTTACCAAAATTATTTTCACCCTGTGCAACCTATTTTCTATTTCTGGTCTCATATCAGAAGATAATATTGATTTTATAATATCATTAAAGTTCTAGAATGGAATATATTAACTTCTTAATAAATTAAATTCTTAATAATTTTTATAGAAAGAGATGAGATTACTTAAATCCAAGAGATCTGCTCCTTGGGATTGTAAGTAGTTAAAAAAGTTTGTAATTAATCTGGTGTTAATTCGTCAAGATCACTTAAATCTAGACCAGAATCTAATGTGTCTGGAATATCTGACAAGAATTCATCTAAAATTTCCTTCAACTCATCTCCAGATCGCTTTAAAATAAGTCGAATTAAACCAATATTAATCTCAGGATCTGAAATTAAGGTCAATACTCCTTTAGGACCACAACTCGATGCAAATATTTTTCCTCCAGAAAATTCACTTGTCACTATTTCTAGGTCTCCTAATTCTAGATTTTTTCCCTGTTCTTCCGAAGCACAGAACACAGCACTGGCTATTGCACCAATTCCATCTACATCAGCTGGAAAATAGGAAAATTTTGAAACACTTGCAATAGTTAAACCTGTTCTATCAACCAAAATAACTTTTTTGATTCCGCTCTCGGATTTTATAATTTTCGATAGGATATTATCAAAACTTTTAGTGTCTAAACTAATAATAATACACCAATCTAAATTTCTTATTTTATATAATATATTAGAATTTTAACTTTAAAATTGTTATTATTAATAAAAAAGCCCATCTATATAAAAATATGTTTTTAAGAACCACAATCAATTAGAAAGCGACTAAAAAGGGAAATTGTTTTTTAAAGTAAATTCTTCTCTTTTATGATTTCTTTATAATGATCCCGTTCACGTCTTAAAACTTTTAATTCTTTCTTTAAATCAAGAATTTCCTTATTTAACTTATCTATTTCTTTCACTTCAGAATCCATCTTAGATTTTAGATCTCTTATTTCAAGCTTTAAATTTGTAATAGAATCAATGTGTATTCTACTACCATCCTTAACTTTTTCCATTTCAGCTTTAAGTTTTTTATTCACTTTATTTAACGTTTCTACTTCATCAGTTAATCGTAAATTAATTACTTTAAACTCTCCGACTTCTTGTTTTAAGCTTTTTATTTGATTTTCAATATCTTCTGCCGCTTTTACTTTTTTTTTAAAATCAACAATTTCTTGGTTTTTAATTTTCAATTCGTTCTCTTTCTTAGTTAAGGTGTTCCTTAAATTTTTTACTTCTTCTAATAATTTAGCGTTATTTTCATTGAGATCAGACAATTGTTGACCCCATTTTTCCAGTTTTATATTTTGTTCTTGAACTTCATTCTTTAGAGATTTAATTTCATTTTCCGCCTCACTTTTATTTGAGACAATTTCTGTGTATTTCTTTGTTAATTCTCTAATTTTTCCTTTTTTCTCCTCTAAGAGACTTTCCAGTTCTTGATTTTTTTCCTTTAAATCTACAAATTCACTCAATTCCTCTGAGATTTGCTTAGCACTAGCAATCTCGCTATCTTTTTTAGCTTCCAATTCTGAATCCTTAACCATCTCTTCTTTATTAGTGCTTAAATCATCAGCCTCTATTATTGTATTTTCTCCTTCAATAATTTCTTCCCAATAAGGACTTAATTCACCAGTTTTTAACATCTCATAATATTTTCCTAAAATATCGTCGAAATTCAAAGCTTCTCTTTTTGGTAATAATTCATGTGCAATTCTTCTTAGCATTCCTTCAAGTTCTCGGGAAAGAATATAATCGTCAGATAAAAAGACAGTAATAGCAAAATTGGGTTTTCCAACATAATGTCTAAATGAAAATCCCGTATAAAAACTTGCAACGCTTACGTCTTTCTTTATTATTACATCAAGGAAATTAGGTTCCATTTTCAATTTCATATGCTCATCATTTAAAATTGCTAAACTTTTAGGGGTAACCTTCAAGAACTCACAAATATTAACAGGATATTGAGTATCTATATTTACTTCTGAATTTTCCTTAAAACCTAAAATTAATATTCCCTTCAAAGTGAAAAACCACGATAAAAATATTAGATAAAAGATAAATCAACAATGTTTTATTGCATATATTAATTATATTGATTTTATTTATTTTACCATTATCTCAATTTAGATTAAAGATCAACCTGCATATAAGATAATCGAATAATTTAAAATACGGAATATAAAAAATTTCTAAAAAATAAGTAATAAGTTAGAAAACCGCCAAGAAAGAATATTCAGTCATAAAAAGATATGGTTTAAACAATCTAATGTCTGTTTATCATCAATTGCTAAATAATTTTGCTTAAAAAGGGAAGCAAAAAACGCTCGGTCTCTTGGATTAAAATATTTTAATCCAAACTTATTCCATACACTGTCTTTATTTAAAGGAGCAATCAAAGAGATTTGATCCTTCACTAAATTTGTCAGCATAACTGGAATCTCTGCTTTAGTATTATTTTTAATCGTATTTAATAGAATATCATCGTTAAATGTATCCCAAGTATCTTTAAATTGAATACAAAAGTTTTTAATATCAATTTTATTCTCAACGATTAATTTGGCTAAACCCATAATGACAGTCTCATAAGAATTAGAATTATGATTTGTTACATTGGATATGATTGTACTAGGTAGATATTTAGCATCCTTTTTAACAACGGGAAGGTTATATTCGGGTAACAACTTTAATTGATTTAACCCCAAGATATTTCTTACATCTCTAATACTTCCTCCCGTATCAAAAAAGCGCTTATTAATCACATAAATTAACAATTTTTCTGCATGAATGTCTCCAAAATAAGGGTAATCTGAGGCATAAAGGAGATACTCGGACCAATCGCGATTATCTACTCTATATTTATTATTGGATTTAAACCATTTTCTAAAATCTTCAAAGAAGTTACCAGCACCTTCTCCGTGCAACATGGATAAATCTCCATAAGTGTTGGGTTGAACAATAGCATTATAGACTTCATGATCTCCAATGTTTCCTTGAGCAAAATGTGCTATTATTACTTTAAAGTGTGGTAATAATTCAGGATATTGCTGCATTATCACACTTCTTGTTGATTTCACTAATTCTGCAATATCTAGTATCGATCCTCTTCCTCTAGTATCAAATATTATAGGCATCGAATGGCTAGCTGCTTCTATAAGAATGTTTTGAGGTTTACCTGTTTTAATATCATCAATCCACCTTTCTGAGCGGGGATGTAATTTTAGACCCCTTAATCCTAGTACTTCTCGAGCATAACTCACTTCTCTAATCGCTTTTTCGCCTTCCATAGGATCACAACGAGCATATCCTATTAATTTCATAGAGAAGGGAAATCGAGTTGTAAACCGTGAGATATTTATATTACTAGCTCGATACAGAGCTTCTGGATGTTTATCACGGAAAACATCCTGGAAGGGAAAAACCACTCCTTGATCAATAAAGGAATAAAATTTAGACTTTTCTTTTAAATCAGAATGTCTTTTCCCCAATTTTTCTAAGGCTGTATATAGTTTGTCTGTGAAAGGATAAGGTGTAAAAGACCAAGATAGCATTACTGATTGACCTTTAATTGTCGTTCTAAATGCTTGTTCTCCTGTTTTTATCCAATCTGCGCTAATTCTACCTTGAACATTCCCCCAAAAATCGAACGTACCTGTACCTGGTGCCAATGGATTCATCATAGTAGCTCCATCAACATCTTGTCCTAAATGGGAATGCGCATCAATCACAAAGATATGTTCAATTCTCTTTTTTCCACCATGTTCAATAGTTGCTGTTAACATTTTTTTTAACCCTTTTTTTTTTTAAAATAATGATCAATCCCTCATTTCTTTCGGAAGTGTTAATACTCCTGTTAAGGGATTGTTTAGTGGGTCTTGACAATATTGAATCGTAAAATAAATTAAATCCCATAAAATACTTGGGTTTTCACCATTTTTTAATTTATAGTCATAAAGAGATAATTGATATTCCGCCTCTGTAATAGGGGGTTCAGCATAACTTACACTTCCAAAAACTGATTGCAGAATTGGTTTTAAAAATGGCGAATAAAGAAAACCAAGTTCTTTTAGCTCATCTTTTAAATAGAAAAACATTCTCTGGACCGCTTGAGTCATATAGCGTATTGGTTGGTTTTCAGGTCCTAAATATTGCTCCGCAAATCTGGGATCATATTGAGCAAGATGAGCTCTTGTTAAATTTGGAGCAGGTCGAAATAATGAAATTAATCCTCTTTCGATAGCCCCCTTTCTATTACCTGCGATTGTTTCGCTACCTGCATCTGGAACCCACTTACCATTTCGAAGTAATTTGCGTGCTTTATAACACATAGCTTGTAATAAGAGTACAATTCCAATACGTCTACAAATTGATATTTGGGCATCACTAATTCGCACTTCAATCGTTCCCCAATCTGTAAATGGAAAAACATCTTGAAAACGGCCATCCTCTAAGCTTGCTTTCTGAATTACGTCAAGAAAGTAACTGATAGTAGTTTGATCAGCTGATGTAATGTATGGAATGAAATGTTTTGGATCATTATTACTCAACATTGTGGTATTACTTTTTAACCGTAAAGAACGGACACAATTCGGAGCAGTGATTCTACCATTTACAATTTTTACTACATCAGTGGGTTTATTGTTCAAAATAGGGGAATTGCATGTTAAAGCTATGATATGGGGAATAAAATTTCGTATCATACAATAAGCTTGAACTTTTTCTAAATCTGATTCGAAAGAGCCAATATGTGAGTGGTCTGCTTGACTCAGTCCTCTCATATATTCACTAGATGCAGGATTTATAGCAGAAGCTATTATATGTAAATCGTTTGGTAAGGTACTTTTAGCTAGAAGAAATAGGGTTGAAGCCCAATAAGCTAATTCTTCCACATATTCGCAAGGAGGGGTAACAAGCTCTAAAATATAGGTGATTGCAGTAACATTACCATCACGGGCAAATGTATCAATATCTACTTCAACACCATTAGGTAATCTGTATCTTATATCCATTGCATACCCTTTTTCTAAATCGTCTCGCCCATAAGGTCGAGCTGTTACTTTAGATCGAATGTAATCCGGTACGGGATAGAAATCCTCTCTCCCTTCATAGAGGATCTGGTCCATTATTCTAATAGCATCTTTCACAATTTCTTTCATTCGAAAAACCATCTCATCGCCAGGAGGATAATTTCCTTGATCATCTGCGATAATTAATTCCATCTCTATCCCATGAGTAAAGGGCAATGGCGTCCAATTTTGTATGTCGAGTAACATCTCGCCCCATGTTCTTTCAGGGATATGTATCTCACGATAATCTGTTCCTAAAAATAAATTATCTTTTGAATGGTCTATTGGATTACCTATAGAAATACCTGAAGAAACTTTTGATACTTTTTTAGCTTTTGATTTTCCAGAATCCATAAAAGATGAAAATGTATCTGTATTTCCTTTACTTTTTTTTTTCTTTTTTTTCTTATCTTTACCCATTACATTTTCCACTTCTTTGGTTTAAGTCATCTTTTAATTAAGTTAAGGATTGAATAAATGCTTTAAATAAATCATAATCATTAATGAATTCATAAGATAATACTAAATTATAGAGTTTGAGATTATTACCTATAAAGATCTCATTTAAATTATCATATACTATGCCACCTCTGAAAATAGAATCATCAACTAAAATATTGGCCCGATCTCCAATTTTTTGCTTAATTTTTGATTTTAAGAGATCAGTATCGTCTCTGTCTGAAGTTAATATCACCGTTGGTTTACCTAAATATGGTATAAAATCTAAATTGAAGATATTAACTTGGTTTGAGATATTATGAGAAGGAAAGAATTGTCTCAAGGTACTTTGCATAATTTTTAATTCTTCTGAATCATGATTTTCGGTAGTAGGATAAATATAATATGCAATTGACTTTTTTTCATTATACTTCAAATCTGTATATACTCTATCTATTATGGGAAAAATGCTAAAACTTAAACTGAATAAAGAAATAAATGCATTTTTAAAATCATATTCTCTCATAAGGAGGTTATTACTGACATTTCCGCCAGTTTGAGAAAAATTTTTAATTTCATTTGAGATTTTTGAAGAATAAACATTCAGTAAGTAATATTGTGAAAAAACGATAGTAGGTTCAATTTTTTGCCTTCTCTCATCGACCATTTCATAAAGTTCATTAAAAAGCTCCTTTGCTACTTTTTCTCTTATTTCTTGAGTTTTTATTTGTTTAATAGTGCTGTCTGCACTTTCTGGACTATCAAGTTCCGCAAGTATACAGATTGAATCTTTAAGCAATTGATAATCAGGATGTTGGGTATTGTTATCAGTTAAATTAATTTGGTTAGAGTTAATCATAATATAATTAATTTGCTTAATAATAGGCAGAATATCTTCTTCTTTTTTATTCTCATAAAATACTTTAATAATATTAAATAATGCTTTCACCTTCATGAGGTCATCTTTAATAAGATGAGAATATTTTAGTGCAAATTGAGGATTTATTCTAAGCAAGATTCCAATTATATCAATCAATACTTTATCTTTTAAAGACGGATCTTCAATTAAGGAGATGATGTTATTGACCTGTTCAGGATTAGATTTTGAATAATCTAGCGAAATTAGTCTTATTACTTCATTTTTCTTATTCTTATCGTTTAATCCCTTTATTACTTGAAATACCTCTACTAAATTAATTGTAGCGTAAGCTCTCAGAAGATTGTAATAAAAGTCAATTCTTTCCGTTTCATCCGATAGTTGCAATCCCGTTTCTAACCCTTTATACAATTCTCTTAATGAAAGATAACATTTAGCTAAATTTTTGATTTGTGTGTCAACTTCTTTAAGAGATCCTGCTGATTCAACTCCTCCTAATGATTCTTTCATAAATTTTAAATCTTTTTCTAACTTCTTTATATCGCTCTTATTTGTAGTAATAAGATAATCATTTGGAGAGAATTTATCATCAAATTCTAGTATAAAAAACATTTTATCTCCTAATATTTTCTTAATCTTGCTTTTTGAGATAACCTCTCTAATTTTTTGCACTTTTACGGTATACTCTACAATCTTCAACCAATATACACTTATGTTGAGTTTACCATAACCATCTGCAGTGGGTACTAATCTTAAGTTAACGTTTTTAACCTCTTTAGGATTAAATTTGATTTCTCGGGTAAATTCTTCTGGTTCAATGATAATATCTAAATTTTCACCTTTAAAAGCAAATCGTAAATTCTCTTCTTTTTGAGAATTACTCGTAACTTGAAAAGAAACGGCATTTTCACCATTCGGAATTAAGAGATTTTGAGGAAATTTTGTTACAGCTAAAGAAATAATGTTAGCAAGGTCAGAGCGGGTCATAATATTGCTGTTTTTTTTATTTTTGATGATACTGTAAATTAAACATATCTGATAATTATTACGATTTAATATCTATCAGAAAAATTGGTATAAAACCTTAATATCCTCAATATAAAAATAGTTTATTTTAAACTTTTACTTTAAAGAAGAACTTTATTTTCCCTTTCTTCTATTTCTGTTAACATAATCTTTAATATCTTCAATGATCATTTCACGACTATAATCTGGCCATAAATCCTCTCTAAATTTGAATTCTGCGTAAGAAGAATCCCATAATAGAAATCCTGAAATTCTTGCTCCATCTTCCATTCCTGTTCTTATAATATAATCTACTTCAGGAAAAGTTTTTGTATAAAGGTAATTTTTAATTAAATTACGATTGATATCCTTAATATCAACATCATCTTCAACAATTTTTTTAACCGCATCTACAATCTCTTCTTGCCCATCATACATAATACATAAATTAATGAAATTTTGATTGTGATCTTTTGTAAATTCTTTTAATTCATTGATTTTTTCTCTTACTTCCAATGGTAATAGATGTGTTCTGCCAATTACATTAAATTTTACTTTTTCTTCTTTTACAGTTGATTCTTTAATTACGACATCAACAGCATCTAAAATAATTTTAAAGATATACACGATCTCTTCTTCACTTCTTTTTCTTACGTTTTCAGTTGATAATGCGTATATACTCAAATAATGAATTCCTGCTTCGAAAAAATCAAATAATCTCTTTTTTAAGTTCTCATAACCAATTAAATGCCCAACATTTATATTAAGAAGATTTTTTTTAGCCCAGCGGCGATTCCCATCAAGAATTAAACCGATATGTTTTGGTAGTTTACTTTCGGGTATATCTTTTAATTCTTCCACTTTAAGCGAACCCTTAAAATAAAAAATTATATTTTTCCTACAATTAATAGTATGAAATTTATTTATTATAAATTTTGATTTTAGTTAGCCATTCCATTATTTGAGGACTTATTTTATTTTCTATGAAATTAATAAAGATTTCCTATTTTTAAGAATATGAACCATTAAAAATATGAGATAAATGAGAATTCTTAAATAAATACCATGTATTGTATGAATAAACTTTAACTAGATAAGTTTTTGAATAAATAAATATTACATTTATTGATTCAATTTTACTGCTAAATGATAAAGTCAAAGCTTTAAACGAGATAATTATTATGATTCGCGATGATTTCTTATTTTCTGACATTGGTATAGATTCAGTTGGTTTTCATGCCCCCCGGTATTACTTAAAGTTAAAGGATCTAGCTACAGAACGAAAAGTTGATCCTTTTAAGTATAAGAAAGGTTTGATGGCTATTGAAATGAGACTGCCTGAGATTGACGAAGATATAATCTCTATTGGTTTGAAAGCAGGTTATAATGCATTAATAAAAGGAAACATATCTCCCAAAAGTATTGATGCAATTTTTGTCGGAACTGAAACGATTACTTATAGTGTGAAAAGTGTTTCAAATATTTTTGCTGAATTGTTGGGAATTTCGGCTAATTCAATAACTCAAGATATATATAATGCCTGTGCAGGTGGCACATTAGCAATTCTTAATGCTATAGCTTTAATAGAAAAAGAAATAATAAATAAAGCTTTAGTGATAAGTGCCGATATCTCTACGTACCACTTAGGAAGTCCAAGTGAACCAACCCAAGGCTCAGGAGCAGCAGCTTTAGTAATTTCAAAGAATCCTAGAATTGCAAACTTTAGTGAAAAATTTGGAAAAGTTTCTGGAAATGTAGATGATTTCTTTAGACCTGCATACGAAAAAAACGCTAAAGCTTTTGGGGCTTATTCAGTTGATACATATCTTGATTTTCAATTAAAAGCCTACGATGACTTAATTAGAAACATAGGAGAGTTTCATGCTGATTTTTATACCTTTCATGCACCCTTTTCTAAATTACCAATTAAATGTATGCAACATATTATTCAAAAACGTTGGATAAAACACATAAATAATCTTCCTAAATTGAAAAAAGGTCAAATTACATCATCACTTTTCAAAAAACTCGACAACTTTATGCACGATCTAACAGTTTTACCAGAATGGTTATATTTAAAACTACGAGAAAGAGGTTATTCTTCAGAAACGTTAGAAAAAGTTGCATATAAATTAATTAAAAATATAAAGGGGAAAGTTCTTCCTCAATTGAGAGTCCCCTCGCATTTTGGCAACATGTACAATGCTGCTATTTGGAGTCAAGTTATTTTCCTCTTGGAGAATTACGCACGCCCCCATGATACCATTTATTTTGGCTCTTATGGCTCAGGAGCAACGTGTATTTCGGGATTATTAAAAGTTAAGGAAGGATTTAAAAAAATTGTCGATAGACCCCCCCAGATTAACGATTTTATTGAAAATAAAGAACGTAAAACCGTTCAAGAATATGAATTAATAAAGAATGGTAAATCTTTCCCTAAAACAGTATTAGGAGAAATAACCGAACATGAAAGAAATAATCATAGAGGATTTACACTTCATTTTTGTGATGAAGGATGTATCATACCTAATATAAAAGGGTTGAATCATTGTCCTAAAGGCCATTCTGGTTTTCATGAGAAATTTTTTCCGTTGTTTGCAATATTAAAAACTAAACCCATTCTTAATCCTAATGAAAATGATCTTAGTCA
>SMTZ1_10005592_pt1 | contig 12645 bp, 10 predicted proteins | sample DeeMarSWOR136_30_FD_25667 | JGI IMG/M metagenome (IMG submission 25667) | reverse complement strand
AACAAAGGCTTCCCTCTCCAATGTACATCCCTCGGAGAGCTCCTTATTATAACCGCTGTCAATAACCCTTTTGGCTAACCTGAGTGCAATGGGACCCTTTTGTGCTATTTTTAACGCCATCTTCTTAGCCTCAGATAGTAAATCATCCGGAGGAAATACTCTATTTACCACTCCCATTTCATAAGCCCTCTTTGCAGTAACGGCGTCACCAGTAAAGATGAGCTCTTTTGCAAGAGATTTCCCTATCAATCGAGGAAGTCTCTGGGTGCCACCAAAACCCTGAATAATGCCCAGATTGACTTCAGGTACTCCCAGCAGTGCAGTCTCTGATGCGAGGATTATATCACATGCAAGGGCCAATTCTAAACCTCCACCTAGGGCATACCCATTGACAGCTGCAATCACCGGTTTCCCTGCATTTTGAATCGAATCCATAGTCATGTGTCCCAGTGCGGTAAATTCTCTCGCCTGCTCAGGTGTATAATCCCTCATATCTGAAATATCCGCCCCCGCAACAAATGCCTTCCCATTTCCTGTGATGATTATTACCTTAACCCCCTGATCAGCATTCAGTTGAGCACATGTTTCACATAATTCATTCAGCGTGTCCTTATTAAGTGCATTTAAAACGTTTGGTCGATTGATGGTAATCAGTGCAACCTCTTCCTCTCTTATCAAAATGAGATTATTTTTAGACATACTAAATAAACTTTTGACTTCTCAATAAATAAATTAGATAATAGTTAAATATATATAAAATAAAATGCTTTTATTTCTCTAAAAAATATGTTGTCGAAATTATCACAGGGTAATTATCGTTGTCAAGGCTTTTCTCCCGGTATAGAGAAGCTCTCATTTCCACTTAATGTTACACTTTTTAAAAATTACGATTAAAATTTTTTGAATATTGGTTTTCAGTCATAACTTATCAACATTATAAAAAATAATAAATCATATACTATTAATAACAAGGAGTTAAGCATGAAGACGAATTTTTCAATAATCACCTTTTTTTTACTTATTGTAACATTAAACTTTCAAACGCTCGCAAAGGATGACCCTTTCAAGGAAGCCCGGGAAAGAATGGTAAAGCACGACCTAAAAGGGAGAGATATCAGCGATGAAAAGGTGCTATCGGCAATGGGTAAAGTTAAAAGACATCTTTTTGTTGACAAGAATCTTTGGGATGTTGCGTATAACGACTATCCCTTATCGATTGGAGAAGGTCAAACCATATCTCAACCTTATATCGTGGCACTAATGACGCAATGTTTAAATCTAAAGCCAACAGATAAAGTTTTGGAGATTGGAACTGGTTCAGGTTATCAGGCAGCGGTCCTGGCAGAATTAGTGGATCAGGTATATTCTATTGAAATAAAGGAAAAGTTAGCAAGGAAAGCATCTCTTAGATTAAAAGAGTTAGGGTATCAGAAAGTTAAAATAAATCAGGCAGACGGTTATTTCGGTTGGCAAGAGTACGCACCTTTCGATGCGATTATCATAACCTGTGCTGCTAATCATATTCCTCCTCCCCTCACTAAGCAACTAAAAGAGGGGGGCAGACTCATTATTCCACTGGGAAGTACCTTCTTTTATCAAACGTTAACCCTTGTAACTAAGGTAAAAGGAGAAATAAAAGTTCAACATATTTCAGGGGTGAGGTTTGTTCCCATGATTGGGGAGGCGGAAAAAAGGTAAACCCATTTTCTAAAAAGTTAGGAGGCACTTTCTTCTAATATACTTATCTCCTTTTCAGTTGTAGTGAGCAATTGTCCCACAGAAATATCCTCCCACTCTACCACCTTATCATTCAGACTACGATCAGTTAAAAGCTCCTTCACAGTGTGAAACATCTTCCTTGCCAACTCTCTTTTTCCCTGCTTTTTATAAATAGTACCCAAATGGTAGTACGCTATTACAAATTGAAGATCAATATAAATGACTTTCTTAAGTAAGGTAATAGCCTCATCAACATTCCCCTCCTCAAGTCGAAGGAGTGCTAAAAGGTGGTAAGACTCAAGTAGTAATGGGTCTTTATCCAGAGATTTCTTTAAACAACTCATGGCATCTGCTCTATTGCCCTGTTGAGCTGATATCCTGCCTAGTAAGAAGTAGGCACGTGCATTATCGGGGTTAATCTTTAAAACCTCCGCAAACTTATCAATTGAGTAGTTATATTCACCTCTCTCAAGAAACTGAACAGCCTCGCGAAAAACCTTGGTCTCCTTCTTCTCCTCCTCCTCTACCGCTCTCTTTTCAGTGAATCTCTCTTTTAGTACCTGGCTTGGATGTGGTGATTGATTTGCTATGGAGTCACCTTGCCTCACGCGGATGTGGGGAAGCAGAGGAGGTGTAATACCAGTTGTGAAACGTGAGGTGAGATGTGTACTACATTTCTGATAAACAACATCGGGGAAAACCCTGGTAACAAAATCACTGTAGATCTCTGCCGAATATTCTGCAGGACCCACTAAGAGGTAACCACCTTCCACAAGCGATTTATAGAACCTATTTATGACCTGTTTGACAACCTCTAGATTAAAATAGATAGTAACATTTCTACAGAGAATTACGTCTATTTCAGTAGTAGTAGTAAGAATAGAAGGATATATATCTTCCACCAAATTAAGGGGTTTAAATGTAACCATATCTTTAAATATTTTCTTAATAATGTACTTACCTTCTCTATGGATAAAATTCCTTCTTATGATTTCCATGGGCACTTCCCTGAAGGACCAGCGACTATACACTCCTCTTCTCGCCTTATCCAACGCCTCCCTATTGATATCTGTACCCAAGATAAAAATATCCCAATCAGAAAGATCCGGTAAAGTCTCTGCCAGCAGGATTGCCAGTGAATAGGGTTCCTCACCTGTTGAACATCCAGCACTCCACACTCGTATTTTTCTATCCTCTCTATGTCTACTTACTATTTCAGGTATGAGTACCTCCTTTATGATTTTGAAATGTGATGGGACTCTAAAGAAATACGTTTCCCCTGTGGTCAAGAAGGAAATCAACCGGTTTAAAATTAAATCAGTTTGAGGAGAGGGGGAATGGAGCATCGAATACAATTGATCAAAACTTTCGCAAGAAGAAAGTACCATGAGTTGAGAAAGGATAGTGCTGAGATCCTTGACTTTACTCGTTGATAGGCGAAGACCTATCTTTTTCTGGATGAAACCCTTAAACTCTTTAAATGATTGAGCACCTAAATCCCAATCTCCCACCGGTACGGGATTCATAACAGTATTAACCATTTGAACAAGTACTCCCTAAATCTCTTCACTTACCACAACTCTATTACGCCCACGTTCTTTTGCTGTATATAAAGCACTATCTGCCGTTGTAATAAGATCCTTCATAGTTTTCATCCCAGAAGATACAGCAGCGATACCCACACTAATAGTTATCACTTTTGGTTGCAACTGCTCATGAAAGTGTTGTTCCTCAACTTTTTTCCTCAATTTCTCACCAACAATCCTAGCTTTTTCTATATCAGTCTGGGGTAATATCACAGCGAATTCTTCTCCCCCATATCGTACAACTGTATCAAGTTCCCTGGTATTCACCACCAATACCCTTGCGATCCCTACCAGTACTATATCTCCTAGCTGATGTCCATATAAATCGTTTATACTTTTAAAGTGGTCGACATCAATCATCAGCAAAGAAAGGGGTATCTTGTACCGCTGGGATCTCAGCCATTCACTTTCTAAGACCTCATGAAAATGACGATGATTATAAACCTTGGTCAAACCATCTGTAATGGAGAGTAAACGATTCTCCTCATAAAGCAGTAAGAGATCAAGAAGCGTAGAAAAATCTCCTGTCATCAGTTCCAGTGTTCTCTTGTTATTTTCGAATGCATCATGGTCACAAGAAAAGAGGTTTAATTCGCCCAACAAAATATCATGATGAGTGATAGGAATTGGCAAAAAGGATTTAACAGTCTCCCTGTTAAGGGTGCCCTTCTCCCCTCTACCAATAATTTTCCACTTTGGTTGTTGTTTACCTGAAACATCATTCACCCTTGACATTAGAAAATTTTTAATCCTCTTTATTTCTTCATCAAGAAGATGGTCAGATATGTTAAGGACAATATCTACCTTAAAATCACTAAAGATAATCACTGCCAGCGCGCAACAGTCTACAACACTCTTTAAGAGCTCAAAATATTCTTCAAACAGTTTCTCTCTGCTGTAGACAAAATTAGCGAGCTTTCTGATTTCACTGGTCAAAGTAGCATCAAACAACAGTTTGTCAAGAAGGATATTAACTTTATTGTGTATCATACCTCCTTCACGAGTGTGATAGTTAATTAACTCTTTCCCTCGAGAGGCAGCGAAAGAATCACCCCTCTTTTCTAACAAAAGATTGATTTGATCAAGCAATTCTTGAGGGTCTGCCTCCTTACAAATATAACTATCTGCACCTGCACGTATTCCCCAAAACTTGTCTTGAGATTGTCCAAGATTAGTTAAAAGGATGATTGGCACATGGGAGGTAAATTCTTCATCTTTTAGCAATCTGCATAGTTGATACCCATTTAACTCAGGCATAACGATATCCGAAATAATGAGGTTGGGAAGCTCCGAGTAAGTCTTGCTGATTCCTTCCATCCCATTATCTGCAGTAACCACTCGAAAACCCTGTTTTTCCAGGAAGATTTTAATCATCATCCTTTGGGTGGGGCTATCATCAATCACCAGTATTTTAGCTTTATTACTCAATTACCCTCCTTCTCTTACCCTATTACTAGGTGTTATTGAAGGCTTAGCACATTTATAACTTCTGAGGGTATCTTCTCCAAGGAGCAGACTATATCTACTACCCCTGCATCAATTGCAGATTTTGGCATACCGAATATTACAGATGTTTCTTCATCCTGAACAATGGTTTTTCCACCTTGTTCCTTGATAGCCCTAAGTCCCTCCGTTCCATCCCTACCCATCCCTGTTAATAAAATACCAATGCACTTCTCTTTGAATACAATCGCCGCATGCCTCATCATAAAATCCACAGAAGGTCTATTACCACCTATGGGTTGTTCCTTACTGAGGACAATCCGATGGGAGTTATCAATAGCAAGATGAAAATCACCCGGTGGAAAATAGGCTACACCTTGAGCTACTTTTTCTCCATTTTCAGCCAATTTCACCTTAATAGAACAGTTTTCGCTTAACCAGTTAACCATCCCTTGGGTAAATGCACTAAAAATGTGCTGGACAATGAGAATAGGGAGGGGAAAACCAGGAACAAAATTTTTTAAGATACTACAGAGAGCAGGTGGTCCTCCAGTTGACGCCCCGATGGTAAGAATTCGATCATCCTGCGTAATACACACACTCCGCTTAGTAGGGTAACCTTTTTTATGGTACTGGATGAGATGAATAGGTTTCACTTTGGAGACAATCTTTATCTTACGAATAAGCTCCATTTCATAATTTTTATCAGAGCGGTTTAACTGTAATGCTGGTTTTTCCATGATATCAAGAGCACCTGTCCGTAAAGCCTCAAAACCAATACTGGAATCATCATCGTTGATTAAGGAGCTGAGGATGAGAATGGGAGTTGGCATTTTATCCATAATTACTCTGGTCGCTTCCAAGCCATCCATAATCGGCATATTAATGTCCATGAGGATCACATCCGGTTTCAATCGTTCTGCCAGTTGAATAGATTCTCTTCCGTTTTTTGCACACCCAACCACCTCTATATCACCATCAGATTTAAAAATAGTCTTAAGAATTTCTACAATAGAAAGAGAATCTTCTGTGATAAGTAGTCTAATCATATGTCAGTTACTCATTAGCAGAATACTGTTCAACTTCATAGCCACCTTTTAGAGGAGTCGTATGATAGTGTCTAATAGATTATTTTGGTCAAAGCTACTCTTGGTAATATAGGCATCTGCTCCTACTTCAACTCCTCGTTTCTTCTCAGATGGTGATTCAAGCGATGTAAGTAAAATAACTGGAATATGCTGATATTTTGGATCAGATTTTACTTTTTGGGTAAAGGTAAAACCATCCATATGAGGCATTTGAATATCTGTAACTATTAAATCAAATTTCTGGTTCATTAATTGTGAATAACCATCTTGACCATCCGTAGCAGCTACTACCTCATATCCGGCTGATTCAAGTATACTCACTTCAAGAGTACGGGTAGTAATGGAATCTTCAATGACTAAAATGGATTTCTTTATATCTTCTTTTGCCTCTGCTGCTTTTCTTCTTCCTTTTAATGTGTGGTATCGTGCTGATTCAATGAGGTCAGAAACGTTGATGATGAGTGATACCCTCCCATTGCCGAGGATGGTGGCACCTGAAATATTTCTCACTCTCTCTAAATGCGGGCCGAGCGCCTTTGCCACCACTACATCTTCTCCCACCAGTTTATCTACTAAAAAGGCAATGCGTTTCTCAGCTGATCCTAAAATGATCGCCGGTCGTTTTCCCTCAGCTATCGCCTCTTCACTAGATGAAAGTTCCAGTATCTCTTCCATACTCAGCAAAGGAATAGGACGATGATTGTAGCTGATCGCTTCTTGACCCTCTATAGTAAAAATCTTTTCTGGGAAAACCTCTAAGGTTGCTTCTATTGAAGAGGTAGGAATGGAATAGATTTCTTCTTGTATTTGTACTTTAAGTATCTGTAGGGTTACTATGGTTAAAGGAAGTTTAATAGTAAAGGTGGTCCCCTCACCTGGTCTCGAGTCAACCGTTATAAGCCCTCTCAGTTTCTCAATATTAGTTCGAACTACATCCATACCTACTCCCCTACCAGATACATCTGTTAAGATTGTGCTCGTGGAGAAACCAGGTTGGAAGATAATATCTAACACTTGATGTTCAGTCATTTGCTCTAGCTGAGGGAGGGTAAAAAGACTCTTTTTTAGAGCTACTTTCTTAACCAATTCTAATTGGATTCCATTACCATCATCCTCAATATCTATGATGATAGCATCTCCTTTCTGGGAAGCTCGAATATATATCACTCCCTCAACAGGCTTTCCTTGCTTCTTTCTCTCTTCTGGAGTTTCAATGCCATGATCGATAGCATTCCTAATAAGATGAACGAGAGGATCCTTAATATTTTCCAATATGTTCTTGTCTAATTCGACTTCTCCTCCCTTTATCTCAAGCCGAATATTTTTTCCCTCGTCCTGAGCCAAATCTCGGACCATTCTGGGAAAGATCTCAACAGCAGTATAAAAAGGAAGCATTCTCGTTTTTTTGATATCCTTTTGTAACTCATCGGTAATGAGAGACATCTGATTTCTATCTTCTGCAAGTTGATGGTAAAAAAGGTTTAACTCTTTATCCATCTGTAGAGCTCTCCCGTTAGCTTTGTGTAATAGGTTCTTGTAGAGATCAAGAGTGGTTACAGTGGGATCTTTATCCCCTGGGCTCACCATCTTTCGAGTTTGTTGCAACTCATTTAAGAAATCCTCTGAGAGATCAATCAGCCTTTTAGTATCCTGAAGCCTTTGGTCAATTTTAATTTTCGTAATGAGTAATTCCCCTATCTGATTCATCAAGTCATCTAGCTTTCTGGTAGCTACCCGGATGGTCTCATGCAAGGTGACATCTGCTTTTCTGCGTTCACCAGGTAAATCCTGCATTTCAGGAGAAACATCAGTTTTTCTTCTCCCCCACTTTTGCTCCTGAGATAGGAGTGGGGAAGGAGATTCTGGGGATCGTTTTTTTGATTTCCTCTTCTCTACACCTTTGGGAGGATTAGAATCCTGGAGAGAAAACACCCCCTCTTTTTTTGGTGCTGTAGTGAAAAGAGAAAGATGTTCTAAAATCTCTTCACTTCTTGTCTCCTCTCCCTCCTTGCCATGACTTATGGACTCTATGAGCTCAGCTAAAAAATCTACCCCTCTATAGAGGGCCTCCATCACATCCCTCTCAACTTTTTTTTCTCCTTTCTGAATTTTTCCCAAAATAGTTTCGATGGCATGAGCCACCTTTTCTATAGAAGAGAACCCCATCATCCTTGCTGAGCCTTTTACACTATGAGAGTGGCGAAACAATTCACTCAATAGGGGAGGCTGGTTTGGCTCTTTTTCCAGTGAGAGGAAACCTTCATTGAGCTTCTGAATATGTTCTTTAGACTCTTCCTTAAAAATAGTAAATATTCTTACGAATTCTCCCCTGTCTAATTCCATCTCTTTAATCTAACCTCTGAGTACTCACTGTTATGCTCATGCTTTGTAGCTATTTATCATCTCCCGTAATGCAAGACTTAAGGATTGTAAATTTCCAGCCTCCCTGAGAGTTTGTTTGGCCGCGTGGGCAGTTTCCTTCATAGCTTCATTAATACTCACCATCGCCTCGCTCACCTGATCTGTACCTAAGGACTGTTGCTTAGAGTAGAGGGCTATTTCCTGAACAGAATCAACCGTTTCTCGCATAGTGGCAACGGTAGCTTTTAAAGTAAGACTCGTTTCTAAAACTAATTTTATTCCCTCTTCAACACCCTTGGCCCCTTGATCTGTTGCCATCACCGTGGCATCGATGGAAGTTTGAATCTTTCCAATCAGGGATGAAATCTCAGCAGCAGATTTCTTGCTCTGATCGGCTAAATTCCGTATCTCGGTAGCAACTACTGAAAACCCTTTACCATATTCATCAGCTCTCACTGACTCAATGCCTGCGTTTATTGCAAGCATATCGGTTTTGTTAGCCATGCTACTAACCTTTTCTACGATTTTTCCTATTTGTTGAGCCTCCCTGCTCAAGACAAGGATATGTTCAGCAATAACGTTTACCTTTTCTCGAATAGCATTAAACTCCTCAATACTCTTATTTACAGAATGCTGACCATCAATTACAGTATTCAGCACATCATGAGATCTTTTTGCTACCTGTTCAGCTTTTTCACTTATCTGTTTAGAGGAATTAGTAAGCTCTTCTACAGTAGCAGTAATCTCACTAATGGAAGAAGCTTCTTCGATGGCAATCTTCTCCTGTTGGCCGGCAGCTATGGAGATCTCATGGCACGCGGAATTACATGAATCAATAGCACCTCTAATCTTTTTGATAGACTGTTTCCAGCTGCTGATCATGGCATTCAGCGTTTTAATGAGCTCTCCTAATTCATCTTGAGATGTCAATTCCAACTTCTGCGTAAAACCCCCACTAGCAACCTTTGTAATCAGGTCCATAGATTTCTTGAGAGGGCTCACCAAGAATCTGGACTGGATAAAACCTGAGACAATTCCCAACACAATGAAACCCACACACACACCTATGATAATACAATGAGTGTTACGAATCTCTTCCTTCATCGATTCAAGAGAAAATCCTGAAAGGAGAAAACCGAGTGTTGTTTCCTTTCCTTCTTGGTCATAGCCAGCGATAGGGGAAATTACATGCAACATATCCGCCCTTGCTAGCACCTCTGTTTTCTTTGGTTTCTTCTCAAAGAGGTCTGAAACTTGAAGGGCTTTATCACGGTTATAGAGAACATAGGGTTTATCAGGCTCAGCACACTTGATAATAACCGCATAGGTGAAATCACTATTTTTTGATAAAGTCTTTACAATCCCGCTATCCTGTGAATCCCCTTCGTTTTCAATTATAGGAGTGTCGTAAGTTGAATAATTCAAGTATAGGATTGCCTGCTCATTTAATTGAGAAAGGATTTTCCCCTTTTCTTTGAAAGTGAATGCTTTGAAGCACCACGGAAAATAGAAATAAACCGTAAGAGAAAGAGGAAGTACAATCAAAATGTTGAAGAGTAAAATCTTATTCCTTAAATTATTTACTATACCATTCACATCCTAACTCTCTCGAAAAAAATAGTGGTTGGATTCATTGAAACTTTCTAGAGTGTGGGGTTAACCATTTCAAAGACCCTCATACTCTCATCCCTCATCATTTTTTCTATATTCAGCAAGATAAGGGGTTGCCCTTCAATAATAATCTCTCCCTCTGTAAATTCTTCTCTGATTCCTTTTAAGGTAGTAAGTGGTGGTGCAATCTGCTTTACACCAACATCTAAGATATCCTCAACTTTATCAACCACTACACCTAACGTTTCACCATCAACCTCTATAACCACAACGGTTTTAGAAGGGTTCCCTGAATCTTTCTCTATCTCTAGGAACTCATTAAGGTCTATTAGGGGAAGAGCACTTCCCCTCAGATTAATGATACCCGCAAAATGGTGTGGTGTGCAGGGCAGCTTATTGATATCAGTGACATTAATAATTTCAAGAGCATGGTGTATGCGAATACAATATCTTTCACTGCCTACAAAGAAGGTAAGCACTTTCACTTTCTCTTCTGGTTTTTTATAACTAATCCGTGTGCTAAAATACTCCGCTCTCTGTTTAAAAATAGTTGCCTTCTCCTCTGGAGATACCTTGAAAAGGGATTGCAACTCATCTTCTAACATCTTTAAATGTTTCAGCATTTTCTCTCTGAATTCCAGAGAACGTTTTTCATTATACTGGTAAAAATCACATTTCTTACAGTTTTCAATCCTGGAAGTGATAGATAGTGGAGTTTTCCCACCAAGAGTATCAGATACATGGTAACAGAAGGTTCCACTATCGTTTAGATACACAGGACAAAGAATTTTTTTGCACTTCTTGAATGCCCAACAGTAAGTTACTTTAGAAAATCCCTGAGAACTACTATCGTTCAGCTCAGTTCTCACAAGAACCTCCTTGCTAAAATTAAATAATTACCTGATGTAGTGAAAAAGAAAGTAACAAGGAAGATACTATCCTTCTAAAAAGATGAGCTATTTTATTTATATCGTCAGTTGAGGCAGGAAACTAAAGAAGTTATGGAGGTGGAAAGGTAATTTTTTGTAAGGCATCAATTTCTTCCTTACTAAGCAGCTTTCCCGGTTCCAGGAGAATAAAGAGGCCTTTTTCTGAACGACCCCACCCAGAGATATACTCTTGATGTATCCCCTTAAATATCTCTGGAGAGCTGGAAATCATATGTAAGGGAAATTCCATCACGAATGATCCAGGGTCAATGATAAATCCGGCAATAAGATTTGCAACTTTTACTATCACCACAGCATCGTCCAATTCATACTCTCTACTCTCTAAGCCAAGTCTCATTTTAAGATCTATAACGGGTACTATGGTTCCCCTCAGGTCAATGACCCCTTTGATGAAAGGGAGAGTGCTTCCGATGTGTGTAAGTTCAGGCAAAGGAATCAATTCCTCAACTGTGGAGATATCAAAAGCATAAAGCTGATCGTTCAAAGGAAAGACAAGTAAATTTACTTCAGAGGATGTCTTCTCTTCATTGTGCTTCATAGGTGACCACCTGAAATGACTAATAAATTCCACTATATCACTACCAAAAAAGGCTGCGTATTTCAAGGAATTTGTCGTTCAGTTTTAAAAATATGGTGTGTATATCTATTCTGTTGACAAGTGCACTATTAGCATATAACTTACAGTTTAAAACAAAGGAGGCAGACTAGTATGTCCAAGAAAAACACCATGATACTACCTTTACTATGTTCTATAGCAATTACTTATCTTGCTCCTTTGACCCCACTATCTATCGCTGAGAGTAGAAAGTGGGGACCTTGGGACAGGGATTGTATTTATGAAACAGAGATCAATAACCCACAATCTCTCCCGCATGAGGTAAGCACTATTACTAAGGTGACTACCTTTCCCTTTGAACTACTCATAACATTCTTTCAGGAGATAGTCTCACCCATTGATGGTGCTACCTGCAATTTCTACCCCACATGTTCAGCTTATGCTAAACGGGCTTTGAAAAAGCACGGATTTTTTATAGGGCTTGCTATGGCAAGCGAGAGAATCACCCGCGACCACTCTCCTCAAGGATATGACCTCATCTTTAAGTTTGGCAGATACTATATCTATGACCCTGTAGAAAATAATGATTTCTGGTTTCATAAAAGAAAGGGTAAGGCGAGATGAAATCAATTCCTTTCCCCTTAAGCATTCTCCTCACGCTCGTTCTATGTTTTTTTAATTCCTTTCTTATGGGAGCTCCAGGGTGGACTACTGAAACTCAAGAGTGCATCGATGCTGCCTCAATCATGTCATTTGCAGATAACCTTTCCCATCATGGTCACTACTATAGAGCTATTATGGAGTATGAAAGATTTATCTACTTTTATCCTCAGCATCCTGATATACCAAAGGCACGATTTAACATCGCATTTTCTATGAAATTAGCTGGCGATTATACTTCTGCTCTTGAAATCTTTACCTCACTCGCGAAAGAGTACAAAGGCATTGACTCCGGAATAGAAGCATCTTTTCAGAAGGCTGAAGTTTTATGCCTGATGCATGGCTATCAATCTGCCCTCACACAGTATGCAGAATTTCTATCTCACTATCCAGAGCACCAACTGGCAGGGAAAGCTAAAAGAGCTATCGAGAGGATTAAAAAGAGTGGTAAATGAAAATAAAAAACCTTTTTAACTTCACTCTTGTCATCATTGCATCACTAAATTTCTTTATAAAACCTTTGGCCTTCTCACAGGTGGAAGAAGAAAAATCCCTCATAGGATTTGCCAACTATCTGTTTGAGAAGGGTCATTACTACCAAGCTGTTACTGAATATGAGCGTTTTATCTACTTTAATCCCCATCATCCATCCATTCCTGAGGCAAGGCTTA
>SMTZ1_10005587_pt1 | contig 12649 bp, 14 predicted proteins | sample DeeMarSWOR136_30_FD_25667 | JGI IMG/M metagenome (IMG submission 25667) | reverse complement strand
GGGTTCTTGGTTTTGCTTATAGAAAATTAGATGAAAATGAAGATTATTCTGATGAAGATAAAATTGTTGATAATTTAGTATTTGTGGGTTTAACTGGGATGATTGACCCCCCAAGGGAGGAAGTAAAAGAAGCAATTAGAAAATGTAAAAGAGCAGGTATAAAAGTTGTAATGATCACAGGAGATCATAAAATAACCGCTATAGCTATTGCGAAAGAACTCGGCGTTTTAGACGAAACAAATAATCAGGTAATAACAGGTATAGAGTTGGAAGAGAAGAACGACGAAGAACTAGAACCAATAATAGACAGAGTTGGAGTTTTCGCTAGAGTTTCACCCGAACATAAATCACGAATTGTTCAATTACTGCAAAAAAAAGGACATGTAGTAGCTATGACTGGGGACGGAGTAAATGATGCTCCAGCTCTCAAAATGGCCCAAATAGGAGTTGCAATGGGAGTAGGGGGAACAGATGTAGCACGAGAAGCATCAGAAATGGTTCTACAAGACAATAATTTCTCCAGTATAGTAGCTGCAGTAGAGGAAGGACGAACCTTCTATGGAAACTTTCAAAAATTTGTTGTTTACTTGCTAGCCACAAACTTGGGCGAGGTACTTGTGATATTTTTCGGCATTATGTGGGGATTGCCTCTACCTTTAATTGCGGTACAAATTCTTTGGGTAAATCTTCTTACTGACGGATTACCTGCCCTTGCCTTGGGGTTGGATCCCACTGCTCCTGACGCCATGAAAAGACCGCCAAGACCGCCAGAAGAGGGCATATTGATCCGTCACATGTTGATTCATATTTTCATCGTGGGTGCTGTTATGATGGTGGGAACATTGATGCTTTACAATTGGGCTGATCCTGATGCAGATTTGGATAAGGCGCGTTCAATAGCTTTTACTACGCTAGTTTTCTTTCAGCTTTTCCATGTTTTTAATTGTAGAAGTTTAAATCTGAGCCTGTTTGAAGTGGGTCCGTTTAAAAACATTTGGCTTATTCTTGCTGTTTTAGTTTCAATAGTGCTTCAATTCGTGGTGTTATATGTTGGTTTCTTGCAAGAAGCTTTTCACACCGAAGGTTTAAGTCTTAATGAATGGATAATTATTCTTCTTGTAGCTAGTACGATAACCATTGTAGTAGAGGTGTTAAAAAAGACGAGGAGATGGTTTGAGGCTAAAGAAGGTTTAAAAATTCAACAGCCTGTTCCTCAGATAGCCTAGTGGAGGGGGATTTCATATTTTTCTGCGATTTCTATGAATGCTTTAACTAAATATTCTATTTGGTCCCATGTTAAGGCGTATGTGTTTAGTTTCCATGTTTTAGTTGCTCCAAAAAACATGCCTACGATTTTTCTTTTTTTCAGTTCGTCTGATAGAAACCAGCCTTTTCTTTTATGTGTATTAGCGATTATGTGAAAACTTTCTATGGTGTCTACCTTTGTTAGGGTATGCTTTCTTGGCATCTCGCTTGCTATCTTGTTTCCTTCTATTCTTAGAAATTGGTCTAAAAAGTAGTTTATTTTCTTTATTTCTTCGTCCCAATGTTTTACCCGTTCTTTAATCGCAGGGAAGCTTGCCATTATAGCGATCATATTGGCTCCCATTAGAGTGCATCCGAGCATTTCAACCTCTTTTGCTCCAAAGACTCTTCCTGTTAAGTCGCCTTTCATGGTGCTATTTCTAAACACTTTTTCTGCCCATTCTTCGGTGGTGGCTAAGATCCCTGAGGGGGCGGGGGAGGCAAAACTTTTATGGCCTGATCCTACGACGAAATCTGCGCCGATTTTTTTTCCATCTACCGGCATGACTCCAACGGTGTAGGCGCCGTTATAAAGGAAGGGGATATCGTATTCTTTTGCTACTTTTCCTATTCCGTAAACATCGTGCTCGTTTCCTAGCGAGTAATCAAAGTGATCCATCATTATCAGTTTGGGGAGTTTTCCCGTCTCCGCTTTTACTTTTTCAATTTTTTCAGCAGTTGCTTCTCCGGTGACTATGTTTTTCTCATTGAGGGGGATCTCCTTAACGACGCCTCCTGCTGCTTCTACGACTAAAAACTCTGTATAATGAGCTAACGAAGACATAACTACAGAATCTCCCTTTTCCACCAAAGTATTGGTAACAGCTTGAAATCCCCTTCTAGCCCCTGGAACTGCCCTTGCAACATCCATCCCTAAGAATTCTGCAACTTCTTTATGAAACTTATCGATGGGAGGTTTTGTTATACAATCCAATCTAAAAGGTGCTCTACACCAATCGCAGACAGAGTAACCGTCACCATAAGCTATTAACGCTTTCATAGCCTCAGGAGTTAACCTCCCTGCAGCCTGAATTGGTTGGATATTAAGGAAAAGTTCTTCACGCGTCCGGACCTCTATGTTTCCAGCGATCTTTTCTTCTAAACTCATTTTCCAACCAACACCTTTTCCACTAAATCTATACTCTCCCTCACAACTTTTATAATATCCATTACTTGTTGTTTCTGTTCTTCTGTTAAAGCAAAAACTGGTTTAGTTTCTCTAAGAATTTCACGAAGATCTACCAAAGCAAACTGAGATTGAAAAATCTTTTCAACAACCTTTTCCATCAAAAAGTTTTCACCCCTACAAAATAGAAACGATCGCTATTTGTTTAAAATCCTTTGTAAAAATCCTTCTTTGATAATTTTTACGGGAATAATAACGTTTTATTGACTATTAGAGTACTATTAAAAACCTAAGGAACATAAAATAGTTAAAATAGCAAGGATTTTTAATAAAAAATTAATTAATTATTTTTAATGGTATGGTGGGATTGCTTTGGCTAAAAAACGAGAACACCGCTTAACTATAAGATCAATAGAAGAGCTTCCAAGTATGGAAGAAAATATGGCTAAAAAAGCTCGAGAAGAAGGCTATGTCACCATCGAAGCTTTAGCTACAGAATCTCCAGCAGTTCTAACAGAAGTTATGGGTATCGGTATAAAAACCTCTCTTAAAATAATTGAAGAAGCCAGAAATGCTTTAGAAATAAAGCCTATTCCCGCTTCTGTCCTTTTAGAAGAAGAAAAAAGAATACAGAGCATAACTACTGGTTCTTCAAGCTTCGACGAAATTCTCGGAGGCGGGGTTTGGACAGGGTCGATCACAGAAATAGCGGGAGCTTATGGGACTGGAAAAACTCAGCTCTGCTTCCAATTATGTGTAAACATCCAAATGCCCGAAGAAGAAGGAGGTTTAGAGGGAAACGTTTATTTTATTGATACCGAAGGAACATTTTTCCCTGGAAGAATAGTGCAAATGGCTCTCGCAACCAACTTAGACTCAAAAGAAATTTTGTCAAAAATCCTTGTTTCAAGAGCATATAACACCAATCATTTAACTTTACTTATTTCTGAAGCAAAAAGGTACTTTAAAGAGCTCAACATAAAACTCCTCATAATAGACTCTCTAGCCTCTCATTTTCGCGCTGAATTCACTGGAAAAGAGGCGATTCCAGCCCGTCAACAACTTTTAATGCGTAACGGAGAAATTCTTCAAAGATATGCTGATATCTATGATATCGCTATTTTGGTAACAAATCAAGTTCTCATGAATCCTGATGCAGTAGTTTACGGAAAAATTGAAGAACCCGCCCTTGGATTGGCATGGGCCCATCGTCCAACTCACCGTATTCTTTTAAGAAAATCCCGGGGAACAGCCCGAATAGCCCGAATATTTGACAGTCCTATTTTACCTGAACGTGAATGTGTCTTTTATATAACTGAGAACGGAATATCAGACAACCCAGAACCCTAAAAAACTGAAAGTTACGTAAACAGATATTTGCGGAGGTTTAAGCCTGTCTTGGAAAGATTAACAAGTTTCATGAAAGAAAACTATGAAGCGATTGTAACCCAACCAAAAGATCTCGCTTTAACATATCAACACAGAAAAAAAGATGTAAAAAAACTAGTAAAACTTCTTACTGAACAGGATTTTAACAGGATTTGTTTAACGGGTTGTGGAGATTCTCTTTTTATCTCTGTAATAGCAAAGTTTGCCTTTGAAAAATTTACAAGTCTTTTTACAGAAGCAATACCCCCCCTTGAGTTTTCGGGATATCGTAAACTTGATGAAAACTCCTTAATCATTGCTATTTCTGCTTCTGGAAGAAGTGTGAAAACGGTTGAAGCTGCAAAAAAGGCGAAAAATAAAAACATGAAAATTGTTGCTTTGACAAATAATATGGAATCGCCCTTATCGGAATCTGTTGATTGGGTTCTTCAAACCAAGTGTTCTGAACCTTTGGGAAAATCACCTTCAAAAACTTCAACAACAGCACTTTTACTGCTTTTTTTACTAGCTATAGAATTAGGCAAAGAGACGGAGAAAATCGGAAAATCAGATTATGAACGTTTAGTAAAGGAGATAGAAGATATTCCACACTTGGCGGATCGGTGTATTAAATTAAATGAAGAGAATGTTAAACGTGTTGCAACAGTATTCAAAGATTGTCATAATTTTCATTTCGTTGGAGGAGGACCAAATTTAGGCGCAGCAATGCTTGGAGCAACAAAGATTAAGGAACTTGATTGTGGTCATGCAGAGGCGATAGAACTTGAAGAATTTTGTCATTATCAGATAATCGTGATAGATGAGGGAACACCCGTATTCATAGTTCTTCCTCAAGGAGAGAGTTATGAGAGAGGATTAGATATTTTAGAGGGACTAGATATTATTAACGAGCGTCCGATAATAATAACTTCTTCTGGAACGGATGATTTAATCCAGGAGAAAACTTTCGCGGTTTTTGAGATCTCAGACGCTATTAATGAGGTTTTTTCACCTATATTAAGTGTTATACCTTTGCAGTTATTCGCTTTTTACTTAGCGGTGAATAAGGGTAAGAATTTGCAGAATTTTAAAAAACCTCATTCAAGTGTAATAAGGATATATTTTTGAGTTTTATTATATTGACTCTGGAATTGTTTCATTTGTTTGGAGTTTTTCCCAAATGTTTTGGTATGAGCCCATTATGTGGGTATATTTTTCTCGTTTTAATTTCCTTCGAATTTTATGATCTATTTTTGGTTTTAGTCTTACTTTGGTTTTAGTTTTGCTTTTCATGGGATACCCCACTTAAAATGCAGAATTTCTGTTTTTTTATTCAATTTAAGAAATTTAAAATAAGGGAGGGAGGTGAGGAAAAGTGATGAAAAAAGAAAAAATCTCTTTTTTCTTCGGATCTTATTATTTTTTAATCAGTTTTTAGTAGTTGTTTAGTCATTTTTTCTAATCCTTGTCGTCTTATTGCGCCAACAGCTTTTATTACTGGTTTTCCGTTTTTGTATCCGATGAATGTGGGAACGCCTGTTATTCCGAGTTTATTAGAAGTTTGTGGATTGTGTTGAGCATTAATTTTTGCAAAGGTCACTTTTCCTGTGTATTCTTCTGCTATTTGCTCGACTATTGGAGCCATCATTCTGCATGGTCCGCACCAGTCGGTATAAAAATCTATTATTATTATGGTGGTTTCGGAAACGACTTTGTCGTATGTTTCGTCTGTTAGATTTATTACTCCATTTGGTTTCATTTTTATCATCTTTTATTGTTCATAGAATTTGAACTACTTTAATAAACATAAATAATTTTGCATTAAAAACCTTACGGTTCGAGTGAAAAAAAATTTACGGACATAAATTACTTAAAAAACTCCTTTAAAACCTTTAAAACAGAATCTATAATGTCTAATTTTTCAATATCTTCTTTCCCCATCCATTTGACGTCTAAAACATCAGATGCTGGTCGGATATCCCCTTCTAAATAGTCAGCCGAATAACTCAATATAAGATAATGAAATTCAGCCCTTCCTTGGGAATCAAAAAATATTTTTTCTACAATATCTAAAAGCTTTTTAACCCTGATTTTTACACCACATTCTTCAAAGACTTCCCTATTCAAAGCGTTTTCTATGGTTTCACCCGTCTCTATAACTCCGCCTGGTATACTCCAACGCCCTTTATCAGGCTCTTTTCCCCTCTTAATTAAGAGTACTTTTTCTTTTTGGATAACTAAAGCACTTACACCTACGATAGGGGTATCAGGGTATCTTCGCTTCATTTTGCAATAGTCTCCCTTTGACCTATATCAAAATTAAGCGTCATTATTTTCATTTTTTTCGCTTTCTTTTTTGGAATTAGGGGAAACTAAACTTTTTGAGATATCTTCGTGTTTTGATGCTAGTTCTGAGATTTCTGCTTGAACGATTTCTATTCTCTTTTTGTGCTCGGCTTCCAGGGCGCGTTTATCATAATCTAACCTTGATTTTTCTATTTCTCCTTTGATTTCTTCTACATGGCTTACTTCTTTTGGAGTAATACTTTTCTCTATCTCTTTTATCCTTCTTGACAACTCTTCCCTTTGATTTATGCTAATAATCTCTTTTTTGGAACCTTCTTCGAAGAGATTTTTGGAAAGTAAAAGCTCTTTACGGGCGCTTTTAAAATCTCCCCTTTTTAAAAAAAGTTCTCCCGCCATTATACGGGCTTTTACAGCATGCCCGTAATCGCCCAAAGAAAAGAAACTCATAGCTGATTTTTGAAAAGCGTTTATCGTTTCAATCGAGGGTACAACGGTGCCAGTTTTAGTCTTTCCCTCGATAAAAATTTTTCTTGCTACTATGCAACCTTTGTTGCGTTTTTTATCTTTGCAAATATTTTCAGCATAATTGGATGAAACTTCTTCCCCGAAAAGCCTGCATAAAAGATTTTCAAAGTAATCACAAACTTTCCCCTTTTTAATTCCCATATAATCACCTTAAAAGTTAGAGATTTTTAACAGATTAATGGTGTGCTTTTCTTAATTTAAATCATTATCGTAAAAATAGGTGAAAAAGCCAGTTGAAATTTTTAAGTGGAATAAAAATAAGGGGTGAGAAGTTATGGGGGGGAACTTCAAGAAATACTATCTTCTGTACGATGTTTTTCCTTGAGATCTACTGTTTTGTCCTCTTGAATAACGGGGTTTTTCTTCTATTTTAGCTTCTTCGTAAAAGAAAGCACGGTAGGCAGGATCTTCTCGGATTTGTTCTAAGATTTCTAGACCAAGAGGGGTTATTGCCCATCCTTTTGGCTCTTTACGTTCTACTAAACCTAGCTGTGTTAAGGATTTACTGTATTTTCCAGCTTTTAGAGCGCTTCTCACCGAATCTAAACCGACGCCGATCTGTTTTGCCAGTTTTTTGTATCCTAGATATGGCCTTTTATAGAGTTCAATCATGATCCGCCTTTTCGTTCTCCCCAACCGTTCCAGTATTTCTTCTACGCTACTCATACGATTATCACCGCTCTTCTCCCCAAATCATTTGATTTCATATGATACTAGTATTTAAATTTTTAGTTTCTTGGGAAAAGAATTAAGTTATTAATATAACTGGTAAAAAAATTATTAAGTGTTCTAGTAAATTAGTAGGCAAAAGACCTTTGATTTTTAGTTTAAATTTAAGAGTTGAGGGTAATAGGTATGGGCTTAATCGTTGATGATAATGATCTTGAGGGGTTTTTTTCGCCTCGCGGTGTGGTTATTGCGGGAGCTTCTAGTAACGAAAAATCTCTTTCTTATCAGGCTGTACTTAGGCTTATTTCAGAGTTTAAGGGAAACGTTTACCCTGTTAATCCGAAATATGAAGATGTATTAGGATTAAAATGCTATTCTGATGTCCTTGAGGTTCCAGATGACGCTGATCTATGTGTGATTATTGTGCCTGCAAAAATTGTTCCAGACATTATCGAAAGTTGTGGTAAAAAAGGGATTAAAAACGTAGTAGTAATATCTGCAGGATTTGCCGAGATAGGAGGACAAGGAGCAGAGTTACAGGAAAAAGTCGTAGAGATAGCGAGAAAATATAATGTGCGAATTCTTGGTCCCAATTGTTTAGGGACAATTAACCCGCGAAACGGGCTAGATTATATGTTTTTACCTGTTGAAAAAATGCCTAGAGTTGCACCCGGCTATGTAGGGCATATCACGCAAAGTGGAGCTTTCGGAACCACCCTGATTTCAATTGCCGAAAAGCAGGGTTTGGAGCTTAGTAAGTTTATTGCCATAGGTAATGCAGCGGATCTTGATGAAGTAGATTTTTTAAAATATCTCGGAGATGATGAGGAAACTAAGGTTGTTTTACTCTATCTTGAACGAAGTTATCGACAGTTTTTCGATACTGCAAAAGAAGTTTCAAGAACTACACCAATAGTTCTATTAAAAGCAGGAAGAACCAAAGCAGGAGCCGCTGCTGCTGCCAGTCATACAGCCAGTATAGCCCATGAGGGAGCAGACAGGATATTGGATGCAGCTTGCGAACAAATGGGAATTATTAGGGGATATGATTGGGAAGAAGCTATGGATTACACTAAGATTTTTAGTTATTGTAATGGGGTACCGGCAGGTAATAGGGTGGCGATTATAACAGATGGTGGGGGAGCAGGGGTTATGGCAAGTGATGCCGTGGAATTATTTGACCTTGAGATGGCTAAATTTGAAAAAAAAACAGAAAAAGCATTAGAAGAGGAATTTCCAGTTCACTATGTAAAAATAAATCCTGTAGACCTTACAGGTAATGCTACTACGGAGGATTTTATCACAGCTTTAGACATAGTTTCTCTAGATAAGAACATTGACAGCATCGTCTTTATTCCCCTCCCTGCTGTTCCAAACATGAACATAAATGATTTAGTTACTCAGATGGAACCAGTAATTAAAAGGTGTGAAAAGCCAATTTCTGCATGTGCTATGGGAGGATTCGAAGCAGATAGATTATCTGAATTACTTGAAAACATAGGGATACCTACTTTCCCAACCCCTGAACGCGCAGTGAAAGCCATATCCGCTCTAACAAAATATTCGAAATATCTATCTAAATCTAAAAAATAGGCATTACTGGGCTGTAACCTCCACTTTTTTTGCTCTAGGAAACGATTTTGTAATACTTTTGCCACACTTTTTACATTTTAGCCTTACATCGGTCTTTTTCGTAGTTTTAGAAGCCATTTTGTTTTGAGTTATAGGTTTCTTCGAATATTTCCCCTTATTTCCAGTACCCTTTCTGTGTCTAATTTGTCTTCTGACAGCCAGTTTTTGCCCTCCAGCGCCACGTCTTCCTGGCTTTTCTATTTTTAGAGACATCACTTGGTGAGACCTACAATGAGGGCAAAAGGTTCTAATTTCAGTTGGTAATTTCATCTATTTACCCGCCAAGAAGAATTTTCATCTATTATATGTTACTTTGATAAACGGTTTATTAATGTTACTTTAACAAACAGTTTATTAATTCTTAACATATTTTGGCTGGAATAATTCTTAGGAAAGAGTATTTATACAAAAACAATATATTTAATTTACCGCAGAATACGCATAGGTTTTTAATCATAACCTATTACTTTAATTTTTAATTCGTTTTTATCAACAGATTTTAGCGATTTGATCAAAATGAAGGGAAAAGAGCTTCACCATAATGGCACTTTTGTAAAGGAATTAGGGCCAGAAATAACGCTAAAAGACGCTATCTTAATACAAGGATTGCCTGGTATGGGTTTTGTAGGACACCTTGCTGCCCGCTTTTTAATCGACGAGTTCAAAGCGGTTGAATTTGCTAGAATCTATTCGAGCTACTTTCCTTCTATTGTTATATTAAAGGAAGGTGAAGGTAAACTAGTGCGGATAGAATTATTCGCGGTTTCAGATGTAGAACCTAACCTCATGATTTTGACGGGGGATGTTCAACCTTCGGAAACAGGGATGATCCAAGTTCTTGATTTTATCCTCGATTATTGCGCCAACAAAGGTGTTAAAAACGTAATCGCTGTTGGTGGACTTAGAGCGGAAAACGGTCCGGAGGTTGCTGGGTTTGCTTTTTCGAAAGAGGATTTAGAGTTTTTGAAAGAGTTTGATGTTGGAACGTTAGAGAATGGTCAAGTTACGGGAGCAGTAGGCGTTATAACAGCCCTTGGTGCAGAAAAGGGCTTAAAAGCTTTTGGCCTTCTTGGTAAATTGCATGTTTCTGGACCTGATCCGATTGCAGCAAGAAATATATTAAACGTTCTAAGCCGGATATATAACCTCCCGATAGATACTGAGCGATTAGAAGATAAAATCACAAAAGCTCTTGAAAGAGAAAGAATAACTAAAGAATTCATTGAGAGGGTAAAAGAAACCCAAGAAGAGAAGGATAAGCCCTCTTACTTCATTTAAATTTTATTTAGATTGAAGTATTATTTTTGGTGATTTTTAGCCAAAGGGACCATAACGTATTTTTTCTATTTTTGCTTCAGACCGAAGATCTTTCTTAACTGTCTTGTAATGGACGTTGCAGAGGTAAATGCGCCTTTTTTTCTTATAGTCTTTCAATTTTAAACCTGCGTTTTTTAAGGAGTTTGAAATTCTTTTTAGGCTAAGGGATTTGATAGCTTCTTTTTCACAGCTAGCGATTGAGCAAGTTACACCTTTTTTTACTTTTCCCAAAGTAGAACACCTCAAACATCACTATTCTTTAGGTTTATCATGGTCTGTGATTTTTTTCGTTTGCAGGTCAAAGTTTTCCTTGTTTTTTTAATATCTTTATAGCTTTTTCAACTACTTCTTCTTTCATTCCTATTTGAGCAGCAATTTCTGATACTTTTATTTGAGGATTATCTTGGATTAGTTCAATTAACATTGCGTGTTTACTTTTTGTTTTACCTGTTTCCTTATATTTTCCCATAGTACCGCGAACCGTGTTCCCACAAGTTGGACAGCTCCAAGTAGCCATAGCGGTTATAGTTATGTTTCCGTCTTTGTCAGGCATTGGTGAGGCAAGGGTCCATTGTTTCGTAGGAGTTGTTTCTTTCGGATCGATTATAGTGCCGCAATTTTTACATTTAATTGGTTTAGACTTCTTTTTAGATTTAGGCAAAAATCCACCTTCTTAAAGGATATATTTTTTAATAGGACATAACACTTAAAAATTTCATCAAAAAGAAATTTAAAAACCTAATGTTAATGATTGAAAGAAGATATTTTTTTATTTCATGTTTTTTGTGTGGGTGGTTCGGTTGTTTAAATGGGCTCCATTAATTGATTTTGGCCGGTGGGATCCCTGGATAGGACCGGGAGCTTATGGTAGATTAGCGGTTTTATTTATGTTTCTTGGAATTTTGACGGTTTTTATTTTTGTGGTTTTTGTTGAGACTTCGCCTTATAAAACTTTTAAGGATATTTTGTTACGGTTATTTGTTGCTTCTTTCTTTATGGGACTCGGAATTCTTTTTCTCCTTTTGAGTTTAGATATTTACTTTTAGTTCTTTTCTATGAAAATCTTGGATTTTTTCGTTTTCGGGGAGGGGCATGAGTTCGATGAGCACGTAACCTATGATTAGAACGAGGGGTATTAGTAGGAGTTCTGTGGCTATAAGGAGGGTAAAATCAGTATTGTCCAAGTTTGGGGCTATTATTAACGATGTAACAGGGTGAGCTGCTATTACAGGCAAAGGATTAATAAATACATAAAAGTTCCAAGTGCCATGCCATGTCATGTTACCGAATAAGTTGTTGTTAGAGCGGTAATACATCATTCCCAATGTTAAACCGACTATTGCTAAAACTGTGGACTGCCAAATTAAAATGATTAAAAAAAAGGTTGTTAACACTTCTCTTGGGCCTTCTTCAACGATTATAGCTATCACTATGGATGGAATGTGAGCTAATCCGAATAGTAGGGTAGCTATAACAAGGCCTATGGGTATATCGCGGAAAACTTTGTTCGGGTTTGCTTCTATGAGTTTTGATTGGATGTACCCTCTAAAAGTTATTTCTTCAAAGAAGCCTACTATGAACACCATCACAAAAAAAATGAAAAATATCGCCCCCCACTCAATCCATGAAAGTGGAACAGGTTTGATACCGAAAAAAGATTCTATTACGGTTTTTACATAAAATTGGACGCTGCAAAAGGCGATTCCGAATCCAGCATAACGCAAAGCGTGTTTTCTTTTGATCCCTAAGTACTTAAAAGAAGATTTAAGCCCCATCCCGTCAAAATGCGCTGTGAAAAAAAGAACGATTAATAAGCCTGTTAAGTATCCTAAAAGTGAAAAAAGTACTGCAAAAGCACCAAGATCAAAGACTAAACTTACAGAAATAAAAAAAGTTAGGCTTATAGTAATGAGAATAAACACTAAAAATCCTTCAGCTAAAGGAGATAATCCTCTTTCTGAGGGTGATAGAACCGAATTTTCTGAAAGATTTTTTTCTTCCACTTTGAAAACACGTTCCGTTTCATTTTTTTCGCTTTGGATTTTCTAAAAGTTAATTTAAAAACTGTTTATATGTTTTCATCGACAGTTTCTAAGCTTTTTTGGAGCAGGTTGGGCATGTGGGATTTTTAACGATTTCAATGGTTTGAAAATCAAGGTTTTCCAGGTTGTAGAATAAAAGTTTTCCTATAAGTAGTGGATCTTTCCCTGTGAGGATTCTTACAGCTTCACTTATTTGGATGCATGAAATTATACCCAAAATGCTGGGATGAATGCCTACTGTTGCAGTAGTTTCGATTTCTTCATCTTTTACTTTAGAAAAAACGCATTCTAGGCACGGAGAATTATCTTCATAGGGGATAAAGGTGGAAGCGTTTCCGATGGTGCCTAAGACTCCGCT
>SMTZ1_10005583_pt1 | contig 12650 bp, 8 predicted proteins | sample DeeMarSWOR136_30_FD_25667 | JGI IMG/M metagenome (IMG submission 25667) | reverse complement strand
TGCATAGGCACAGTGGCCATTACCATCGCAGAAGCCTCTGCATTTATAATCCGCAGGAGCAGTATAACTAGCACCATAACAATTATCTCCCATACAATCACTGCATCTTAGAATAGGATCACATTGATCTGCTACATCAGGATATAATTCTCCTTGACCATTCACACAAGTATAGCCAGCAGCTATGTTCTGTGTATCGTCATTAACAGCGCACTTACCATTACCATCACAATCACCACTATCCCTTTGCCTTACACAAGCATTATCACCACTAGTGCCAACACAAGTCCATGAGCCTTGAGAGCACTCACTTTTTAAATCCTGGTTTGGGCCTTGATCAATGCAAGCCCAGTTTCCTTGGCCTCCGCTGTTATCACATTTCTCGCATAAACCACAGTGCTTATGAGTTGCTTCTGGTCTGCAGCAAGCCTCGCAATGACCACTGCCTGCACTACCGCAGCAGTAAGGTTTGCTAGAATCTTTGTTTGCACAGTATGTATCTCCTGTTCCACTATCACCATTATTCTCACAAACATCAGGAGCAGCAGGAACCTCACATTTAAAAGTAGCAGTATTATAGTCTTCTCCTGATTTACAGCAATGTCTATTACCAGTGCAAATATCAGTAGGATTACAACAAGGAAAATTATGACATCCCCATCCTTCATATTCTACACATATATCGCAACAAGCGATTCCATCAACAGGGCAAATACAGGTACCCCACGGCACTACATCTGTGCAAGGATATGGGCAACCGTCCTCATCACAATCTTCTGCACAACCAGAACTATAAGAGCAGCAGTCACCATCATACCATATTCCCTCTGGGGTTGTGGATGGTCCACAGAACATGCCAGGTGAAGCAAAGTTAATATTAGTTAGAATAAATAAAACACAAACAAGAGCTAGAAATATGATTCTATTAATTTTTAAATTTTTAAGCACCTGCTAACCACCTTCTTTTTTTAATAGGGATATACACTCTTTAAATTATTAATTTAAATACTAATTTAAATTTATTTATATATAAATATTTTGTTTATTGATAGAAGAGAGATGTTACTTAATTATAAATAGGAACTTGAGCCTTGAATTTGTTGTTGACTATCCTTTTACAAATACATAAGCAAACAAGTCTTTGCCTGTTTGGCTTAAGACGCCTTGGTATTGAATAGTCATACTTGATGGATAACCGCCAATGTTATTCACACTACAAATGTTTTCAAAAGCCTCTGATAAACCTACTGCTCGCCTACCTTTTTCAGTTGGGCACATTTCAGGGTCTACAAGAATATAACTGCCTGCGTGTAATCCATCAGCTCTTTGATTATCACCATAAATACATATCCCATATCCATAGCTAAAGTCTCCTTGTCCGTCATTGGGCATTGGTTTGCTTGTTATTGAGCCCCATTTAACCCATCCTAGGTCTAGGGCTGAGTTTAGTTGATTCCATACGCTTTGCCATGAGCCTTCTGGTCCTGTTACTCCGTCTCTGTCTTCTCTGTAAACTGTGTAATCATGTTTACTTTTGTATAGGCGAGCGCTTTGCTCGTCCATCCAGTCATAGCTTACTTGTCTATCCAGAACGTCTTTTCCCAAGGCATTGAATACTATTATATTATAGTTGGTGTTTTGTTTTGGTGCGTTTATGGTTGTTTCTCCTGTGCTTGTAAAGCTTATTTTTCTTGTGAATCCTTGCTCATATATTGCTATTCTTTTATCATCCACTCCTGTTACTCCTAGCTGGTCAATTCTTATGCTTACCGGGTCACTGCTCATCACGTTTTTACTAAAGTTTTTTCCTTGTATGTATCCTTGGCTGTGATTATATATTTCAAAGTTTAGGGTTACTGGTATTGGTATGTCTGGTGTTGTTGTGTTTCCTTTGCATCTCCATGTGTATGCTGCTCCTCCTATGAATATGATTCCTTTTACTATGTTTTCCAGGCTTTTTCTTCTGCCTGGGCTTTCTATATAATCATCTGGTTTCTTTTTCTTGCTTCTGAATATATATACCATGTTTTTCTTTTCTCTTTGTTGTTAATCTATTTATATAGATTTGTCTTTATTTTATAAATATTTCGATTTGTAGTTATTGTGTAGTGGTTATAAAAACAGGTGAGCTTGTTTTGTTAACTTATTAACATAACTTTTTCAGTTAAGTTTATAAATAACCGTTACTTTTTATGAACAGTTGTACCAAAATTGTGACGATGTTTAATAAGAACAAACTAAAAATAATTGAAGTTTTTTTCGAGGAGCCTAATAAGAACTTCCTGTTAAGACAAATAAGCAGACTAACAGGGATAGCAGTTACTTCAACAAAGAAATACCTACAAGAACTCCTAGAAGAAAGACTTCTACTAAAAGACTCTGAAACTCTTTACCCTAGTTATAAGGCTAATCAAGAGAATAAACTATTCAAAATCTATAAACAACAATATATAATCTTTAAAATTAATTGTTCAGGATTAATAGATTACCTTGAGGAAAAAACCCTGCCAAGGTGCATCGTCCTGTTTGGAAGCATGAGCAAAGGAGAATACAACAAAAAGAGTGACATGGATTTATTTATACAATCACTCCAACAAGAATTAGACCTTAAAAGATTTGAGAAAAAACTTAAGCACAAGATAAATGTTTTATTTGAAACAAACCTGAAAAATTTAAACAAAGGGCTACTCAACAATATCCTCAACGGAATAATCCTATCTGGCCACATAAGAATCTAACCTTGTGAAAGCTTTTTCTGTATTACCTTTTTCAAAGTTTTAATTATGTGATCAAATTCTAACTGATTCTTATTAAGATATTCTGGTTTTACAAAGAATCCGCGATAGGTTATATTATTCCTGATTCTCTTTAACTGATAAATAATATCCACCTCATAATACCACTCAGGATATTTTTCTTTTAAAAAAGATATCAAACACTCATGATTATCTGACTTCAAACCCTCCAAGTAAAGCATGGCAGTTAGTAATTCCTTAATGACTTCATAATAACCGTCAACAACAAGAGAAACACATTTTTTATTAAAATCGTTTTCAGACCAGAAAGAATGTCTTAGCTCTGCCATCTTAAGAAGCTCTTTTGCTCTGTTTTCATCCTTACTCACCCTCCTAATATGTTCTTTTAAGCAAGATTCCCAAGACATTAATTCTTTCTTATTCATGTATTCCCAAGTTTGGATAACCCATTTAAATAACCTAACCCAAAGAAACCGAAACTTTTACGATAAATCTCAAGGCACCTTTCTAAACCTAGTATTAATCAATCCCCACTCAAGAAACAATAATAACAAAGCAGCAAGAGTCAAAACAGGACTTAGCTTAACAGGAATAAAACCAGTATCAGCAGCCTCACTAATATCACCATAAGCCTGGGTAAGCTCCTCCTTGTTCATAGCAGTGTAATACTTGCCCCCAGTACTATTACTAATCCTAATAAGAGTCTGCTCACTATAAACAGCAGATATATTATAATATTCTGGCAGATAACCAATAGGACCAGCCTCAGAGCCAACCCCAATAGTATGAACCACGATATGGTTTTCAAGAGCATAATCAATACTGTTCTGCACACTATCCTCAATAAAAGCACCCACAGTGTTGCTGCCATCAGTGATAAGAATAATGGCCTTGCCTTTCTCAGAGCCTAGCAAAAGATTAGTACTAGTAATAATAGCACCAGGAATATCAGTTCCACCAGTCTTAGCAGCAGTAATATCAGTTATCATCTGCCTAAGATGCTCCTTGTTATCAATAGGCACAGTATCAATAAAAGTAGTCCCAGAAAAAGTAACAATCCCAATATTAGACTTAGACTTAAGGTTATTAATAAAATCAAGAGCTGCCTGCTTAGCAGCATCAATCCTAGTAGGCTCAACATCCTGAGCACCCATACTAGCACTCACATCAATAGCCAGCACAAAATCATTCTTATTAACCTTGCCCTCATACCAGAACACAGTCCCACTAGCAGCACCAATAATACACACCAAGATAAGAATCCGAATAGTCAAGAGCATCACGTTCTTAGTGATAAGTTTTTGACCAGTAACCCTTTTAAGAGCAGCAAAGTTAGCAAACTTCATAGCCTTGGCCTTTGAATGCCTGAACAAATGAAAATGAGTATATATAAGAAGGGGAAGACTAAGCAAATACCATAAATACATAGGATTATCAAAAGTTAGGTTAATCATTTTCTCTTACTTCACAAGGCTAAGCCTCTTTCTAAAATAATTCATGATAGGCTCCTGGAAATCCTGGTCAGTCCTTAAACCAATAAAGCCAAGCTTGGCCTTTTCAAAACTCCTCCTAATAAACTCTGTTTCTTTCCTGGTCTCAGCAGCATAAATCCTAGCATACTGCTGAGCATCAATATATAATTTCTCATGAGAGTAAGGGTCCTCAACAAGAAACTGGCCTCCTGAATCAGGCATCTCATAATCCCTAGGGTCACGAACCATTATGCCAATAATATCATACTTACCAGCAAGAATATTAAGATAACGGTTCCACCCCTCATTTAAGCCAATAAAATCAGACACAATAAAAATAAGACTCCTCTCCTTTAAGAAAGCAGTAACATACTGAATTATCTTGGTAAAATCAAAATCACCCCCATAATTCTTAGGATTAGAAAGCTCTCTCATAATCCTGTAATAAACACCCTTGCCAACGCTAGGAGGAATCTTAGCAACCAGCTTGCTAGTGAACATGCCAAGACCAATAGCATCACCAGCCTGCATCACAGCATAGCACAAACTAAAAACCATCTCAGCAGCATACTCTGCTTTTAACACACCAGTAGAAGAGAACAACATGCTATCACTAACATCAACAAGAAAAAATACATTGAAGCTATGATACTCCTCAAGCTCTCTTACCAGAGTCTCATGAGCTCTTAAGCTAGCACCCCAATCAATCTTACTAGCATCATCACCATAAGTATAAGCACGATAACCAGCAAACTCCAAACCCTGACCCTTAAAAAGAGTGGTCCAGTTACCCTCAAGTATCTTGTTAAGCACATCTCTTCTTGCTTTTAGCTTAACCTTTCTCAGATGAGGGGTTAAATCGATTTTAAGTTCTTTGATAGGCATTTTACACTAAATATTGTTTTAAAACTTTTTAAAGGCTTGTAAAAATTCTGCCCTATTCCCCTAACCTTTTCCGCTTCGCGCAAAACGTTAACGTGCTCAAAAACGAAGTTTTTGGCACACAAAAGCCATGCTTTTGTTGAAAAACAAGCGGTTCCTAGCCCTCGGCCGGAACCCCTTATATGGGACTGAGCAACATTTTTGTTGCGAATGTCGCATGCCTTTTACCAGATTTTAAGAGCGAACGTAGTGAGCGGGCGAAAATCTGGCACAGACGGCCAGAATTTTTACATTGCCAATACCAACTTAAATAATAGGCACCTTCTCCAAAATCTCTTTTATGATTTGTTCTGTTTTTGTACCTTCTGCTTCTCCTTCAAAGTTAAGTAGAATTCTGTGCCTTAGACAATTATAAGCAATCTCCTTGACGTCATGAGCAGTTACATGACCCCTGCCCTTGAGCAGAGCATGAGCCTTTGAGGCAATGTACAAAGCAATACTGCTCCTAGGGCTTCCTCCGAAGTCAATGAACTTGCCCAGCTTTATATCATACTTAGCAGGCTTTCTAGTAGCCTCAACAATATTGATTATATAATTCTCAATTTTCTTATCAACATAAATCTGTTTCACAAAATCCTGAACACGCATAATATCATCAGAAGAAAGAATCATTTGAAGATCATAATCCTCAAATTCGTGCAGGGTTATATTGGTCTTTAAGATTTCTATCTCTTCCTCTGGCTCAGGATAACTCATCATGAGCTTATAAAGAAACCTATCAACCTGTGCTTCTGGCAGCTTATAAGTACCCAGGCTCTCAATCGGGTTCTGGGTTGCCATTACAAAAAAAGGAGCAGGAAGCCTAAAAGTCTCCTTACCAATAGTTACTTGTCTCTCCTGCATGCTCTCAAGCAAGGCAGACTGAACCTTGGGCGGACTTCTGTTAATCTCATCTGCCAATACAAAATTAGCAAACACAGGTCCTTTAACAGTGAAAAAACCACGACCCTCCTCATAAGTTGTGATGCCAATAATATCTGTTGGTAACAAGTCAGGTGTGAACTGAATCCTGCTAAAAACCCCTCCTGTAATCCTGGCAAGCGTCTTAACCAGGAGAGTCTTCCCAATACCAGGCACACCTTCCACAAGGGCATGGCCATTAGAGATAAGAGCCTCTATCAAGCCATCAATAATCTCGTGCTGACCAACCACTGTCTTAGCTATTTCTCGTCTTATCTCATCAAACCTGGTCTGATAGAAATTAACCTTTTCTTCAAACTCAGGATCTCTAAACTCTTCCCTCACCTCTTTACTCTCAGCAACAACCATGCTTAACCTTAATTTGGCACCACTTATATAAAAACTTTTCTTATAATGACAATTATTTTAGCATAAATTCTTGGTTTTTCAAGTCAACACCAAACTAACTTGCATATTAACATAAACTTTATATATATTGATTACAAATATCTTTCTTGTATGGTAGAAAAAAGAGGTGAACCAGATAGTGTTAGCACTCATAATAAGCTTATTCTTCAGAAGGCTGTGGATAAGAGGATAAATCATATTTTGACCAAGGCCTTTATCTCTGAGAGAGAGGTATATGACCTTGTTCGTAGTTTTTTTAAGAAGTTCTTGCACATTGATTATGAATTTACACGAGAGGAACTCTTGTCAGAGCTGAAAAAGGTTTACTTAACTGTGGATTTAAAAAAGAAGGTGGGCAACTTATTTGACAGTGTTGCAGAGATAGAGCATACCAGCAAGGTCTTTCCTAAGGAACACCTTGAGAAGATACTTTTGGATTTCAAGAAAGTAGCAGATGAGCTGACAGGAGCTCATTATCAGCAGGAAAAAACTTTCTTTAAAAAGCTAGGGCACTCAATTCATAAAATCTTTTCGCGAAAACATCGAAAAATGCTCAAAATTGATGAGGCAGTACTCTCAGAGAATGAGAGAGTTATTGTCAAGATGAACATGCTCCTTGATAATTCAAAGAGGTGGTTGAATAAGAACATGCAAAAATCAAAAGAAGCCTATCATGAATTAATAGAGTTATATAATTCTCTTGATGATGCTAGAAAAGATGTTTATTATCAGCCCATCAAGGAACTCTACACCATGATTAAGGCTAGAGAGAAAACAGGATGATAACTTATTCTGAGCTCTAAGGCCAGTATGGTTTTACCTCTTCTTCTTTTGACGGAGCCTCTTCTTTCACACTCTTTACTTTACTCTTCTTTATGATTAGCACAAGCAGAATAATTACCACCAGACCTCCTAGGAAGACTAGGAAATACTTTATGTTTTCTTCTTTGAGGAATCTTGAGATAACAGTCTGAGGTTTTTGCTCAGCCTTTTTTGAAATACTAACCAAGTACTTACATCCATTAATAACACTGTCCACCATTTTAGATGCTACCTCACGGGAGCCTTCCTCAACCTCTACCTTGGCTTTCTCCAATAACTCATTCAGCTCCATGCACTCAGGGTTTTCATTAAGCAAGTCCTGGGCAAAGGTTACCTTGGTCTCAACATCCTCTCCTTCCTCTGTTTGCTCTATGCTGTTAAGCATTACAAGAGCAGAGTCTGAGGCATGTGGCTCAGTTACATTAGCGATTATCTTTATCTCATAGTTCTCTCCAAGGCGATAATTCTCCACCATCATGGTTATGTTTCTTTTCTCACCCATGGGTATCTCTTCAAAATAGTCTTCTGTAAACCTGATATTGACATACGAAGCATTAGTGCTTGCATTAACCCTTACCCCTTCAAGCGTGGAGTTCCAAGTATTCTTTAAGGTAACTGGTATGAGCACTGTTTTATTTTCATAAACTGTGACTAGTTCAGGCACAACTATCTCAATTGCTTTAGGATTATCCTCTTCTATGTCTATGGGAATGGGAACAGCCCTGGTCCGTGTAGAAAAACCTCCGCCTCCTCCAGTCTCAACTTCAACCTCTACTTCCTCGGTTATATTGGAAACATGGGTTACATTGATATAAACAGCATTGCTAGTATTACTCAGACCTCCTGCATCAGTTGCTGTGAAGTAAACAGTGCAGTTACCTACAGAAGAAGCCTGGACACTCACCTCGTGGCCAGTAATGGTTATTGTGGCAACACTACAACTACTAACATTATAGTTAAGGTTTGAGGTCTCACTACCATCCCAAACCCTGTCATTGTCCTGGTCATCATCTGGGTCCATGAACTTGGTGTTAGGGTCTTTTTTTAAGTAGTCAGTCACAGTTCTTTGGCCATTCACTGCTCTATTACCAGTGAAATTCTGCAAGGAATTAACCAGGATTGGCCCTCTATTAATATCCTTAACACTCACATTCCAGGTAAATTGAGAGGTTTCATATGTATCATCTGTTACTATTACTGTTATGTTATATTTTCCTGAGGAAAAGAAATTATAGTTAATATTTAGATAAGGATTAGTGCTGTTGAGGCTTCCATTAATATACCATGCATAACTTAGATTATCCTTGGACGTCAAATCATCTGTTACACTTATATTATACAGAACACTCCTATTCTCAGAGAAATTAATAGTGGTAAGTTCGCCAGTATAGTTGCCTATGCTGGAGAAGCTGAACACTGTCTGATTAGTATAAGGACTTCCATAAGGTCTTATTCTTGTGATGTTTGGAGGAGTGGTCTTATTATAAACCGTGAAGTTCCACACCTCATAGTCTATGGCATTATAATAATCAATTGCACTGATGTTAATAGAATAGAAGCCGTCATCACCTGTTCCTGGTGTGAAGTTTATTAATCCATAAGTCCTGTTAGTATCATTATCAAAAATCGTTGTTATGTTGAACAAGTCCTTTCCTGTTAGGTTTATGTCTGTGAAATTAACATACTCATAGCTATTAGGTAAGGAGTAATCCTCATCAGTGGCATTCACATAAAAAGTTACTGTATGGGTCTCAACCACTCTTGAGGGGAAAGTGACACTAATCACAGGAGCATCATTGGTGTTGTTTATGGTGAAGCGTATGGTCTTACTATCAGAGGCTCCTTTTGGATCAGTGACATTGATGATTATGCTGTGATTCCCAACTTGGCTCTGGTTAGGGGTGTAGCTAATATAAGCGCTTTTCACAGGATTCTGAGAAGTGTTATCTGTTAAGGGAAACACAACAGTGTTATTACTTGCAAAGGTGAGGTTGTCATTATCACCGTCAGTTGCATTAATAACTATTAGGAAGAGAGTGTCCTCTGCGCATGAGAGGTTGCCTATGCTCATAAGCACAGGAGCAGAGTTATTTATAATCTCCAGATTCATTATCTGGGTTGTCCAGAGTCCTCCGTCATCACTAACATTTATGAGAATGGTGTGGTTGCCTACATCAGTCTGATTGGGTGTAAAGCTAATAATGCCTGTTTCATTGCTGATGTTAAAGAAGGTTGAATTACCTCTGAAAATAAGGAATTCTCCTTCATAGGTGAGGTTGTCAATGTCTGTTGCATTGACCTTGTAAATGAATGATGATAGTGCATAGCCAGTTAGATTTGTGATGTTATTCCCGTCTGTATTGGAGAGATAGGAGCTAAGGACCCCAATGTTTGGGGGATCGTTCGTGTTAGAAATGTTCAAGAACACGTCTTGGGAATCCCTAGCTCCTAAGTCATCGATGACTGTGATGTTTACATTCCTACAAATTACATGATTATTGGTTAGGTTGCTCACATTTACCAAGCCTGTTGCATTATGGCTATTGTTAATGGTTGATATGCTCCAAGGATTACTAATAGGACAGCCCTCTGCTATGATACTAAAATTAAGAGTGTTGTTTACATCAGGGTCATTAGCATACACAAAGAATGAGAGGTTTTGTCCCTGAGTGCTTGTCTTGTTTGTTATTAATTCAAGCACTGGCTCAGCGTTTATTTGGTTTATCTGAAGATTAAAGTTGTCAGTGGTATTAGCGCCCAGATTATCTGTAATGGCTACTGTAACTGTGTAGTTTCCTGCTTCTAAATATGTGGCTGTTCTGTTAGCGCCAAACATTATCACTGCTGATGTGTTGCTTAAAATGCTTATTGTTAGATTAAGGCTTGGTACTGCACTGATGAGAGTGAAATTATAAGGTGTGTTGCTCTCTTCATCTGCTCCATATATATAATAATTGAAAACTTCGCCTTCATCAATACTTTGGTCTGTGAGTCCAGGACTAAAGTATGGAGCATCATTAACATATTGTACAATGAACATTACAAACTTGTTGGTGTTTGCAAAAGGAGTCTGATTATCCTTTGCATAGAAAGTAATATTAACATCATTATTATCATAATCAGGAGTCCAGTTAAAGATGCCTGTGGCAGAACTAAAGCTTGAACCACTAGGTAGAGTGTCATAGTAGCCATAAGTTATTTTATCCCCATCAGGATCTGATGATGTGAGGTTGAACACATTAGCATCATCCTCTGTTACGTTTGTAAGGTTGCCTATGTCTTGGCCATTAGAGAAGTTTCTCATAATTGGTGTGCTGGGCTTAGCATTCTTTATTGTGACATTAATTGTTTTTGTAGTTGTATTTGTTCCATTACTAAGGATGACTGTGCAGTTCCATTTGTCACCTCTATTTGTATAGGTTGAGCTTAGGATTGAGCTATTAGTAGGAGGATTGGTTTCGTTCTTAATAGGCACACCATTCTTGTACCAAGTAATATTCTGTTGTGTTGTGTCTCCTGAAGCCTGCCAAATGCACTCAAGGGCATGAGTAGTGTCAGGACTGGTTGGAGTAATGCTTGGATTGCTTGTGAAAGATACTGAGCCTGTCAGATAGGTTAATGCTAAGATAGTTGTGATTAGTAAGATTAACATGCCTGCTCTTTTTAATAATATATTTTTATTTGAGTTTGGGCTCATTCTTCACACTATCCTCTAATGCTTTCACAATTAGCTCTTTGATTAGAGTGCCTTGCATGGCTGAGAGAATCTTTATCTTCTTGTGAACCTCATCCGGTACTTCGATGTTTATGTTTACCAAATTTTTACCTCGGGAAATTTGGGAAATTCAAAAACTGTGTTTTTGTTATTTACCAAATTTTCACCTCGCGAAATTTGGGAATGCTCAAAAATTTATTTTTGGCACTCAAAATCTTTGATTTTGTTGACTCAAAAACTGTGTTTTTGTTATTTACCATGCCTTTATTCCCTCATCTATTATGTCTTAGTTTTGCACTCCTTTGCCTTTTTTTCCAGAACCTTGATTACATACTCTTTAAGCGTGATATCCTGCATTATAGAAGCGAGTTTTATCTTTTTATGAAGCTCGTCAGAAACCTCTATGTTTATGTTTACCAAAAATTCACCTCCTGAATTTTTGTAAACCCAAAAATTTCATTTTTGATGTTGACCAAATTTTCACCTCGGAAAATTTGGGATGCTCAAAAACTTGTTTTTGTTATTTACCATTCACTCACCAGTCATTATCCCAGGATAGGTCTGTTGCTTATTATTAAGTTAATTAAATTAACAAACTAAGTTTATTAAGCTTAGTTAGATAAGTTACTATTTATAAAGTTTGTGGTTTTGTCAGTTCTGTTGTTTTGCCAAACTTTTTTTGCTTGGCAGCTCAAAAATTCTAATTATCAGAAACCTTTATATAGAGCTAAAAGAAAAATATCTGTTAGTAAATGAAAAGCTTTGGTAAAACCATTATCTTGATAGTTTTAGTACTAATAATTATACAATCATTTATTCTTATGACCAAGACTTTTGAAACAGTAGAGCAATTAAAGGAGGGTATTAAAACAACAGCCAAGGCCGCAGGTATTATAAGCATGTGTATCAACACTCCTCCTATAATTAATATTTCTAATTGTAATTCCAGTGTTAACCAGAGCGTTTATTATGAGTGCTGGCTTAATGCCTCTAACCCTGAGAATGATACCTTGATTTTTACCTCCCAATTCACCTCTATAAATCGTTCTTTTAGCAACTCAAATGCTTCTCTATTTACTATAACGAGTGACGGGTTTATCAGTTTTACACCTACCAATGATGATGTTGGTAATTACACTATCCTGTTCACTGTGGATGATGGCAGTGTGTGTGTTAATAATAATGACTCAACTTATTTCAACCTCACTGTTGTTAATGTTAATGACCCTCCTGTTTTTTTACAGCAGATACCTGACCAGAGTTTTGATGAAGGCGAAACCCTTCACGCATTCTATCTAAATAACTACTTCTCAGACCCTGACCAGGACGCCCTTACCTATACTGTGAGTGGAAACAGCGTTATTACTATTAACATTAATAGTGTCACAAGCGAAGTGGTTATTAGTTCGAGCACCTGTGGTGTGACAGAGTATGTTGTTTTCTCAGCTATTGATCCTTACAATGAAACTAATAGTAGCAATGTAGTTACAATTAGGTGTATTAGTCAACAAACACAGCCTCCTAGGGGTGGAGGAGGAGGCGGTGGAGGAGGAGGTGGAGGTCTTTTAACTCCTTGTGTTTCTGAGTATGTATGTTTTGACCACCATAAATGTAACAGCAGTAACGAGAAGATTC
>SMTZ1_10013981_pt1 | contig 12651 bp, 11 predicted proteins | sample DeeMarSWOR136_30_FD_25667 | JGI IMG/M metagenome (IMG submission 25667) | reverse complement strand
TCTGGCACAGAGTCAGCCACGATGCCGGCTCCAACCTGAACAGATCCTTTTCGTCCATTTGCAACAAGCGTTCTGATGGTTATGGCGAAGTCTGCGTTTCGGTTGTAGGAGAAGTAGCCGACAGCTCCTGCGTAAGGTCCTCTTTTGGTGGGTTCGGATTCTTCAATAATCTCCATAGATCTAACTTTAGGCGCTCCAGAAACAGTGCCAGCGGGAAAAACAGCTCTTAAAGCGTCGTAGCAGTCACATTCGTTTCTGAGTGTACCGACTACTCTTGAAACTATGTGTTGTACATGGCTGTACTGTTGGACTTCCATGAACTCTGGAACGTGAACGCTTCCAAACTTTGAAACTCTTCCGATATCGTTTCTAGCCAAATCCACGAGCATCACGTGCTCCGCTCGTTCCTTAGGATCTGCCAGCAACTCTCTTGATAATACTCGGTTTTTGGCAGCATCATCCAGTCGCGGTCTAGTGCCAGCGATAGGAAAGGTTTCCACTATCTGATTGTCAACCCGCACAAGCATTTCAGGACTTGCCCCAACAATTTGATGGTCATCCATCTTCAAGAAATACATGTATGGGGATGGGTTAATTCGTCGAAGGGAATTGTAGAAACTTACCAAATCGCCTTTAACGTTAAACTCGTAACGTTTTGAAAGCACAACTTGGAAAATGTCGCCGGAAGCCACATAATCCTTGGCTTTCTGCACTGACTTTTCATATTTTTCCTTATTAACATTCATTTTTGGGTTTGAGAAGGACAAAGTTTCCGGATCAGCAGGTTCTTCCATTAGATTTTCCAAGTCGTTAAAACGATTTGTGTCTCTGTAATAGTACAAGACTTGCTCTTTGTTGTGATCAAACACGATGCCGTCATCAAATATTCCCATTTCAATGTTAGGGAAGTTTAGGTCGTTAGCAGCGATGTTTGGAAGTTGCTCCCAGTAACGTGTTGCGTCGTAGGAGATGTATCCGACTGCGCCTCCAATAAATCTGAGAGGTTTGTATGGGCACTCTCTTTCCCTAATTATTTTTTTAATTACGTTGAGAGGGTCACGGATTTTCATCCTAATTTCTTCGCTGGCTCCTTTGTTTTTGAGTGTCATTTCGCCGTCTTTTGCACTGATGATTAAGCGGGGGTCAAAACCTAAAAATGAGTATTGGACCAACTTTTTTGGTCCTTCGATAGATTCTAGGAGGTATAAATATTTGTAACGTTTATAGATTCTCTGAAATATGTCAGCAGGGGAACATGCGAAAGGAAGTTTCCTAAAATTTAATTGGGAACCGTTTTCAAGTTGGTCTAGTTTGGTGGGTGTTTCGTAGCCAAACATGATTCCTCATTTTGTGACGCTCCTAGGACCGTGGTAGGATGGATTTAGAAGATAAGTGTGATATTTAAAACTTACGTGTACATTTCTGTACATTAGAATTAGAAGATGTTTACCCATGTAAAAAGGTTCAAACTATCTCGTAAGCCTTTTTGGCATTGTCTATGGCTGCTAATTGGGAATTCGTTTAAAGAAGTTCCATCTTTTAAGCGAGTATGTCAGTGGTTTCTTTCACTGATTCATACACTATGCAACTCAACGCGTTTTCTATTCCCTCAACCATTCTAAACCTGTCCATAACAAGTTTTCCCAGCGTGTCAACATGGTCGGCCTTGACTTTGACGAGAATATCCCAACCTCCGGTAATAATATGTACTTCTTGCACTTCTGGAAAAGTGGCGATCTTCTTCGCTACGTCTCTCTGTGATAAAGGTTTTTCCCTCCCGGCTGGTCGGTAGCCAAAAGACATTAAAATGAAAGCGGTCGTTCCTTTATTAAGTCTCTTTGAGTTCAAAATAGCTTTGTAATGTTTTATTACGCCAAGTTCTTCCATTCGTTTTATCTTTGCGTACACGGTAGTTATGGGGCTGCCGATTTTTCTAGCTATTTCCTTCGCTGTCATTTTACAGTTTTTCTGCAATAATTTTAGGATTTCTACGTCCCTTTTATCTAATTGTTGCATAACGGTAATTTTTACGATAAAAACATAAAAATCTTACGTTATTTAGAATTTTCGACAGTTTTTTCGCAATAATTTTATTAAGGTGAGATCAAGTTTTTCTGATCAATTCTTTATCTGCTCTCTTGATGATTTCTTTGATTTCTTTTTGGAAATCCTTATCAAGCGGTGTAGGCAAATGAGTTCTTAGAATCTCTTTCGTCTTTTTCCTCGCTACATCAATTACACTTTTTGCGCCTTCTCTCTTCCAAGTGTCATATGGTTTCCGATTGCTTATTTCAGGAATCACGTTCTCCTTAAAGTGTTTCAAAGTATGTTTTGCCGTTAGGTATTGACCGGCTGGACCGATTGAATGAATTAAATCTAGAGCAAGAGTTTCATCGTTCACTTCAATGCCTTTCATCAGTCGAAAGATCATTTTGACTATTTCGTCGTCAATTACGAGTTGTTCAAAGGAAAGAGCAGTACATGCATCAACCAATCCAATTCCAACCGCAACATCGCATCCAGCGAGAACCGGAAACAATCCTGAGATGACTTTTTCCCAACAGGCCTGAGGCCCAGGTATTGGTGCATCTGAGCCGAAACCCATCACGTAAGAAGGTAAACCATAGTATCTAGCTAACTCGCTTAAAGCCGCCCAAATAATCCCGCCTTCTGGAGACCCAGCTAACCATCGACTAGTAAGCATGTCAAAGTTTGAGGAGGCACTGCTGTAACCTACTGGTGAGCCTGGGCTTGCAACTTGGGAGATAACGATGCCAGCTAGTGTCTCTGCGTTATTAACGACAAGGGATCCTGGAATAGTAGCTGGTCCTGTTACGCCAGTTTGCGGCATTGACATAAAGAAAACGGGTATACCTGCTTTCACAAATTCTAAAACTGCTTCTATAGATTCAGCATGTTGAAGTGGTGCAATCGAACAGTAGGTGAAAGATATTATCGGTCTTTTCCTTAATTTTTTCTCGTCTCCAGCCACTGCAACAGCGATTTTTATTTCATTCTTTGCCTCTCCCTGCGTAGTGGTGGTCTCGAATCCAACGTGTTTATCAGTATTATTCATAGCCGCTTCGAGATCGTGCAGAACTCGCACGTGCGCGGGAAAATCTTGGGAAGTAACCATAGGCCAGTAGATGTTTATCGTATCCAGATAGTCACTGATTCGAGCGCTTTTGACAACGTCATCTTTAACCGACTCTCTTCTCCTTCCAGTTTCGAAGTCAAAAGTGTGGGTTCCAGTTCCGTCAGTACAAATGTATGTGTGCCTTCCATCTAATTTCAAATCGTATTTGGGATTTCTTGCGCAGAGCCTCACCGTTTTTTGTCTCTTTTTTAACGACTCTTCAACAAGATATGAGGAAATAAAGGCAGTCTTCTTCTCGTAGTTTATGGCGCATCCTGCTTCTTCTAGCATCTTCAAGACTTTGTTGCTGAAGATTTTGATGCCGGTTCTCTCTAAAACATCTAATGTCGCCCAGTGAATTGCGTCAAGAGCATCTTTGGATAGTAATCGGAACTTGGGAGTTGAAGTTGTTCTAGTAAATCTGTACATGTTCCTTCTTCCTATTTTATTTGAGAGGATAATAGTAATTGAAAAGGAATAAAAATCTTATTAAAACAAACATGGCGAACTATTCTAACAATCTTTTCTCCTCTATCACTTCTAAAGGTTACAAAAGAGAAGATAAATATTTTTCAACTCACAGAGTGTCTTTAGCAGAATTGTGTTGGAAGTGAAAAAGTGAAGGGCACGTCTATTCTTCTCTTCGGAGTTTCAGCAAGTCCAAGGGAAGGAGCCACCTCATATGCTGTCAAAGAAGCTCTACGATACGCAAAAGAAAAATTTGGCGTTAGAACAGAATACTTCTCTGTACGAGGTAAAGAAATTAATTTTTGTCTTCACTGCGACTATTGCATAAGAGAAAATAAAGGTTGTATTCAGAACGACAATTTGAAACCAGCGTTAAACACTCTAACTCAAGCAGACGCTGTAATTTTCGGCACCCCAGTTTATCAGGGAACCCTCAGTGCACAACTCAAAACCTTCTTTGACAGATGCCGATCAATCGTAGCAATAAATCCAGATGTTTTAAAAGACAAAGTTGGAACAGGAATTGCAGTTGGAGGCGACAGAGTTGGAGGTCAAGAATTGGCACTTCAAACAATCCACGTTTTCTTCATAATCAACAAAATCATTCCGGTGGGCGGTGGAGCCTTCGGTGCAAACCTAGGCGGCACAGTCTGGTCCCACGACAAAGGCGCTAAAGGAGCAGAAGCAGATATTGAAGGAATGAAAACTATCCGTAAAACAGTTAATAGGCTTGTAGAAACCGCGATAGAGACTCGTAAACTTAGAAGGTGATTCTATGACTTTAAAGATTTTGTGGGGAATCACAGGGTGCGGAGACAAACTTGAAGAAACAGTGAACATTATGAAGAAACTTCAGAAAAAATACGGGCTTGATGTAAGAGTAGCATTGTCAGAAAATGGAGAAATAGTTGTTCGCATGTACAACCTCTGGCAGTCGTTACAAGAAAATTTTAAGAAAGTGATGATTGAAAGAGGCCCAAACGCCCCCTTCCTGGTAGCACCACTTCAAACAGGTAAATATGATTTCTTCCTAATCTGCCCGGCAACCGCAAACACCACAGCAAAAATAGCTCATGGAATTGCTGACTCGTTGATTTCCAACTGTACATCACAAGCAATCAAAGCAGGCACTAAAGTGTACATTTACCCGGTAGATCAAAAGCCAGGCAAAATAACCACTGTCCTACCTGACGGAGAAAAATTGACTTTAACAATAAGAAAAATTGACGTGGAAAACGCTGATAAGTTGAAAAGGATGAGGGAAATTAGTGTACTCTCCCAGCCAGAAGACATTGAAGAAATAATAAAAGAATATTTGAGCAGGCAATAAGCATCCTTATTAATAATTGGCTATTTTCTGTGCCTTTTATTTCTCAGGTTTTTTGCTTCTTTTTTTCTCCAGTCTCTTTTTCTTTGAGTTTCAATTCTTGTTCTTCCGCCAGCATGGTAACCGCTATGATTCAGGCGTGTTCTGTATCGGTGCATCTTTTCGTAGAAATCTTGATAGTCAATCTCGCTTTTAGAAAGCGACGTTATGATTTCGTTTAATTCATTTCTATCTTCTTCAGAAGAAGTGTTATCCCATGCTTGAGAATAAAGCATATAGGCCGCATGAAACTTGAAATCAGAAGGTTTGTCCATCAGCAATTTTTGCACAGTTGTGTCGTTGGTTTTTGGTTCCTTGCTCATAACTATCTAACTCATCTTGCGAGAAAAATAATGAAAACGACTGGTATAAAAGTTTATCCAAAAAACAGAAGCCGTCGAAGCACCGTTTCTAAACCCTAGGTTATCAAAGTTTTTAGAAAAAATGTTTATTTACAAATTATGAATTTTTTCTAATGGAAAACCCATGTCTTCCACAATGCTTAGCATTCCATTTTTCCCAACCCTTAACTGCCGTTCGCCTCTGAATGTTGACACGCGTGCATTTTCAATTTGAACGGTGTCTCCTACACAGATTGATTTTATTTGTTCATTCCATAAGCAAAGTTTAATTGTTCCAGTTTTGTCCGCTATCAAAGCATTGGCTACGCTAGCGTAGTTTCCAAACCTTGTGAAGACAAGCATTGGTCTTGCAATTTCTAGAACTTCAGCCTTAAGATTAACTTGTTTCATTCCAGTTCGTAAATCTCTGATGTGAAGAGAGATTGGCCTATAATTCTTCTTAATTAAATGTCTACGAAGCACTTTGGTTTTCCTGAGATTTTCAATTGGGTTGTTTCGTTCCAAGAAGAAATCGTTGGGTATCGGAAATTGGGCGATAACTTTTTGACCTTTTGTTATTAGGATTACAATCTTGTCTCGTAGTTTGCCGCGACATTTTATTGAAAGGTTTCCACAGATGGATTTTTGGTTTTTTTTTGCTGAGATTAATGCATGAAAAAGTTTGTCTGGGTTAACTTCATATTTTATCGAAAGAAAGGCGAGATATTCGCCAATTGATACTTTGTTTCGCAAGGTTCTCCTACTCTTTTGCCAACGTTATTTCCATTGTTGAAACCATCCTTGCTCTGTTTTCGCCTTCTCTTGCTGGCATCTCCTCTGTTCCTATTGTGATTTTGCTTATTTTCAGGTCTTTTAGGAAACGACTTCTAGTTATTTCAGTTGCGTCAACTGCTGTTGTGATTGCTCGTCCCCTAGCTTTCAAGGTTATTTTCTTAGCATTTGATGCCGATAGGCTTGTGATGATCGCTAGAACATAGCTCATTGGTGGTTTGTTTCCGATGAAAATAACTTCCGATTTTTCTGCCATTTTCTATCACTCCTTTTAATATCAATTGTAGCTGTAACGTTGCTGTGTCTCCTTCGCCCTTCAACGACAGAACGCTACTGTCGCATAATATGCAACTGCCCTTATAAATGCGATGAAACAACAGAGCATTCTGAGATGTTTTCCATATTGAGAACAACATAGGGCATCATTCTATTCTAATTCTTCTATTGTAGTTTTCGTTAAAGCTCTTATCCTGTTTAATTCTGCTATTTCTCCGTAGCCCACAAGTGTTATGGCTGTTCCCTCAAGTCCCATTCTGGCGGTTCGCCCGATTCTATGGAAATAAACCAGTGCGTCTAATGGGATGTCATAGTTTATTATGTGAGTTATTCCTTGAATGTCCAGGCCTCTTGCAGCAACATCGGTTGCGACGAGTAGCCTTAGTTTTCCTTCTCTGAAAGAGTTGCTAACGCGGTTTCTTTGTGGTTGAGTGAAGCCAGCATGCAACGGTTTTGCGTTATATCCTCGGCGCCTTAACCTGTCTGCTAGCATGCTTGTGTATCTACGTGTCCTGCAGAATATTATGGCTCGATCTATGTGGTTTTCGTTTAGTATGTTGCATAAAATTCCGAATTTATTTTTGGGGTTTACAACCATGTAATACTGGTTTATCTGTGTAAGAGCTATTTCGTCTTTGCTTACAAGTATTTTTTCAGGTTTCTCCATGTATCTTTCGCATACGTTCATTACTGACTGGTCTATTGTTGCTGAGAATAGGCTTGTCTGTCTGTTTGCTGGCACTTTTGAAAGTATGTATTCTATGTCATCTATGAATCCCATGTCAAGCATTCTATCAGCTTCATCGAGGACAACAATTTTCACTGATGCCAATTTTAGTGTTCCGCGTTTCAGATGATCTATTATGCGACCTGGCGTGCCCACAACAATGTGGACGCCTCTTTCTAAAGCGTATATTTGTTTTCGGATAGATTCTCCGCCATAAATGGGTAAGACTTTGAATGGTGCATATTTGCTGAGTCTGCTTATATGCTCTGCAACCTGTATGGCGAGTTCACGCGTTGGCGCTAACACTAAACCTTGAACACTATTGATTCTCGGGTTTAGACGTTCGACCATTGGAATTCCGAAAGCCGCAGTCTTGCCCGTTCCTGTTTGTGCTTGTCCAATAACATCTTTGCCTTCAAGTAATGGAATTATTGCTTGGGCTTGAATTGGGAAAAGATCGTTGAACCCAAGTTCTTCGATGCCTTTCATAACTTCTTGACTTAACGGTAAATCTTTAAAGTTTTGTATTTGCATATGTTTCATTTCTCCTATCACAAAAATTTTGCATGTAGTTCTCAAGAGCCTTCAAAAGCTTCTTTGATTCCAGCATGGATTAGTGTGATAGCTTCATTAAACAGTAACTCTCATATAAAAAGGTTTACCATAAATGAAGGAAGAATTGGATTCGAACCCACGAACCCCTACGGGACAGCCGCCTCAGGGCTGCGCCTTCAGCTGGCTAACAACCTTTAACCTGGCTTGGCAACCCCCGCCCGACAGCCTAATTTACTTTTACTAAAGCGTCTTCAATTAAATATTACTTGCTAACCAGCAACCAGCAGAAAATGGCTTTGCACATATACTGATTCAATTATAATTAACTCCCCCAAACAACTAGCTTATTAGACAGGTCAAATAGTTGCTCGTCATTTTATCAGCCTAGTTGCGTCAACCCGCATTTCGAATTTGACAGGCGCGCCTGCTTCAGCCATCTTTCTCATGAACAACAAGGGATCTAGGCACTCTGGTCCAATAACTCCTTTCATAGCTGCTTCTCCAGTTACACACATCTTAACTGCGATGATTGCGGGTAAAGCAACAGACGTGTTAGTCGTGCCGAATCTATGAAAAGTAGCGCGTAACTCTTTGAGGTTCGGAGTGCGGCCTGTAAATATAGTATAGGTTAATCTTTCGCCTGCCTTTTCCCCAGTAACTTGTATTACACCGCCCCACGCAGATTTGAAGTCTTTCTCTATCGGCTCTTTTTCTTCTAGGAAGTCTTCCACAGGCTGTCTCACCATTTTGAGTAGGACATCTCTCGGCACAACTTTGACGCCCCTTACATCTATCGGTTTATCTTCAGCGAAGCCCATTTTGATTAATGCTCCCGCAAGAATGTCAGGTCGATTCTTGTACTCCACGCGTTTCAAACCTTTACCTATGAAGTGCCCAAGTAGAATAGGTTCCTCGTGATCGACGAATACCTGCGGAATTTTACCTATGGGAGGCGGAAACTCGTACTCTTCGTATCCACTGAAAGGTGGTTTACGTATATATTTTCCATTTTCGAATAATACACCAGGTGTCGAATGATATAAGAAAGATACTTCAGGCGACCAGTTAGTCTCCCAGCCTTTGATCTCCAATCCTTTTTGCTCGACGAGCCTTCTGTGACCATATCTGAACTTAATCTCCTCTACCGTATCTAGCTTGTCACATAGGTACCTTGCCAGTACATCTGAGAGACCAGGGGTTCCACCACAGGATATGACAGCGGCCAAGTCAGCCTTTTGGAATAGTTCATCGAAATCTAGTTGCCTGTTCAACATTACATCTACGGGTTCCAACTGTAGATTTGGTCCTGCTGCGGTGTCTGTATAATGTGCACCACATTTCAACGCGGCTTCCATTATGTTCATGTTGAATCTGGGCTGACTTAAGTTGATTATCGCATCCATTCCTTCAGCAACGCTTACTAAATTGTCAATACTTCCTGCATCCACCTTCACTGGAGTTACGTTGTCACTATTTATTTTGTTAACAACTCTTTTTGCTAGTCCAAGGTCTATGTCAGATATTTTTACTTTCGAAACATCTTTATCCTTTGCAAGAATGGACGCTACTGCTGCTCCTTGTGCTCCCGCACCAACCACTAAAATTTTCACTTTAAACCACCTTTTAAGACAATTTACTGCATACATGTTTTTAAAGCTTAACTGCACGCGCAGGAAGACAAAGATTTTTCAGGGGACATCGCCACGCGCCTAGCAAACATCTATTTAAATGAAAACGTTAAGAAATGTTGTATGAAACCTGACACCATTTTAGTCCTTGACTTCGGCGGACAGTACTGCCATCTCATAGGAAGAAGAGTTAGGGAACAGCAGGTTTATTCCGAAGTCGTTCCACACGACATAACCGTCCAAGAACTTGAAGTTCTTGAAAAACAGTTCAAAATTAAAGGGCTAATCCTATCAGGTGGACCACTAAGCGTTTATGAAGAAAATGCTCCCAAATTCAACCCTGAAATTTTAGATTTAAACATGCCAATCCTAGGATTATGTTATGGACAGCAACTCATCGCCCATTTTTCTGGAGGAAAAGTGAAAACTGCAAAGAAAAGAGAATACGGAATAACCCACGTAACAGTTGACCAGCCTCTAGGCGTACTGAAAAACTTAGATAAGAAAGAAAAAGTTTGGATGAGCCACGGCGACACTGTTTACACAGTCTCCGACAACTACGAAGTTCTTGCACACACTGAGAACAGTCCAGTGGCAGCCTTCAAACACAAAGAAAAACCGATATACGGGTTGCAGTGGCACCCCGAAGTTATTCACACGCCAAATGGAACGAAAATGCTCAGGAACTTCATCTTCGAAGTCTGCAAATGCGAAGCAAACTGGAAAATGGAAGACATAATAGATAAAATGGTAGAAGAAATAAAGCACATTGTTAATGACAAAAAAGCCATAATTGGCTTGAGCGGCGGCATCGACTCCAGCACAGCCACTGCCTTAGCTGCCAAAGCCATTGGAAAAAACTTGACAGCAGTTTTTGTTGATCACGGTTTTATGAGAGAAAACGAGCCAGAATTTGTTAGAAACACGTTCAAGAGATTTGGCGTCAACTTTGTTTTAGTGGATGCAAAAAAGAGATTTTTGGAAAAAATAAAGGGAGTAGTTGATCCTGAAAGAAAAAGGAAAATCATTGGAGAAGAATTCATCAGAGTTTTTGAAAAAGCTGCCCAAAAAGTTGGAGCCGACTATTTCATACAAGGAACTATCTATCCAGACAGAATTGAGTCAGGCTTCAGAAAGTTTTCGGAGAAAATAAAAACCCATCATAACGTTGCAGGTTTGCCTCTCAAAATCAAGTTCAAAGCAATAATTGAACCATTACGAGACTTGTACAAAGATGAAGTTAGGAAGGTTGCAGAAATGTTGAAGCTACCCGAAGAAATAATTGACAGACAACCATTCCCAGGACCAGGCTTGGCCGTAAGAGTTATGGGTGAAGTTACTGAGGAGAAAATCAACATCGCCAAGAAAGCAGACAAGATTGTTACAGAAGAAATAGAGAAAACTGGATTAGATGAAGGATTGTGGCAGTATTTTGCTGTTTTAACAAGCACGAAAAGCACTGGAGTTAAGGGTGACTCTAGAGCTTATGGCTACACAATCGCTATTAGAGCTGTTGAAAGCAGAGAGGCTATGACTGCTGGCTTCGCAAAAATTCCCTTTGACACTTTAGAAACGATTTCAACAAGGATAACTAATGAGATATCAGAGGTTACGCGAGTTGTGTATGATGTTACGCATAAACCGCCAGCAACAATAGAATGGGAATAACAAAGAAAGCGCAAATTCCTCCTAAGCACGCATATTCTATTTATAATTGGAATTCTATGCACGCGTTTAATTGGTTCTAGCCACCCAGAGAACCATATCCAAATATCTTTTCGCCGCTTGATATTCGGCTTCGAAATCATCTATGATCTCTTTACATTCAGTTGAAAGTTTAGGATTACTCTCCATCAGTTCAAGCATAACGACATTCACTGGACGTATATAGCATTCCCAATCTTCTTTCGAAGATACATAAAACTTCAACACTTCAAAGTTAAGCTCGCTCAAAAGATAATCTATCTCGTGTTTAGTGCCAAGATTCTGTTCTGGTTCTTTTAATGTCTCTTGAACATTTTGAGGAACAGGTTTAACTAACCAGACGGGCTCGCCCAGGATTAGGAACCCACCGTTTCGCAGCATACTCTTAAATTTCTTTATAGCGACACGTATAGTTCCGTAGACTCTTACTATACCCAATCCAAGAGAGGAGACTACATCATATTTGTGGATGAACTTTAGCTCTCTGACATCCCCACAGAGGTATCTTGCCTTATTCGATAAGTTAAGTAATCTCGCACGCGAGTTAGCATATTCAACAAAACTTTTGTTCAGGTCGAATCCTTCCACATTAGCTCCGAAAACGCTCGCCCATAGCAGAGATGGGTAGCCCTTACCACTTCCAAGGTCTAAGATGTTCTTTTTTGGATTGAGATCAGCGAGCTTACCAGCTAAGAATATAGTATTCGAAGATATAGGATTCAACAGGTCTGAATACTTGAACACGTCATTATAGGATAATCGCATGTTCCTACACTCTTCAACTTTGACCATAAAAAAAGAATACATCACACGTATATTTTTCTGTTAATTCAATGCACACGTTCAACCAATTACATTTAAGGCTACTAGGAGGGAGATAGTGGTTATACTGTCTGCTAACGAGCTTTCAATTGGAATCACAAAGTTATCTGAATCCCAGCCCCTCCGGTAAGTAAATATAGCCACAGTATATGAAATAACAACTATAGCTGAGACAGCTAAGACATTTGTTACTATGAACTGCACCATAAAACTCAGCACATTAAACGTGGATGTTCCGCCTGCAAAGGACGAGATTACCGAATACAACATAAACATCACCATCGACGCTAGCCACGCGCCGCCTATTTCGGTTAGATGCTGTTTAATTGAGGAAAACGATGATTTGAGCATGCCCAAAAAAAGCTTGGTTGTAGCAGTTGAGCCCACAATTGACCCCACAGCTCCGACAGTGTTAATCAATGCGGGGTAAGCTACAAATATTCCGGGTCTGCTACCCACAACTTTACGGATTTCATTGAGCAAAGAGCCTGTAACGTTAACGATGAAAGCTATCAATATGAGAACTACAAGAAATTCTTTGATGGTTCTAACAAATCTTTCTTCTCGGGCATTTCTATATATAATGTATATCACGATTGATAGGAAGATTATGGAGATCAATCCAATTAAGTAGCCTCCTAGAGGATTCGAGTAAAAGAAGACGTTTAGTTCCAAGATATAACATAAAGTGACAAGAATGTCTGCTACAGTTGCCATTACAGGATATATTGTAACGTCTGGATCTAAACCACGCCTAAAAGATAGAGCTGAAAACGCTATCGTTATCGGAGAGATAAATAAAATTGACACGCCCATGGTTGAGCTAGCTACAACAA
>SMTZ1_10005582_pt1 | contig 12651 bp, 26 predicted proteins | sample DeeMarSWOR136_30_FD_25667 | JGI IMG/M metagenome (IMG submission 25667) | reverse complement strand
CGAAAGCAATGTTCTCCGCTGTCGAGGGACAGCCGGGCATCTTGTCGTTGATGAAGTGGTGGTCGAAGCGTCCTAAGACATTCGCTTTTAGGAACTCTCCTATCTCCTTCATGTCGATGTCGTAGCCCCTTTCGGGGACTGGGGTTGTAAGGAGCCCCAACTCTACGATGTAGGTGTGCCCGTGAATGCGCGCGCAGTCTCCCGGGTAACCCGGAAGTTGGTGCGCCGCGTCAAACGTACAACGTTTCCATACCCATGCTCTCATTTTGCCTCCTTTATGTCTATACGGATGGTAGGGTCACCAGAGACGGGAGTGATAATGTACGCTATGTACTTATACTTCCGTCCTCGCCAAGTGAATTCTCCGTCCTGTCTTCTTATGTAGTCGTTCGGGACGCAGAGAGCGTCCAGGATGTCTAATAGCTCAGCCATTTTGCATCACCCTCCTCATGTAAGCTATGTTCCACAAAGCTGCCTTGTGAGCCTTCTCTGTGAGGGGCTCGTGTAGGGCTAGCCTCCCGTGACCTCGGATGGGTAGCTGGTCCATGCGGAAGCCTTTGAAAGGCTTCCCGGTGTCAATAGACCACTTACCAGGACGCTTAAGCACAAGCTCCTCGATTCTCTGCAAACCGAGTAGGTGGTACCAACAATCTTCCTTGAGTTCACCAGAGGCGAGTAAGGCGTCTATAGTTTCGTCTCGTGGGGTTCTAAAAGGAAAGCAGATAGGCTCACAACCTAAATCTACCAGCTCGCGGAAGCATTCGACGCGGTCCTTTAGGTTGCGTCCCTGAACGACTCCCCCTACAGCCCACCGGTCTTTCGCTAGCCGATTACTGTCAGCGTTGAACTTCTCGGTCGCGAAAACGAGTTGTATGGTTGCGTTGAGCGTGCGAGTCATGTCATTCATCCAGTCCGGCGCTATGAGGGCCTCCGGTTTGCAAAGGATAGCTGCTTGGATGAGCTCCGGAATACGAAGGGGGTCGTTCAGCTCGTACATGCCATTGTCCAGGAGACAACCCTGCATGAGCTTATGGTACTCCTTCTGGGTCTCGTCCAAGTACAATTGGGCTAACCCAAACCCAAAGTCAGTCAGGGGTAGAAACTCCCTCAGGTGAGGGGTCGGTATCTCTAAGCTTAACAACAATTGGTTGCTCCTTTCCTATGCGCTCCCACCTCCGGATAACGTCAATAAGTTTGGTGGAAGACATATCGATGCGGTCCAAGACTTCTCTCTGTGAGTCCTCGAGTAGCGACACTCGCGCTTCTAAAGCTCCCATCTTGAACATGAGGAAAGATATGGTTGCTAGCGCGACGAGAAGACATGAAACAGAGATTACTACTAATGCTCTTTCAAGTTTCTTCATTACTCTTTCACCTCCTTAGCTGTGTAGTCAGGCTCCGGGGACTTTGCCGCCGTCGCGAGCTCCTCTCTCCGTAGAGGGGCTTTGGGTTGCTCACCAAAGAGGTAGCCTTCTGCGTGTTCTTCGATGAGCTTGGCCGCGAGTTCACGGAGCTCTTTTTTGTTGTGGACTATGCGTTTGATACACTCCACTTCGACGAGGATGTGTTCCTCGTCGACCCTTGTAAATCTTACAGCTACATGCACTTTACCCTCCTTTAAAACGTTCGTAAAGTCTATTTCCGGGACGCGCGACGCGTAAGTCGGTATGATAGCCCTCATAGCCTCCAGGTCCCGAAGACCTTGCATTCCTGCGTAACCCATCAAGTGAGCCACGGACTGCTGCCGCGCGCCGAGCATTTGCACAAACATATCCTCTTGGTGGCTTCTAGGTAGCGGCATGAACGATGTCTTTGGTGGTACGCTAGAAAACAAGTCGTCCATAAAGGTGCTCAAGCCACCTATAGTCTTTGAGGTCGCCGTTTTGACCCATCTCCGAGACATTGAAAATAGCTTCTTCATCTTAACTCCTTCCTTACAAGGTGTGTGTAAGGCCCGAAGTCTACCTTCCATGTGTATCTATTACGTTGATGCCACTTGTTGAAGGCGGCCTCGCGTTTCTTCATGAACTGTTGAGGCGTCCAGCCCAGAACGGTCTTGATGTGTAACCCAACCTTGTGGACGTATTTTGGGCTTTGGAGTTCTGTGTGTCCTATGTGCTCCACTGCGTGACAGAGCTCACATAAGGCAACTAACCGGACAAGCTTCTGTGTCTTGCTCCTCATGTCGAACTTCCAAACCTCGTGTGCGTGGAGTTGGACGTTACCTTGCCCACAACCAGAGCACTGATATTGATAGTATGCGTATACTTGCTTCCGGAGCTTGTCCCACTCTTCCTTGGGTAGGACTTTACGCAAGTTGTAGTACCAGCTGGTCTCCGGGATGAGCTGTATCTGAACTTTGTGTCTTGGAGGACTAGCTGGTAGTGATATTTTTGGCATCATTTCCTCTCAAAGAGTGTCTTAGGAACGTTCGTTCGTATTAGTGCACGCAGCATAGAGTACAACTCTTTCAGGTTGTGCACTACGCGCTCTTGACACCCCGCTCTTATGAGGACGTGTCCATCGTTCAGTCGTTTGATTGATACCTTGACTTCGAGCTCTTCGTCCATAGGGTCGTCACTTAGAGTTTCCTCGTCGATGTCGTCGATTGTGGGTCGGTAGCTGAACAACTTTTCGTAGCGTTGACTGGCTACTTTCATGAGTTCTAGGGTGTCCGTCTTTGTAAGCGTGCGCCCTACGTCGTCGGAGATGCCCCTGTCATAGTGCTGTTCTCCAGCAGGCTTGTTTAGGTATTGAGAAGTGAAGGCAGGCAGGTAGTGCTTCATCTTCTCGAAGTGCTCCCGGAGCTGGTCAGGAGACCAAGTCGTTGGGAGCCTCGGGCTGAGTTTCTTTGTAAGTTCGTCGCCTTCTGTCATTTCAGTTCCTCCCACGTTTTACCGACGCGCACCTCGACGGGGAAAGAATAACCGTCAAGTACATCAATGGGACGTTGCATTATGTCTTTGAGCCACTCTGAAGTCTCTTTCTCTTGGCCAACAGGCGTTTCAGCTACTATGTCGTCGTGAATCTGAAGGACGAGGCGAGTGTCCTTGGGGCACTGTCCGTCTAGGAGGACCAGCGACTCGAATAGGACGTCAGCGGCTATTGAGCTGGGAACAAAATTGTAGACTTTAGGGGCGATGTTCTGGCCGAAGAAGTAGCGCCTTCGGCCAAAAGGATTTACTAGATAGCCATTCCTTTCAGCGTCAGCTATAAGGTCCTGCCTCCAGAGCTTAATCTTAGCAAACCTCTCGAAGTACCTGTCGATGAATCGTTGAGCCTCAGCCTCTGACCAACCGAACTCTCGAGCCATGGAGCGTGCTCCACGACCATAACCTATACCGTAGACAGACATCTTCGCGCGGTGGCGTTGGTGTTCAGTGACCTCGGACATGCGTACGTTGAAAACCTGCGAAGCCGTATATGTGTGAATGTCTTCTCCTTTCTCGAAGGCTTTGAGAAGCCCCGCTTCCTGCGACATCACTGCAGCCGCCCTCAACTCGATTTGATTGTAGTCCGCCGCTACGAAGACCTTACCGTCTTCTGGGATGTAGATAGCACGGGCGGGTCCCTTAGGCACGTTTTGCAAATTAGGGTCTCGGGAAGAGGAGCGGCCGTTAGCCGCTATGTGAAGTGTGTACTCTGAATGAACCCGCTCCGTGCTAGGCGGGGAAAAGTAGGTAGAGGAGAGCTTGCTCAGTTTCCGTAGTTGCCGAATCGTCTTTACAACCTTGGAACCTGTGAGCTCTTCAAGCTCTGCAAGCGCCTCTTCATTGGTGGTGACGCTTTGCGAATACCGAGAGTAAATCCGCGGCAGCTTCAACTTCTCGTAGAGTAGCTTCGAGAGCTGTGGGTGAGAGCGCCAATTGAAAGTGACGTCTCCTATACCCCCAACCAGAGCCTTCTCTAACTCAGAAATTTTCCTCTCGAGGGCTATCTTCCACTTGAGCTGAAGCTTGCGATTGAGGCGGACCCCTGTAGAGCGCATCTTCTCGAAGACAGGTAGTACTTTCATGGAGGTATCGAAGACCCGAGTTAGGTCGTTGAGCTCTAGTTCGTACTTCAGGGTCTCGTATATACGAAAGGCCACATCCGTGTCCGTAGCGTTGTACCACTTAGGTTTCGTCTTTGCGAGGTGCTTCCAGTAAGGCACTCGCGTGTACAACGAAGAGACGAATCCTAAGTCGTTTGGTACATCACTAAGGACAAGGTGGTGAGCTATCATTGTGTCAAACCAGGGCGGCACTACAGGAATTCCGTTTGCCCTCAAATGGCGCACATCGAACATTATGTTGTGCGCTATCTTCGTAACCGGAGAGGAAAAGACCTTTCGTAGGGCTTCGAGTTCTAGAGCGCCCCGCGGGTTGTCTATTACAACAGCCGTACCAGAAGCGTCCGAGAGCCCGAGTAGCGTGATGCTCATCGGGTTCGGTTCTAGGTGTGAAGTTTCCACGTCGAATGTAAAAGGGCTGCCCCCGAAACCTTGAATGTGTCCTACGTTTCCTTCTAGAACATAATCTTGTTTAGGCGGTGTGTATTCAGGCGAGATAGCTTCAGTGGCGGCTCGTTGGAGGTCAGCGACCACAACAGGAAACATGTCCTGCTGCCGCATAATCGCTGCAGGATGAATTGTGGGTAGTACTTTGACTCCGTGCGTAGAAAGCTCTCGGTCTTCCTTTCCTTGAAGAAAAATAGAACCCCTCCAGCGTGTAATGCCAGTCCTACCAGTAACCGCAAGAAGGGCGGAATTCCCGAGTAGGACCACGAGGTTGAACTCCTGGAGGAGCTCCCCCAGCTTATGCCTACGGCAACATTCTTGTATCTCTGTTTCAGTCGGAGTGCGATTGCCAGGCGGTCTGCAGCGTACAACGTTCGTAATGTAGAGCTCGCTCCGGCGTAAGCCAGCCTTCTGAAGCAGGAAGTTAAGAACTCTTCCGGCGCCCCCAACGAAGGGTCTTCCTTTAGATGCTTCCTCCGCTCCGAGGGCCTCTCCAAGTAAAAGTATAGTAGCGTTTTCGGGTCCTTCACCTTCGGCATATCCTTCTCCCTGTAAGGGGCAACCCTCACACAGTGGTGGTTTCAATTTTCGCTCCACAGTTGGTACAAAAGTTTATATCGTCTGGCAAGATGCCTCGCCCACACTTCTTGCAGAACTTCTGTGGGAGGAGCTTCCTGCAGTGAAAACAGAACTTGGGTAGGGCGTCCCCCTCGACAAAGTTAGTGTTCCTCCGGCAGTAAGGGCATATTACGATTTCAGCCATGTTTTATCTCCTTGAGGGTCTCCGCGACGACCTCTAGGGCATCAGCAACGCCTTTGGTGTACCCGCGATACCACTCTGCGTACGAGGCTTCCTCGAAGATGGCGTGTGCTGTTGGAGGATTCGGGGCTCTAGTCTTTAAGAGCTCGGCGACCCTCTTCTCGAAGCGGTCTGCGACACTCACTTCTTTCTCCTTTCGGCTATGAACGGTAGGTTTCTATAAGGTCCCATACCATAGCCGGTTAGGAATTTATCGGGCTCTACCGATGTTCCATGTATAGTAGGCTCGTACTGACCCTTCATAACGAGCGCACATGTAACTACACTTGGACGTTGACGCTCGGGGACAAGGTTGAGGAGAGCCTCAAACGTCTTTCCTTCCTCGACGACTACGTCTACGAAGACGTGAATGTACTTCGTCAGGAAGGTGGGTGTCTCTCGTATGTGGAAGATTCGCGGTTCCCAAGGGCCTTCGGGCGTTCCGTACCCCCGGTCCACGTAGAAGAACTTGACGGCCCGAATACCTTTAGCTCTTCTGAGTAGGTCGGCGGCGAACATGAAAGCTCCGTCCATGACAATCCAGACGCAGGGGTCGTGTATCATAGTAATCTTGCTCCCGAGACCTTCCACTAGGTAGGCGATTTCATCTTCGCCGATGAGTCTGTCTAACATCAAGGCCTCCTTATGAGTGATAGGAACTCTTCTCGGACTTCTGGTTTGTCCAAGAAGACTCCCCGCATAGCCGAGGTCACGACATGACCTAGGGTCTTCACACCTCGGGCTTGCATACACGTGTGTTCTCCCTCGATAAGCACTCCTACTCCCATCGGTTTGTCGACTTCGTTGTGCTTCTTCCAGGTGAGTACTCTTACGACCTCGTCAGCGATGGAGTCCGTTAAGTCCTCCTGTAGAATAGGCTCCTCGAAGTGGTTTTGTACGAGGCGTACGAGCTTTGAAAGGCCTAAGACTCTAGGACTTTCTTCCCCAGAGGGAATGTACGCAACTGAGATATCTAGCTTGAAAGGTAACAAGTGGTGAGGACACATAGCCCACTCTTGGTGGTGAGCTAGGATTATCATTTGGCGGTACTTTGCAGGGAATGTAGTTGCTTCGTAACCTCTGGGCGCGAATATTTCCTCGTAGAAGTCCGCGACGCGTCGGGGAGTGTCTCGGTAGTTGTCGTCCTCACTCCATTCAGGACCGATGAGTCCCTCGAGGATGAGTGCAGTTCCTTTCTTAATCTTTGTCTTGTTCACGCAGAACCTCCAGCTCGATGACGTCTTGTATTGGGACGGACGATACGTAGCGTACGTCATGGTCGTCGAAGAATTCGAAAGCGACGACGACCTTCTCCTCGTCCTTCAGGAGAAGGTGACCCACGATAATCATCTCAACTATAGGGTACTCTGTTGACCTGGGGTCGTCGACGCTGCTGTAAAACGCTTGGTCTCTGCAGTGAAGTCTTACTATTGGGTACTTCTGTTTCATTACCTTACTCCAATCACTTTATGTAGTTGAATGCTAAGGCGAAGGTTCGGGCGCGGCTTGTTCTTGAGGAGCCAAACACAACGCTTCACGTTTCCCATGTTGAGCGTCTTCTCGTAGTTCACCGGCTGCAGGAAGTGCAGCGATGCTAGGTCCCACTTGATATCCTCATATGCCCAGGCCGGAATAAGCCACTTCGCTTCGTTGAAGAGGGGCGAGGATGGCCTTGGGAACTCTTCGGGTTTAGGGGAGACGCTGGTCCAGTCAAGTCCGCTCGGTAGCGGCTGTGTACCATTCGTCTCGAGGTGAATGAGGTAGCTCTCCTTGTGTAATGCACTGATGAGCTCGGTAAGGGAGTGGGTTGTAGGTTCCCCGCCCGTGAGTACAACTATCCTGATGCTTGGGTTCAGGCGCGCCAGGATTTCCTTGGGAGTGAGTTCTTCCTTAGCTTCTTTGTCGGTGTCACAGAAGGCACAGGAGAGGTTGCAGCCCGCCAACCTTACGAAGTTGACGGGCGCTCCTGTATACAGACCTTCTCCTTGAATAGAGTCGAATACCTCGACGATGGGGTACTTCATTCCACCTTGTACTCGAAGTATCCTTTGACTCTGTTCCGCTCTCTACCCTCGTAGGTTTCGTGGCCGATTACAAGACCGACCTCTTGGCCAGTGAGTTCGTCGGTGTCGATGTCGCGAGTGCCTTCGAGTGCAATGCCTACGCATTGACAGAAGTTCCGCAACTTCCACAAGGACTTGGTATCGAGCATAAATACATCCCATACCTTACGCCCAACAACCTCTTCGGGCGCGATAACAGTGAACTCAAAGTTCCAGTAGGGGTTGTGAGGCTCTTCCTTGCCTTCCCGTTCCTCGATTTTGTCGAGTCGAGCGGCAACCTTCCCTTCTGGGATGAGTTCTTGCTTTGCGACTTCTTTCCAGTCGACTTTAACTAGTTTAGGCATGTAAAACCTCCTTTCTTAGTGGGGCTAGAGGCCATGGGTTGGTTCGGCCCGCAGCCCCAGGGATGGCATAAGCATCAAGATGAGCGTCAAGATGCGCGGCTACCACCCTCTTCACCCCGATAAGTTACTTAGCAGATAAGACTTCTTTGGGGCGTAACCTGACCCGGACGGAGCCGACCTTGTTTACGCACTGGGAGATGTAATCTTCATCCCAGGAGGCGTCGATATCGTCTCTAGCTCTCATCCGGGCTCTCTGCTCGTCGTCAGCTACGATGTAAGATGAAACCACCTCGACGTCGTTTCTGTTTCCGCCGTAGGTGGTGACGACTTCGTAGAGGCCTTGATACTCGTAGTCGGCGTTTCTGTATTCGCCTTCACTCATTTCAACCTCCTCTGTTTTAAAAGTAAACGACCCTACATAAGACTTAGGGTCGGGTAATATCGGGTTATAGAATACCCTATGCCAGTCAGTCACTTTGGCAGCCTCTCCGCGATGGCTTTAATCGCACACTTGCCGTCTGCTTCCTCGTCATCGACCCAGAAAGCGCAACCAGCTTGCTGGCAGGTGAAGTACAGAACTCCTTCCGGTTCGTAGGAGCCTCCCTCAGCGTTCGGGTTCTCGTGGTACATGCGTGTGACGAGCGGGCATATCATCCTGTCACCTTCTGCCAAAGCGTCGGGAAGTCTGGCGGTTCTAGTTTGTTGAAGGCTTCGAAGCAGTCTTTCGCTTGGTCGTGTGTTGAATCCGGTTGTGTGAGCAAGAAGCGGCCTTGCTGGCCTTCGTGGAATCGGAAACCTAGGTGGAAGACGCAGTCGAAGAGCGCTCCGAGCCTGCCAAAGAGTTTGCCAGGGATGTCCGGTCCATTTTTCATAGCGCCGGTGATTTCGTCCTTCTTGTCGGTTTCCTCAGCAATAACGACGACGTGCTTCGGCATTGCCAGCGCCGTGCGAATGTCTTGATTCATCCATTCGATAATCATCTGCCACTCTTTTAGGGTTGGTAAGTCCTCACGGCTGAACTTCTTCATAGCGGAGCCGATGTAAATGCGAAAGCCCATCTCGGTGACTTGGTCAAAGACGATGGTCTTAGCTTTCGCTGCTTCGTCAGAGGCTAGGACGTGGACAACGTCTTCGCGACTCTCCGGCGTGACGTACGGAATTGCCATCCGGCGTAGAGTTGTCATGTTCCCTTGCATGTTGATGAAGAGCGGTTTGGGAAATGTGCTAGCAAACCGGGTCTTGCCAGCGCCTGGAGCCCCGTACACGAGGAAGGTGCCACGTGTAGGGACGTCTGCTTTAGTAGTGAAAACTTTCGGTGGCGTGCCTAGCTTCTTGAGCGGACCGAGCTTAGTTATGTCTGTCCGGATTTCCTTAGACATTTGAACCTCCTTGAACGCTTGGGCGTTCATTCTTGTCTAGAAGATAGTTATACGTTAAGGCTTGAAAGAGCGTCGTCTCCCTTATGAAGCGACTGCTCAGTACGTAGTCGCCATGGAACACGCATAGGCGCAAACGGAAGTGTATCTCCCTCCTGCATATCGGGCACTTCATCTTCCTCCTCCGACTACCTCAACGTTTCCCAAGTCTACGTAGTCTGGCGGCCTCTGGATGAAGAGGTCGCGCAAGCCTGGTGTTTCCTTGTGGCAGAGTTCTAGGTAATCGCATGTGCGGTTCCACGCGACGCATTGGTTAGTATGCATCGTCCAAGGATGTTTGTTGTTGGGAGCGATGCTCTCCAGCTCGCTAAGCTCGTCGAGTTGTAGTAGTACTTGGTCCATGAACTCTTCCAGTTGTTCTTGTGAGCGCATGACCACGTCTCGGGCGAAGTCGGTACGGTCGAGCTTCTTGGACTTCCAGATTGCGTTGATGAGCGCCCCAACCGGGCGGGTGTCGAGCTTTTTCCAAACGCAGTAAATGTACGTAGTGATTTGTCCGTCCATTCGGAACTTCTTGAAGAACATGGTTCCCATCTGCGAAGTGGTTTTGTGTTCTAGGAGCCACGGCTTGGCTCTCCAAGAGATGAGTCCGTCGGTCCTGAAGTAGAACTCATGGTCTCCTAGCGGAATGGAGCCTTGAACTTCTGGAGCCAACATCGTCCAGGGTTCTGTAGCCCAACGTTTCTTGTATTCGGTAATGATGAACTTGACGTAGCGTTCTTGCCTGGCTAGGTCTTCGAGCTCCTCTTGAAGCCACGGTGCTTGCTTCCGGGCTTCCTCGAAGTGCGCTTCGATGAACTGTTCCGCGGCCTGGCTAGAGTAGTGAGCTGCCAAGCCCAAGTGAGCTGCCCGTCCTACAATTAGTGGGACTGGGTCTTTCTTGGGTACTAGGTTCTGAACGAAACGCCAGTAGTAGAGTCTAGGGCAGGAACGGAAGTGATTCAGTCGTGAGTAGGAGATTTTCATTTCACCGGGTCCTTTATGCCCGCGGTTGCGAATGCGCGCTCACGCCGGATACAAGCATCGCACTTGCGGCAAGGTTTGTCTTCTCCAGCGTAGCATGACCACGTGAGCTTAAAGGGAACTCCAAGTTTGGAGCCTAGGGTTACGATTTCCGCTTTATTCATGTTGAGTAGGGGAGCCCAGATGTTAATTGTGTACGAGAGACCGCTCTGCAGTGTCATTTCCATGTCCCGGAGAAAGAGTTCGGAGCAGTCTGGGTAGCCTGGCTGGTCTTCTTGGTGAACTCCGCAAGCTAGCAAGTTAATGCCTTCCCACCAGGCGTACGCGCCTGCGAAGGCGAAGAACATTATGTTACGTCCGGGCTTCCAGGTTCGTGGGAGCAAGGGGATGTCCGGTCTGTCGACCCCCGGTAGGTTTTCAAAACCGCGGGGGAACCTCGTACCCGGTGTAACCTCTTCGGTGGCTTTCAAGCCGGTGAAGAAGTCGAGTTCTGGCATTGGTAGTTCCATGTGGATAGTTTCATAGTGTATGGAGAGTTCATCAGCTAAGAGGAGCTCTTTAGAGTGGCGTTGTTTATAGTTGAACGAGATGGTGAACAGCTTCGAGCAGGTGTTCTGGCGCGCGAGCGCTAGCGTTACTGCGGAGTCAAGGCCTCCGGACAGGAGGACGAGTGTGTGGTCGTGAGGCGCTGGGGGGTGTGTACTATACATTTGAACCTCCTTTTTAAGCGATTCTAATACCAGAGTCATTCACACGCAGAAAGAGCTTGGTCTTGCGTCTGGAATAGACGTATACGCTGGTGTGTTGGTTCCTTGAGTGGATAGTAATAGTTGCATGGTCCGTTGAGATACGGATGCTCTCCCCGCGCTTTATGAACTCTTCTTTCATGATGAGGAAAAGCGGGTAAAGGGCTTACGAGGAGCGTCGCTCTGGAGCTGAGATTATGTTACAGCTCGTTGGTCCCGGCTCACAAAGCCTTCACCCGCCGAAAGGAAGTGAACTCGTGAGAGTTCTAATCTTCTTCTTCGGGTTCGCCTTCGAACTCTTCAGGGTGCAGTTCCTTGTACCTAGCCAAGATTTGGCGGTTCTTCTGGTAGATTTTCTGGCGGTAGGCTTTCTGCTTCTCCTTGGCTTCAGGAGACATTACTCTGTTCTTGGAGTATTCGCGCCTTTTTTCCTGTTGGGCAAGAATCTTCTTGGCTTCAGCTTCGAGGTCTTCCTCTGACATTTCGTCGACCTCGGCTGCGATGGCTTCTAATAGGTCTTGTTCGGCCATAGCTTAACCTCCTTTTAATATTTCGATGCCTCTGGGAAGTAGCCTGACTGTGAAGCCGAGCTCCCTAAGGGCTTCGATGCGATTCTTTCCGCGGCTGAGTTCGTCAAAGAGCTGGAGGGCATACTTACTCTCCTCCGTCGCTGGCAACGAGAGCACGCTTCCTCGGCGTGCCGCCGTCGAGCCTAATTTCCAGTCCTGCCACGGATGCTTCAATGTCGTCATTTCTTACCATTACGATGGACGGGTGATGGTGAGCTGGGTTGACTACGCACACAGTGTATCCTTCGGGGACTTTCTGAAGTAGTCGTTGCAGCTCCTCTTCGTTGTCATCCTTCCATGCCGTAAAGATTCTGTCAGTCAGTTCAATGTCATCTTTCATGCTTTTTCCTTTCTGACATACTTAAATTATACCACACATAAAACCAAAAATCAAGAGTTTAGTGACACTTGGTGACACTGGCGTTTTATCGTAGTGGGTCATGTACCTTTCCGAGGGGAACTTCTTTGGTTTCGAACGAGACTTGCAGGTCATCACTCATAGGCTTGTAGCGACCTATTCCTACGAGTAGTGTAGCGAGTTTGCGAGTTTTCTTCTGTAACCAGACGCGCTTGAGGTAGCCGCGTCCTGAGCGTTTGAGGTCTCGTGCAATAGAGTGGTACATTCGAGTTTCAAGTTTTGATAGAGCTGGGACGTGACGCTTACGCGGTTCCTGCGTCGGGTCACGATAGGTTAGAGAGTCATACTTAATTTCCAAGTTTACCTCCTTTCTAAAGGTTGTCCTCGATGTCTTCCGCAACCTTGTAGCTTGCGATGAAGAGCCTATCGAGGAGACGATATACGAAGGCGATTGCCCAGCGTTCTAACCAGTTAGCGTGTTCGCTAACTTCGGCTAGGTTCGTCTGGAGCTCGCCGTCGTAGTACTGTACACGAATGTGAATTTGGTTGAGCTTAACCGTTGGCATACTTACCTCCTTTCTAAGGACTAGCATATGGCAGCCACTTGAAGAACAAGTAGAGCCATAGCAATACGAGAAGCCATTCGATGACTTCCCAGATGGTGTCTCTCAGGCGTCTCGTCGGGTTGGGTATCCTTTTCATTGGATTAGGTACTCCATGTAGCGGTCGAGAAAGACGCATCGGATTCGAGACTCTACGACTGCGAAGACTTTCGCGAAGGACTCGTGAATTTCAGGGTCTCCCTTCTCGAGGACGAAGTCGATGAAGTCGTTCTTGACGTCCTCCCAAGGTATCTCGATGGTCTTTTCGCCGTC
>SMTZ1_10016997_pt1 | contig 12653 bp, 11 predicted proteins | sample DeeMarSWOR136_30_FD_25667 | JGI IMG/M metagenome (IMG submission 25667) | reverse complement strand
GCACCATCGCCCTTCGAGGCGGGAACCCCTTGCGGAAAGGGAACCCGCTCGAGTTCTGGCCACAGCTTCAGTGTAACCTTCGTCCTTGGTGAACGGGATGTGGTCAGCTGATTTTTGGTTATTTCCTTGGGAGGGCAGAGGAATATCTTGATAGCCAAAATTATATACAGGAGGTGATTAAATGAGCAGGGCCGATGTAATAGTCATCGGAGGTAGTGCTGCGGGGATACCGGCAGCGGTAGGCTGTCGTCGAAGGTACCCAGAAAAGAGTGTGCTTTTAATTCGCGGTGAGAAACAGGTATTAGTCCCATGTGGCATACCTTACATTTTGGGTTGTATAGGCAGCCCCGAAAAAAACCTCATTCCTGATGCCATACTTGACAATAATGGCATCGAGCTTACTGTCGGCAAAGTGGAAGAGATAGATAGAGGTAAAAAAACAGTCTTCGTAGATGGTGGAGAGGCAGTTAGCTACGATAAACTTGTTCTGGCTACCGGCTCTTTACCGGTAGTTTTACCTATCCCTGGCACAGATAAGGAGAATGTCTTTTTTGCAATGAAGGATGTTGACTACCTGAATAATATGTTGGATAAAGTCAATAAAGCCAGGGATATCGTGATAATTGGTGGCGGCTTCATTGGCGTAGAATTCGCTGAGCAGTGCAAGAGAAACCGCGATAATAACGTTACTATAGTAGAGATGCTCCCCCACTGCTTACAGATAGCTCTTGATGAAGAATTCTGTCTTGAAGCTGAGAATGTGCTTACAGAGCTTGGGGTTAAGGTTCTCACTAATAAAAGAGTGGAGGCTATTCTGGGTAATAAACAAGTGAGTGGTGTTACATTATCTGACGGTCAAGAGCTAAAGGCTGACCTAGTTATCATCGGGGTGGGAGCCAGGCCAAACACCGAATTGGCTCAGAAAGCCGGGCTTCAACTAGGAGCGAGAGGAGCAATTGTCGTTGACAGATTTATGCGGACTGTCACTGACCCTGACATATTTGCTTGTGGCGACTGTGCTGAGAAATATTCGTTCTTCAGCGGCAAGCCAAGTTCTACCATGCTTGCTTCTATTGCTGGTGCTGAAGCACGCACAGTTGGCGCTAATCTTTTCAGTGCCTGTTATCAAAATTGTGGTGAAGTTGGCGTTTTCTCCACCATTATTGGTGAGCAGGCATTTGGCTGTGCTGGTCTAAACGAGACAGCAGCAAAGCGAGAAGGTTACGATGTGGTGACCAGCCAGGCCACAGCACCGGATAAACATCCGGGGTGCATGCCTGGGACAACCCAATCGAAACTAAAGCTAATATTCTCCAGAGATAATGGCCTGCTCCTTGGCGGTGAAATATCAGGTGGTGTAACCACAGGTGAGTTGACCAATATTATTAGTGCCTGTATTCAGCACAAGATGACTGCTTACGAAGTTTCTCTGTTTCAAATGGGCACTCATCCTGTCTTAACAACATCGCCTATAGCCTACCAGCTGGTAAATGCAGCAGAGCTTGCCGTCAAGACTATGCAGAAGGTGACTATGCAGAAGTTATTTATAAACCTTCAAAGAGAGGCACAGCGTGACCTGGCAGCCGCGCTGATAAAGACTGGCTGAGTGACATGCTTACTTAGCCACGAGAAATACAAAAAAAGGAGGGCTCAATATGGCTAAAACGATCAAGGAGCGAGAAGAAGGAGTATTTCTCCCACTTGCCCCAAGGGAACATATTCAGGTAGGACAGGTAGGAGAGGAAGCTATCGCAGTCCATTGGCAAGAAGAGGAACTTATTCAACCTAAAGAAGAGTTTATCCGACAAGCCAATATGACTGACGTGGAAATTTACGAGCGGTTTTCCGAAGAGAATTATCCCGAATGTTTCAAGGAATACGCTGATATGCTTAGCTGGGATAGATACTGGACGAAGACACTCGATGCCAGTAACCCACCGTTTTTCAAGTGGTTTGTTGGTGGAAAGTTAAACGCCTGCTACAACTGTGTCGACCGACATCTGGAGAAATACGGAAATAAGGCAGCAATCATATTTGCGCCCGAGCCTGAGGATGAACCTTACCAGTTCATAACCTACAAGGAGCTTTACCGAAGGGTTAATGAATTTGCGGCACTCCTTCTTGATATGGGAGTCAAGGAAAACGATGTAGTAACTTTCCATATGCCCATGGTTGCTGAGCTGCCGATATCAATGCTTGCTTGCGCGCGAATAGGAGCTATTCACTCCGAAGTGTTCGGAGGATTCAGCGGTAAATCGGTTGCCGAGAGGGCAGATGACGCTGAGAGTAAAGTGTTAATAACCATGGACAGTTATTATCGATCTGGGAGGGTTATTGACCATAAAGCTAGAGCTGATGAGTCTGTTAACCAGTGTAAAGAAACCAAAATTGAAAAAGTATTAATCTGGAAGCGTTATCCCGGCAAGTATAGCTCTTCCACCCCATTAGTGGAAGGACGTGACTACCTTATTAACGACCTGTTGGAGAATTATCGGGGAAGAAGAGTAGAACCACTATCCAAGCCAGCCGAAGATGTTCTATTCCTGATGTATACCAGTGGTACAACGGCAAGGCCCAAAGGATGTCAGCACAGCATTGGCGGATACTTGAGTTATGTTGCCGGGACATCAAAGTATCTGTTTGACATCCACCCTGAAGATACATATTGGTGTCTTGCAGATATAGGATGGATCACGGGGCACTCATACATTGTTTATGGCCCGTTATCCATTGCTGCGACAAGTGTAATATTTGAAGGGACACCGACTTATCCAGATGCCGGACGTTCCTGGAGGATAGCTGAAGACCTTGAGGTGAATATATTCCATACCTCTCCTACGATGATCCGCATGATAAGAAAGGAAGGTCCTGATGAACCTGACAAATATGACTACCACTTCAAGTTAATGTGCACGGTAGGAGAGGCCATAGAACCGGAGGTGTGGAGATGGTATTACGACAAAGTTGGTAAAGGAGAAGCGGCAATTATCGATACCTGGTGGCAAACGGAAAATGGAGGTGTTATCGGCAGCAATTTGCCAGCGCTTAGAGCCATGAGGCCGGGAAGTTGCGGCATAGGCATGCCTGGTATATATCCAGTAATCTTCGATGAGCAAGGAAACGAAATCGAGAAAGGTTCGGGCAAAGCGGGGAATATATGCATTAAGCGCCCGTGGCCAGGCGCATTCCAAACAATATGGAAAGATCCTGATCGATATGTTGAGACATATTATAGCAAGTACTCAAAAGTGGGAAGCAAAGATTATCGTGATTATTATTACTTTGCTGGCGATGGTGCTGTTCAAGCTGCTGATGGGTGTTTCCGAATTTTAGGTCGGATAGACGATGTAATAAACGTTGCCGGTCACCGATTAGGGGCCAAGGAGATAGAGAGTTCTTCAGGTACCAATGAAGAGGTGGCAGAATCAGCGGTTGTGGCAAAGAAGGATGCAATAAAGGGCACCGTAGTTGACCTGTATGTCGTCTTGAAGCCAGGTTTTGAACCCGATGGAGAATTAGAAGAAAAAATCAGAAATAAGGTTGGTACTGATATTGGCCCCATCGCACGGCCAAGTAGAGTTCATATTGTGCCTGATATGCCCAAGACACGCTCAGGGAAGATCATGCGCCGTGTGCTGGCTGCTATCTCCAACAAAGAAAATGTCGGCGATGTGACTTCTCTGGCTAATCCCGAAATTGTGGAAGTTATTAAGAACCAGGTCCAAGGACAACGGGAGAGCGTACTAGTTTAAATTCAAAGGTGCGGATAAGAAAAATGGTGCCAGGTGGAACACAAAGCTCACTTGGCACCATTAATTTATCTTACAAAAAAGGAACTCACTATGACAGAGGAAGTTAAATGGGCACATCCTGGGGCTTTAGGGCTTGCGGGGTTCGGTTTTACCACTATTCTACTCCAGATACACAATATAGGACTGATAACCAATGTAGAGCCGCTGCTTTGGGGATTCTTCTGGGGGGGAACGGCTCAGGTCATTGCTGGCATAATCGATGGTAGACGTGGAGATACCTTTGGATTGACCGCCTTCATTTCTTATGGCGTGTTCTGGATAGGATTGAGCTTTATGTTCCTTATGGAGTGGCTCGGGATAGTTGAGCTATCAGGTGCAGGTCTTGCCTGGACATGTATCTTATGGGGTATCTTCACCGCTTACATGACCGTGGGCACATTTAAGATTTCCAAAGTTCATGTCCTTGTGTTTGCCACATTAACATTGCTGTTCTGGCTGCTTGCCGTAGTTTTCTTCGGCGGTCTTTCCCCCAAAGTCGCCGGTGTGGTGGGGCTTATCTGCGGCGGTGCCGCTGTTTACGGCTCCGCAGCAGTGCTTTTAAACGCAATGTATGGCCAGTGGGTATTGCCCATCGGTTTGTTAACTAAATAAGGTCAAGCAGGACCTATAGTCCTATTAATGCTAGTGCCCCTTTTCCACCTCATAAAGGGCATATGTTCTTATGCCATCTTAGACAAAAAGAATACTTCAAGTTTGAACAAGAAGACATTTTCTTAGCTTGGCTTTGGGAAATAGTCCACCCTGGAAGAATTTCTCCTTGCTGACTTGGCATTCCAGGTATAACTTGTCTCGTTAGCCTCCCAGTGAGATTTTGTAGTAAGAGCTCCATTGTCTTGGCTATTATCGCCCCATTGGGTTTGGAGACGTAGAAATGGCAGGCTCTTTCATAGGAGCGGATTGTTACTCCATTGCACAACATGGCTTGTATTTTATTTGGGAAAGTGATCTGGCCGGCAGCTTCGGATGTGATGTACGGCATTTGAGATAGTTGCAACAAGGGATGATTATCTGTTCAAATATGTTACAGGAGACTGGGTATGTCAGGTGGGTATACTGGCAAGATTTTGAGGGTTGACCTCTCCTCGGAGAGCTTGGCCACCGAGGAGCCACCAGAGAATTTTTACCGCCAGTATTTCGGTGGTGAAGGTTTTGTAGGGTATTTTTTGCTCAAGGAACTCCCGCGTGGAGTTGATCCTCTTGGTCCCGATAACAAGCTCATCTTCGCAGCGGGTCCTCTAACAGGGGTGCTGGTGGGGGGCTGTGGGCGACATAGCGTGGGTGGCAAATCGCCCCTTACAGGGGCATTTGGTGAAGCTGAGGCTGGAGGCTATTGGGGGGCCGAGCTCAAGATGGCTGGTTTCGATGCCATAATCGTGGAAGGAAAGGCAGAAAAGCCTGTCTATCTTTTTGTTCGGGACGGAGAAGCCCAGATCAGGGATGCTGGTCACGTCTGGGGTCTGAAGACGTTGGAGTGCCAGAATGCTATCCGTGAGGAGCTAGGCGACCCAGGAATAAAGGTAGCTCAGATTGGACCGGCTGGGGAAAGCCTGGTTCGCTTCGCTTGCGTGGTAAATGATTTAGACGCTTTCGCTGGCAGAACCGGTATGGGGGCAGTTATGGGTTCCAAGAATCTCAAGGCGGTGGCCTGCCGCGGTCACGAGCGTCCTTCCTTAGCTGATCCACCAGCTGTGGGCGCCATCGCTCACTGGATCAGGGATAATACTCCGATAGCCAATAAGGCGATGCGGGATTTAGGCACAGCCTCGGTTATTCGGGGCTTAAACCGGTGGGGAGGCTTGCCAACCCGTAATTTCCAGGCGGGATCGTTCGATGGTGTTGATAGAATAAGTGGACAAGCCATGAAAGATACGATGCTCGTAAGGAGGAGAGGTTGCTTTACTTGCCCTGTTCAATGTAAACGAGAAGTGAAGGTAGACGGACCCTATGCGGTTGACCCTCGCTACGGAGGTCCCGAGTATGAAACGATAGCTGCCTTAGGCTCCAACTGCGGAATAGATGACCTGGAAATTATTGCTAAAGGCAGTGAACTCACTGCTGCTTATGGCCTGGATAGCATATCCTGCGGCGGCGCTATCGCCTTTGCTATGGAGTGCTTTGAACGTGGCCTCCTAACACTGCAGGACACCGGGGGATTGGACCTCCGCTTTGGCAATGGACCAGCAATGCTGCAGATGATTGAGCAGATTGCCCTGCGCCGGGGTCTGGGAGCTTTGCTGTCGGAGGGCGTGGCCCGGGCATCGAAGAAGCTAGGATCCACCACCGAAGAATTTGCTCTCCATATAAAGGGTCAAGAAATACCCATGCATGAGCCTCGCTGGAAGCAAGGCATGGGCATTGGATACATGATGTCACCAACAGGCGCTGACCATTGTCATAATATGCATGACTCCAGCTATGCCGCCCCGAACCCGCTGCTGGAGGACATGAAGAGCCTGGGCATATTGGAGCCTCTGTCTGTCAATGACCTGTCTCCGGCGAAGATACGGCTACTAATCTACAATTCCTTATGGATGCACTTCTTGAACTGTGCCGTCTGCTGCTACTTTGTTATGGTTTATGGTCAAGTGGGGTTCGAGAGAATGGTACAGTTGGTCGGCTCTGTGACCGGTTGGGATACCAGCGTCTTCGAGCTAATGAAGGTAGGGGAAAGGGCCGTCACCCTGGCACGGGCTTTTAACGTGAGAGAGGGCTTCACCAGTCACCATGATGATATGCCACGGCGTTTTTTCACACCCCATATTTTGGGACCCCTGGAGGGGATAGCGCTCGACCCCGCGACTGTGCAACAAGCCAAGGAGACATATTACGATATGATAGGCTGGCCCCAGGGCTCTCCTTCTCCTGGTAAGCTGGCGGAGTTGGGCATTGAGTGGGCAATACCTTTCGTGAGAACACGATAAGGAAGCTTGCCGGATTCCTCTTTTCGTGCCGTGTCAAACGCCCCAGCACTCTGTAATTCTACATTTTGGCGAACTGTGCAGTTTTCTAACCTTCAATCGCTGGGTGAAATCCTGATGCTCTCTCCCTTAGCGTTTGGGAGAATAAATTATAGCGCGACATTGCCAGAATTTACCTGACGCAACTCAATACAAAATTGAGGCATCTCCGTTAAAACTTAACAGGATTTTAATATTCAGATGCTATCATTACATTATCAGCTGATAATAATGTGTAGAAAGATTGCACTGGCTGCCATATTACTGGTCGGGAGCTCAGTGGGGGTAGTCCTTGCTGCCGACAATGGTGATGAGGCCGGGAGCCCGCCTGAGGCTCGACATTGGGCGTTGCTAGACAGGGTCTGCGAAATCTATGAAGAGAACACAGGCACCACCATTGACAAGCAGGCGCTGCAAGACGCCTTTGCCCAAGCCGGAAGAGAGATGCAGGCTGAAGCCGTGCAAAACCGTCTTGCAAACCTGGTAGAACAAGGCCGGATAACCCAGGACGAAGCTGACCAGTACCTCGAATGGTGGCAGGCAAGGCCTGACGTCGCGGTTAGATTTGGCTTCCGTGGTCATGGTGGGTTCTGTCGTATGGGTGGACCACTTGGCTGGGGTGGACCAGGTGCTCCCACAGAATAACTAACCAGCTTCACGTGTGCGTGTAGATGCTCTGGTTGACCATGAGTAGAGAGGGGGAGAACATTCCCCCTCTCTTTTAAATGTGGGAGAAAAATTCTTAACAATTCCTTAACATTCTTGTTATAGTATTAGAAAAGCATGATGAATTGTTAAGGGAGTCAGAGATGGCAGGCAAAAAGGTTCTGGTGGTTGATGATGATGTCAAAACGGTGGAACTGGTCAAGCTCTACCTGAACAGAGACGGCTATCGTGTGCTCACTGCTTATGATGGTACTGAAGCATTACGCCTGGCTCGGGAGGGTCATCCTGACCTCATCGTTCTGGACCTCATGCTGCCAGGCATTAACGGTCTTGAGATTTGTCGCACGCTCAGGGGTGAATCCGACGTGCCGATCATTATGCTCACGGCCAAGACTACTGACCAGGATAAATTAATAGGGCTGGACTTGGGGGCAGATGACTACGTGACCAAGCCCTTCAGTCCCAGGGAGCTAGCCGCCAGAGTCCGAGTAGTGCTGAGGCGCCTCCCCGGAGAGCGTGGTCCTGATGAAATCAAGCACGGTGAGCTCACTGTCAACTTTCTCAGACACGAGGCATCACTTGCCGGCAGGTCTCTAAATCTCACCACAGTTGAATTTAAGCTGCTGGGAGTCCTGGCCAAGGAACCGGGTAGGGTTTTCAGCCGGGTGCAGCTTATTGATGAGGCTCTTGGCTATGATTTTGAGGGGTTTGACCGCACCATCGATGTTCACATCCTTAACCTGCGCCGAAAGCTTGAGCCGGACCCGGGCCACCCAAAATACCTGAAGACAGTGTACGGAGCCGGCTACAAGCTTTCAGAGATGAGTAATGATACATAGTTTGCGTTTTCGGCTTGTCGTATCCTTCACACTGGTGATACTGGTGGTGATTGGTTCGGTATTCTTCTTCATTAACCGGGCTACCCAGGCTGAAATCCGTCAATTTGTAGAATATGTTGCCCAAATGCGTGCCGAGAGGATGGAAATTGTGCTATCCGGTTATTACTTGCAGCGAGGGGACTGGGAGGGAATTCAACCCTTTGTGGAGCAGTGGGGTAACCTCTACGGGCAGCGAATCATACTGACCGATGCCAATGACAGCGTAGTCGCTGATTCTGAGGGAGATGTCTTAGGGGAATCGTATGCTCCTGATTCACCAGGCAGGCCCCTATCATCCCCGTGGCAGACAGATGCCATTGGCACACTTTACATCGAATCATCATCAGATGTGGGTCTTATCTCGCTACAAATCCTTTTCAACGAAATAGGTCGCTTTTTCATCTGGGGAGGCTTGATCGGGGTTGCTATTGCTCTGGTAATCACTTTCCTCCTCTCACGGCGAGTCTTAGCCCCGGTTAAGGCTCTTACCTCCGCTGCCCGGCAGCTGGGGCGCGGTGATTTTTCTCAAAGGGTACAGGTTAAGGATAAAGGTGAACTTGGGGAGATGGCTAATACCTTTAACTTCATGGCAAGCGACCTGGAACAGGCGGAGCAACGGCAACGCAATATGGTAGCTGACATCGCCCACGAGCTGAGAACTCCCCTATCTAACCTGAGAGGTTACCTGGAGGCAGTTCGTGACGGCGTGATAAAACCAGATGCGGATACTATTCGCTCCCTTGATGAAGAGGCAGCTCTGCTGTCACGCCTGGTTGACGACCTCCAGGAGCTAAGCCTCGCCGAGGCAGGCGAACTGAAGCTCGTTTGCCAGGCGGAAAGCATCGGAGAGTTAATCAAGCAGACGGTGGGTGGGTTGCAGGCCCAGGCAGCAACAAAGGGATTATCGGTGTCCGTTGACCTACCTGATAGACTCCCGGCGGTGAATATTGACTCGCCCCGGATTAGCCAGGTGCTGCGTAATCTTCTGGAGAATGCGCTAGCTCACACGGTTGAAGGAGATGCCATCACCGTAACTGCCGCACAGCAAGGCAACTGGGTAGAGGTAAGCGTTGTAGATACAGGTGAAGGTATTCCTGCTGAGGGCCTACCCAACATCTTTGAACGCTTTTACCGCGTGGATAAATCCCGTGCCAGAACTACCGGTGGCAGCGGTCTCGGTCTCACCATAGCCAAACGACTGGTGGAGGCTCATGGCGGTACGATTCAAGCCCAGAGTGAACGGGGAAAGGGAAGTCGTTTTTCCTTTACCGTCCCGGTAGCAGATTGATTTGACACTGTTTCTGCCAACTAATATGATATTTTAATAACAACTTAACATTATTCTAATAACAGTTTAACATTTTCCTGCTACACTAGAATGGAATTCATTTTTATCTTGCGAGAATAATAGAAGCTGGAGGCACGGAACACTATGAAGAAAATCATATATACAATCTTGATGGCCTGTATTCTCGTTGCATTCACGGTTACCCCGCTGGGCTGTAGTTCTAGTCCAGGCGGGACAGAGGCGACGGAGTACCAAACAGCAACGGTACAACGCGGTGATATAGCTGTGGATATCACTGCCAGCGGCAATCTGGAGTTATCCGACAAACGGAGCCTCAGTTTCGGGACCTGGGGAACAGTGGGGGAGGTTCTGGTAGAAGAGGGAGACTCCATTACGAAAGGGCAGGTGCTGGCAAGGCTTGATGCTCCTCAGCTTGAGATAAATGTGGCGCTGGCTTGGCTTGACCTGGAGCAGACGATTTATCCTCATTATTCCTATACGCGTCTCAGTGATGTGCCCGGGACATGGCTGGCTCTGGATGAAGTTGAGGCTAGCCTGACGGAAGCACAGCAGCTTCTGGATGAAGGAAAAATCGGGGAGGCACAATCGTCGCTGGATCAAGTGAAGCTGGCTGTGGACAAGGCGAAGGAAAAAGCGGAATCCAGAGTATGGTCTCTGCCTCTTTCGCTAAAGAAGCTTGAGCTGCAGCTCGACAAGGCTGAAGCCGCACTGGATGAGGCGAGGATTACTGCTCCCTTTGATGGCATCGCTATTAAGGTGAATGTTGATGCCGGCCAGGGAGTGAATGCAGACACGGTGGTCATGGAGGTTGCCAGGACGGCTGACTTCGAAGTGGATATCCTCGTCAGTGAGATGGATATTTTCCAGGTGAGTGAGGGAGAAAACGCTACGGTGGAGGTTGATGCACTGCCTGGTATGAGTCTCCCCGCTCAAGTCACCTATATCTCGCCCACAGCCACTATTGCAGCAGGAGTGGTGAACTACGAGGTGAAAGTCGAAATACAGCCGCTCGAAGCTGTAGCTCAAAAACAGCTCAGGGAAGGCCTGAGTGTCATCGTGAGTCTACCGGAGGAGGAGAGGGATGATGTGCTGCTGGTACCAAACTCAGCGATTACCACCCGGGAAGGGCAAACCTACGTCCAGGTTGTAGCGCCCAATGGCACTGCTGAAGAACGCGCTATAACGACCGGCATCAGCAGCTGGCAGTACACTGAGGTCACCGAGGGGCTCAGCGAGGGCGAGCAGGTGGTTGTCCCGGATACAACAGCACCCCAACAAGAGGAGTCTGAATATGAGTGGATACAGGGAGGGGGGCCACATTGATGATCCAGTTACAGAATATAACCAAAGTCTATCCCATGGGCAACAGAGAGCTGACCGTGCTCAGGGGGATAAACCTTCGTGTTGAATGGGGTGAGATGGTGGCGATTATGGGGCCCTCCGGCTCGGGCAAAACGACCATACTTAACCTCATTGGTTGCCTGGATACACCAACTTCAGGGAGCTACTACCTGGAGGGTAAAGAAGTAAACCGCCTCAGTAGCGGTGAACTGGCCCAGGTCAGAGGCAGGAAGATTGGTTTCGTTTTCCAGACTTTCAATTTACTGCCCCGGCTTTCGGCACTGGGTAACGTACAACTCGGGTTGAGATTCGCTGGTGGTGGAGACCATGAACGTGCTATGGAGGCACTGGCGAAGGTTGGGCTGTCTGATCGGGCAAATCATCGCCCTAACGAGCTTTCAGGAGGAGAGCAGCAAAGAGTTGCCATTGCCCGGGCTTTGGCGAAAAGCCCGCCCCTGATTCTCGCCGATGAGCCTACCGGCAACTTGGACAGCCGCGCCGGCGAGGAGGTAATCTCTTTACTTACCTCCTTACGTGCCGAGCAGGGCGGTACTCTGATCATGATAACGCATGACAGTAACCTTGCTCACCACTGCCAGCGCATTATCCATCTGAAGGATGGCCAGGTAGTAATGGAGGAAACGGTGTGAATAAGTGGCTTGACTCTCTGTCCGCCGCCTGGGCCGGGGTGATTACGCACAAGCTGCGTAGCTCCCTGACCATGCTGGGAATCGTCATTGGCATAACTGCAGTGATCGCCCTGATGTCCATCGGTAGAGGTGTCGAGGCAGAAATCATGTCTGAGATCGAAAAATTCTCGGGTCAAACCTCGTCTTCATCACCCCTGGCTGGACTACCGAGGAGGAAGCCTGGGCTGCTGCCGGCAGTGCTCAAACCCTCACCCAGGAAGATGCCGAGGCAATAGCAGAACAGATTCCTTCCGTATCCTCAGTGGCTCCTGTCTTGGCCTACAATCTCCAGGCGGTGGTCGGTGGTGAGAACATAAGGGCTCAGGTTTCCGGGGTCACCCCGGAGCATATGCAGGTAAATAGTCTGGAGATTGCCCATGGCGCCTTCTTTACTGAATATGATTATCAGCGTCGTGCCAGGGTAGCCGTGCTCGGTTCCGACGTCAAAGAGACGCTGTTTGGAGATGCTGACCCAATAGGCCAGCAGATGTGGATGGGTGGCATTGTTGTGCGTGTCATTGGCGTATTGGAGGGCAAGGGAGCCATGGAGGGTTCGCCTGATGATGTCATCTTTATCCCATTGACCACCTTCCAGCAGACGGTTTACCAGCCACGGACCGCCCAGGGAGACCATGTGGTGCATTACATAACGCTGACGGTAAGCGACCAGGAGCAGGGAGACTACGTTATTAGTGAAATAACCGAACTGCTCCGCTCCCGCCATCAGCTTGCTGCGCATGCGGATGATGACTTTGAGATTATTTCGATGGAGGAGATAATCGAAATCGTGTCTGAAATAACGGGAACGATGACCCTTTTCCTGGGCGCTATCGCTGCCATTTCGCTGCTGGTTGGGGGTATCGGAGTGATGAATATAATGCTCGTGTCTGTAACAGAGAGGAGGAGGGAGATAGGCATCCTCAAGGCACTGGGAGCCACGGGACGAGATATATGGACTCAATTTCTCATGGAGGCCGCTTTCCTGACACTGGCCGGTGGCA
>SMTZ1_10005881_pt1 | contig 12654 bp, 11 predicted proteins | sample DeeMarSWOR136_30_FD_25667 | JGI IMG/M metagenome (IMG submission 25667) | reverse complement strand
TAGATTTTTCAATATCTGATTAGGTTCATGAAGGTATCTATCCAACCTCTTTTTTAACGAACAACGCAGTTTTGAAGATAATTTGCCGTTGCCATTCTCTGGTTTTTTATTCATCCAGTAAATTTTAACTTCATGACCTTGTTTTTCCAATGCAGACATTATTTCTACAGCCTTTATGGTTGAACCGATTGCTCCCTCATAGAGATCATACAAATAATTGAAATACACAATCTTCACTATCCATCTCCTAATCAATTTCAAATATCACTACAAATCTTAGTTTAGTTCAAAATGTTGAAATGATCGTTTAAAAAAAACAATCGGTAATAACCACCATTTTTTACGTACTTTCAGAAAATCCCAAAGTTCTCCAACGATGGATATTTTGCTCATAAAACCTCCTCTTGATTTCTATCAGGTATTAAATTTTCCTCAATTAAGAATTTATAAATAGTCTTTCCAGCAAGCCTGTGACCGCTAGCATCTGGATGAATTCCTTCTGCATCCCAACGAATAGAATCCTTTTTTGCTTTAAAAAACGAAAATAGGTCTAAACATCGAATCTCATGTTGCCGGCAAAATTGCGATAAATCGTTCTGAATTAAATTGTCTGCAGCATTCAGTTCTAATTGATGACGATAGGGAAAAATAACTACAACAAGGGGAATATTGTCCTGAGCTAAACTTTCCTTTATCTCAAGAAGCGTAAGCTTCAAATCGTTCCAGGAGCTTTGTTTAATAAGGAGATTATGCCACAACATCGAACATGGGAACAACTTTGGATACCTTCTTTGCATTGATTTTACCGCCTCTCTGAACATCACATAAAGCTTGAGCCGATTAATAAATTTACGAGAGAAAATTTCTGAAAAAGAATTAACTTTGCCCGGGACTTTCACAACAGCTCCTTTAATATCTTCTCTAACATAAAACATTGGACTACTATCGTTCAGACAAAAACCTAAAATAACCATATTAACGTGAATCTTCTTATGTAATTCATGCAAAAGAGCTCTCTCTTGCCATAAATTGTAACCGCCTATCCCGGCATTAAAAACGATACAGTGTTTATCAGGATACTTTCGCTGTAACAAACTTTCCAGGACTTTTGAATAAACATCTCGAAGGCTATCAACATTGCTACCAAAGGTGATAGAGTCACCGAGATTTAATATGACAAAACTTTGCTCTATTTCTGCCTCGCTCCAATCGTAATCGCGGAATCCAAAGCGATTGGTTGCAGTATCTCCGGCATTATTGATATAATAAGGACAAAAAACATAAGAAAGCTCGGGATTGGATGAAGGAATAATAAGATCATCAGTCTGTCCAGAAATTTGATGCTGTTGTCCGATTCCTTTCCTGACTAAGATTCCAGCTCCTATTTCTCCGAAAATTAAAAGTATCACCATAACAAAAAATGCCAGGGCTAAATTTACGATCATTTTTTTGAGTCTTCGAGGCATAGTTTTCTCCCCCTTTCCGCAACAGTGGAATCGCCATGCTTTAAATTTTATGATCTTTTATTTCAAGTGTTCTAATATTGTCTTTCATAATTGCTTTTATCAAATTCTGTAGCTTTCCTAATTTTCCAATATGATGGGGCATTTTTATCAAACTTTCTTTCCAGTGGATCTCTTCCAATTATTCTAAATACGATGGCTATTGGAGTGAAAATTAAATAGAATAATATTCCCAAAATCAGACGTGTATTAAACCAACCTAAAGCATGTGAAAGGTACAGGGATCCGATGTATAACGGCTTTATCATAATTGGTATTAATAAAGTCATAATTAGTATTACCAAGGCTGCTCCAAATAGGCATTTATAAGTAATAATATTACCTTTTAAAAATTGAACAAAGCCTATAGCAATCAGAACAAGTGTCAATGTAATGCCAAATGTTCTTATCTGTTTTTTATTAACTTCCTTAATCATTTTTATAGTATACCTTTAATCCAATTCAAATTCTTTCATCCAATCCTTATTATCTTTTATTGGTTTTTGATCCTTTTTATCAAGTAAGTAACTCCCCATCACCAGGTAATCCATATTCGTTCGCATAAAACAGGTAAAAGCTTCCTGGGGAGTACAGACAATGGGTTCTCCCCTCACATTGAAGGAGGTATTGATAATGACTGGACATCCTGTTAAATCATAAAATGATCTGATCATATCATAATACAGTGGATTGTCCTCATGGCTAACGGTTTGGATGCGTGCCGAATAGTCCACATGAGTGATGGCTGGAATCTGAGAACGGGTAACCTTTAATTTTTCGATGCCAAATAAATTTTTATCCACTGGATTTGTTCTAATCCGTCTGTTTTCTTTTACAGGTGCCACTAAAAGCATATATGGACTTTCTCGATCTATCTCAAAATAGTCGGCAACCTGTTCTCTTAAAACTGTAGGAGCGAAGGGTCTAAAAGATTCTCTAAATTTGATCTTTAGATTCATGGTAGATTGCATGGTTTTGGAGCGTGCATCGCCAATAATGCTTCGTGATCCCAAAGCTCTGGGCCCAAACTCCATCCGACCTTGAAACCAACCAATGACCTTTTCCTGAGCTATCAATTCGGCAACTTTACCAGGAATCTCATTATACTCTACTTTTTCAAATGAAATATTATTTTCTTTAAGGTAACTTTCAATTTCATTATCAGAGAAAGCTGGGCCTAAATAAGAGGCTTTTTGAAAATCTTTTTTACTATCCACTTCTCTTTTATTTTCCAAATATTGATACCAGGTAAACAGAGCTGCCCCAAGGGCTCCGCCAGCGTCTCCAGCAGCCGGCTGGATCCAAATATTTTCAAAAGGGCCTTCTCGCAGAATTTTACCATTGGCAACGCAGTTCAGGCCACAGCCACCGGCAAGACAAAGATTCTTCTGACCGGTCTCTTTATATACATGTTTTGCCATCCGAAGCATGATTTCCTCTGTAACGACCTGAACCGAACTGGCTAAATCCATCTCCTTTTGAGTAACCTTTGATTCTGGTTTTCTTGGTGGACCATCAAATAAATCATTGAAATTTCGATTGGTCATGGTCAAACCGACGCAGTAATTGAAATATTTCATATTTAATTTGAATGAGCCATCCTCTTTTAAGTCCACCAACTCCTGTAATATAGTATCAACATATTTAGGTTCACCATAAGGCGCCAGTCCCATTACCTTATATTCACCAGAATTCACCTTAAAACCAGTATAATATGTAAACGCTGAATAAAGCAATCCAAGAGAATGTGGAAATTTTAGTTCTGCCAATATGTTAATTTGATTATCTTTTCCCTCGCCATAGCAAGTAGTGGTCCACTCACCCACTCCATCAATGGTTAGAAAGGCAGCCTGCTGGAAAGGAGAAGCAAAGAATGCCGAAGCAGCATGAGATTCATGATGTTCCGGGAAAATTACTTTACCTTCATAATTTAATTCTTTTTTGATCAACTCTTTTATCCAGAGTTTTTGCTTTAGCCATAAAGGAATGGCTTTGATAAAAGATTTAATCCCGATCGGCGCGTAAGCAAGATAACTTTCCAATAACCTCTCAAATTTGATAAATGGTTTATCGTAAAAGGCAACAAAGCCTAATTGTTCAGCATTGATTTTTCCTTCTTTCATGCAATAGTTGATCGCATTAACTGGAAAGTTGAAATCATGCTTTTTTCGCGTAAATCGTTCCTCCTGTGCCGCAGCAATGATCTCACCATCTTTCACTAAACACGCCGCACTATCATGATAATAGGCAGATATTCCCAAAATATACATTAACCAATCCCCTCAGTTTTTGCAACCTCAAAGTAAAGTTGTCGTGTTTTTTCAGCAATTGCTGAAAGCTTGAATCTTTTTCCTGCCTCCTTTTTTGCTTCGATTCCCATCTTTGCTCGTTTTTCAGGATCGGAAAGAAGAAGGCTTATTTTTTCAGCCAATCCCTGAACATCACCATATTTCACCAAAAAGCCTGTAACATCATCTTTGACTAAATGTGGGATCCCCCCGACTCTAGTCGCTACAACTGCTTTGCCAACAGCCATCGCTTGTTCGATGACCATGGGAGAAGATTCTTCAACTGAGGGAAGAATCAAAATAGCACATTGTTCAAATTCCTGATGAAGTTCTTTTTCATCCAAGCGCCCTCTAAAGATCACATTTTCAGTTAAATTATTTTGCTCAACATATTCTCTTAAAATCATATCGTATTCTGGCTCAAAGACTTTCCCAACAATATGAAGACAGACATCTGGGATTTTAAGTTTGATTTCCTTAATTGCCTTTAAAATATTCAAGATCCCCTTGCGTACCCTTATCATTCCAACAAAAAGAAGCCTATTATCACTTGTTCTATTTTCTAATTGAAAAAACGTATCATCGATGGGATTGTCAATGAAGTACATTTGGGCACGAGTAAACTCATCGATCATTTCCTTTACATAAGGCGAAATAACCACGATATGCTTCATTCTTTTCAGGGTACTACATTCAAAATAACTATTGAAAAATCCCTTAGTTCCTTGAAAAAATCGCTTTCCCCAACCTGAATTTGAGTTGGATATTTTGCCTTCTTGACGGAGAATTCCATGCACAGTTAGCAGCGTGGGATATTCTAATTTCTTGACAGCATAGCCATACATATCTGTACCATGAACGTGTACAATTTGCGGATCAATTTCCCTGACCTGATTAACAATCCATTTTCTTACCCGATTGTACAATGTAATCTGTCCCAGTTTTTTGGATGAATAAAGATAATGCATTGTTATTCCGTTCTCTCTAAAAGCCTCGGTTTCCTGATCAAAATCCACTGTTATAACATGCAAATCCAGGTCCTCAAAATTTTGCAATCCCTTTACTAGATTACAATTTACTGCTTGAATTCCACCAGTAATTTTATAAGGATTTAAAGGATAAGGACCAACTATTGCTACCTTTAATTTATTCATTTTTCCGACTCATCCATTTCTTTTAATTAAATCGTTATACTCAATTTCAATCAGAGACTTAAGGCCAATGGACAAGGTATACTTCGGCTTCCATCCCACCATTTTGCTTATTTTGGAGACATCTGCCACCAGATGAAGGCGATCACTTTTTCGTTTGCGACTTTCTGCTTGTTCTATGTTAATTTCTCTACAAACAATCTGCTCAATAGTCTCTACTAATTCTTTTACAGAATATTCCTGACCGGTGCCCACATTAAATATTTCAAAGTTCTGCTGGGTTTTTTGTTCGATAGAAATTAATGCATCAACAACATCTTGCACATAGATGTAATCGCGTTTTGGAGTCAGGTTACCTAACTGAATGGTAGAATCCTTCTTAAGTTGTTCCAGAATGTCAGGAACGACATGAGGATTTGTTTCATCGGGTCCATACACATTGAACAATCGTGCAATAATACAAGGGGTAGAGCTATTTTCATAAAACAACCTACCGAGATATTCACCGAAAAATTTGCTATTCCCATAAATATCACAGGGAACAATATCATCCTCTTCCAAATTTGGTTTATCATTAATCGGATAAACCGCAGCCGAAGAAGCGAAAATGAGTTTTTCTAATTCGATTTCTCGACAGGCGTCTAATATCGCCTCAGTACCACCCACATTGACCATAATGGTTTCAACTGGATTCTCATTACAATAAGGGATATAGTGAATGGCAGCTAAATGAAAAACAACAGCAGGCTTAAATTCTTTAAAAATTTTCTTCAAATATTGATTATCAAGAAGATCCCCCTCGATAATCTTCAATCTTCCATTATGATGTGGTAAAAACTCTCTTTTGCCAGTGAAGAAATTATCATATACCACGACCTCCCTTCCTTGTTCGAGCAGTTGTTTGGATAAATGAGATCCAATAAAGCCAGCTCCTCCGGTAACCAGCGCCCTATAATTGTTCATCATTAAATGTCCTCATATTTTATAAATGAAAATAGAATAACCTATATTGTCAATCTGTTTATATTTCTTGAGCCAATCATAAGTATACCCTGGGTAAAAACCATTTAGATGCTGTAAGCAGGTGGCACTGATGGCGATAATACCATCTGTTGGTTTAGTATCTCTCTCTGGATTTTCTTCGACATCAGGATCAAATGTAGCACCAGATATACCCTGTAAGCGAACATAAGAAATATTATAATAATCAGGGTCAGCCGTTCCCAGATAGCTCAATTTAATTTTTCCAATATTATTTTTTTTCATATAAAGTTTCAACAACTTAAGATCCTGTCCCCAATCTAAATCTGAATTGACTAAATATTTATAGCCATTTTTCGGTCCACCAATAATTTCGTTAAAATAAGCAAGATAATGGGGATAAATTTTTAAAGAAGAAAACAAATACCAGCCACACAAGACCGCTAAACCAACAACTAAAAACTTTCTTTTAATCTTTTCAATATTAACTACCTTACTCACAAAAACATAAAGAAAAGGTAGCATCGGTAAGATAATATATCTGTATGCCATAGCATTTGTTTTTAATCCTAATAATAGTAACAATACTACTGGTATGAGCAAAAAATATAATTCTGATAAGTCATTTTTTTTAATCGTTAGAAAAGCAATGATCAAAAGCAATAATATTGGGATAGGAGTCTTAATCAAAAAAGCCACCAATATGTAATACCAAAAACCATTTACAGAATTCTTTCCCATTAGAAATATTCCATGTCCTTTTACTGGTTCATCTTTTTCTAAGCGTGGTGTAAATTGAGACATCCAACCGAGCGAAGTTAAATATGTTCTTGCTGGTAGGGGTACAGTGGTAGCCAAATTACAAAGTTTTCCTTTGATATGATTATCCTTATATGGAAAGCGATTTAACATAACCTCTAATTTTGTCAGGTCGTCTTTTTCTGTTACCAGCGGTTTCATCTCAAAATTATAATCAATAAAAATGACAAAAAATCCGATGCTAAAAATTGCTATGAGTCCAATAATGTAGGTTTTTATTGGTTTCAAACTGCTTTGAGAAGAAAAACTTTTCCGTTCAAAAAATTTAGGAAAGCGAGTCTTATTCACAAAGATATAAGCCGATAGTATAATTAAAAAACTGGGGATAAGTATTACCGCAGTAAATTTTGAAACAAAAGCCAAACCTAAGACGATTCCTGCTATGACCAAATTTTTTTTCGATGGTTTAATAGTGAATCTGCGAAAATAGTAAAGCGCAATAAACATAAAACAGACAAAACCGATATCTGTCGTTGCTAATCGGGAGTGAGCTAATATATTGGGAGCAAAGGAATAGAGAAATAATGCCAAAAGCCCTGCTTTGTTCCCATACAATTCTTTTGCCCATTTATAAACAAAAAAACCCAATAATAGAGAAATCAAAACTGTCTGGAGTCTTCCCAGGAATAGGATTTTATCAGCATTCTTATTATAGCAATAGAAGAATTGCCTTCCGAACTCTGTTGGATTCGCCGCTTTCCAGCTTGGATGATCTAGTGGAATATTTAGCTTCATGAATAAAAGTGGTAGTGCCGTCCATCTTTTAATAAAAGGAGGATTATTTTTATTCAATCGATAGTCATTTATCTTCAAATAAGAATATCCAGAAGAAAGGTGTCCCGCCTCATCGAATGTTGGTGATTTTAATCTCATGCTGGCAATGCACTGAATTGATAATATAACCAATAAAACGAAGACGATTATCGTATTTTTATTATAAATTATTTTTATAATCATTTCTTCAACAACACTGTTTAATCATTAGATAGGATACAAGGTCTTTTTTTCTTGTTTGAGTTGAGTGAGTTCTTCCCCTGTATCTACATTCATACCCTCCATAGATTGCCTCGGTATTTTAGGTTGTGGGATTCTTATTCTTAATCTACCTAACGCCACGATAAATCCTCCAATTAACCAAAACATAATCAAAATTTGGTGGCATCTATAATCTGGACCAGCTAAGAAGGCTATCAAAACAGCGAAACAACCGGTTAAAATTCCAATACCAAGATTAGAAATATAAGCATTTTTAGATCTAACAACCTTAATACCATATCTAAATAAAGAAATTATAAATCCAATAAAGCAAAGCAAACCTGGAATTCCTGTCTCTGCTGCAATAAGTAAATAACTATTGTGAACGTGTTGCAATAGATCTCTATAGGAATGTTCACGAGTTGCTTCCAAATGTGCATACTGCGGTGTAAGTAGCGTATAATTACCTAAACCAGTTCCTAAAAATGAATGATCTTTTATTATTCTCATTGCAACTTTATTAAGTGGGATACGAACATGAGCAGAGCCCTGTCTATTCTCATCGACAAACTGCTCTTTAATTGTTGATCCATAATGAAGGATAAAAATGATAAAAAATAGAACTAATAAAGCTAATATGCCTTTCATTTTAGGTTGGAATCGTTTTCGATGGATACTAAAAATAAACATAATGATAATAGAGCCACCAAAACATATCCATGGACCTCTGGCATAAGAACCCAAAAGGGCACCGATACCTAAGAAAAATAACACCCCATAAAATCGAACATATATTTTCTCCTGTTGCTTATAGAACATGAATAATCTAAATACTAAAGGTAATAACAGTATTAAATAATCACCAAACATTGCAGGGTGAATAAACGTACCGGCGGATCTCCAGCTATAGCCGATTTCCTCAAGAAATGTTAATCCAAGTGGACCATACCGCCACTGATATACTCCTAACAGGCTTTGAAAAGCCAATCCTGCAAATAAACCGCCTACTACCGTTTGAATATCTGCTCGAGTTTTCGTATAGTTAACGATACAAAGAAAGGTTAAATAAGCTCTTAAAACTCTGGTCCATTCACTTATAGCTAAACCAGTATCAGTGGCATTGAAGGCACTAATTAAGCCCCATACAACAATTCCAAGAGCAGGCAAACTTACCTTTGAAATGTAAAAGCTAAACTTCTTATTTGAAGAAAAGCCCAAAATAAGTAGTACGATCAAAGGAAAGTCCATTAGCATGATGCCGTTTAACTTATAGAAGATTATCGCACTTGATAACGGTGCAAAAAGAACAAGAAGCAATAAGAAATAACGTCGCTGGTTCTTTGAGAGGGCCGCTCCAACACCACAAACGATAGCGGCAAATAGAAAAAATATTAATTTAGTTGTATCCATTACTCATTAATTAACTTTGTTAGTAAACTCCTGTCAGGTCTATTCAAGAATAGTTTAATTTTTTCCCAAACAACAACTAAACCATTTGCTGCAAAAATGATGATATATGGTTCAACTGGAATCCTATATCGCACCCGAGTTTGAAAAAATGAATAACCTAAAGCAAATGACAGAATAACAAAAAATAGAACCAATGGCTTCCTCCATTTGGGAATAGAAAAAAGCAAGCCAATTAAAAATAATATTAGTATCGGTGTGAAACTGAGCATACTTATTAGCATTGTAAAGCTGCTGTTGAATTGATTCTTGGCTTCAACTCGATCATCAAAAAGACTCCAAAAATGAATAAATTCAGAAAAATATCTTCTAAAAAAAGTTTTTGGATCTGATATCAATATTGTGTAAATAGTTTCAAAGGTGCCTTTTCTCTTAGGATTCATAGAAAATTTTGATGACCCTTCTGTGTCCCATGGATTATCAATCGAATGAATTCCTAACTTATTGTCAATAAATTTTTGAGGTACACCATTTACAATAGTCCAAAGTTCTAAATAACCTATAGGAGTCCGCCAAACTAAGTAACCACTCGCATCAACTGATGGCTTATCGAGCATTAATGCCAGACCTCCTTCATTTACGCCTTTGCCATCTGCTGTCCTTCCCCATTTTATGGCTACTTCAGTAGGATTTGTCTGCGCCATATAAACAGCTAAAAATTCCCATGATTTCTTTGCTGAAGTATTGGATAGTTCTCCAGAATTTATTTCATACTCTTGATCTGATTTCCAATTTGTGCCCAATACCGTTCTTTCGAAATTATCTAAATTTTTTGTTACGGTATCAATATGTTTTGTCGTTGCTGTTTTTCCATTTTTTGAAGTATCACAAATTGAGAATTCATCTACATTATTGTTAAGGCCACCTTTTAACATAATTCCTGAGTAAAGTATCGGTGCATTACCCTGCAATTTATCTGGATCTGTCAGCCTCCCATCGTATTGACCATTGATAAAATAATCAAAATGGTGACCTTGAGCGTCAGAACTCATCACCACTTTCAATTCATCTCCAGCAACTTTCACCTGTTGAATTTTAACAGATTCCAATGAGGCTTTCACGACTGCCGATAATTCATGATCTACTTCAGCACTGACCGGCACAAACCGGCCAAATACATTGTAGTTCCTGATCGTCCATGGCGCTATTACCAGAATAGCACTAGAAAAGATAAGAGCAACAGCGGTTAATCTTTTTTTAAACGGTTTAATCCAAATCATTAACACCCAAAGCACTAAAAATGGAAAAAACGAAAAAATAACGGGTCTTGCCAGTGCTGCTAATCCCAAAAACAGTCCAGTTAATATAGAAAACCAAACATACTGTTGTTCATCACACATCTTAAAAAAATAATATATTGACAAAGAAATAAAAAATGTGAACAAAGCTTCTATATATAATAAGCCACTTGAAAATATCAAAAGGGGATAAAATACCGAGATAAAAGCGGCAATGAATCCTACCTTTCTCTCATTAAATACCTTATCTCCTATAAAATATACCATCAAACATGTTAACGCACTAATGATGGACTGAAATATTCTAACGATAAAAAAATGACGACCAAATATGTAATAAATAGCAGCTAAGAATAAAGGATACATAGGAGGTAAGCTATATACACTTCTAAGTTCAGGATTATTGCTAAAATTAAAGCCAGTTCCAAATCCTTTGCCCTCCAAAATACTTCGGGCTGCTTTATCGTAATGTTCAGTATCATAGAAATACCATTTATTTTCCAGAGTGGTAATAAATGCCAATCGCACTATTAATGCACTAAAAAAAATAACCAGATATAAACGTCTTTGGTTATTGACCAACTGTTTGATATATTTTTCTAAATTTTGAATCACATCAACTCCTGTTGCAAGCCGGTTGTAAACCTCCAATAATATTCATCTAGAATTTTTAGTTATCTTTATTTTTTATATCAATGGAAATCGACTCAGAATGAAGTTTCTTTTCTGAACTAATGCATTTATTTTTGTGAATTGACATTTTATTTATGTTTGCTTTTAATAACGCTAATTCCTGAGCCAGAGTTTTGTTTTGTTCTGTTAATTTAGAGATAACTATTGAAAAATGAAGAAATAGAACCATCCCGCAAAATATCATAATTATGAACAAAGCTGTTGGGGCATAATAAACGCCTAAAAAATCAGCTGCTTTTTCCAACAGATCTCTCCATATAGATAACACGAACAAAATTAATGATGAAAAAAACCATAGCAACGAGTATTGTTCCAGCAATTTCTTTTTTCTAATTAATTCAAAAACTAAACCAGCTACCAAAAGGCTTCCTATTACAGCAAAAATCTGAATCCGCAGGTTCATAGAAATTATCTCCTTCTACCCCCTTGAGTGCTTCTACATAAATTCACAAATATACCTAAAAGAACTTTTATCATGTAGTAAATGGATTTAACTGGTGTAATGGAAGATTCCCCTGAATTTCTTTGCCGCATCTGAACAGGGACTTCCACTATTCTGAAATTATTCTTGCCTAATACGGCTACGGCTTCCACTTCTGGATAATCCAGAGGGTAGTTCCGGGACAAAAATTCAATTGCATCACTATTATAAGCCCTAAAGCCCGAGGTGTTGTCAGTAATTTTTTGCTTGATAATCAAAGAATTTACAAACGAAAAGATCACCATCCCAATTCTTCGAGAAACAGGTGTATTATACGATCGATTTTTATTTAAATATCTTGATCCGATAACCACATCTGCTTCTTCATTAACTATTGGATTAATTAGCGCAGCTACCTGTTCAGGAATATGCTGCCCATCTGCATCGATTTGAACTGCGATCTCATATCCTTCTCGTTTAGCATATTTGAAACCGGTCTGTACCGCTCCACCAATACCTAAATTAAAAGGAAGGGGGATAACTTCTGCCCCTTCTTGCCTGGCAATTTCAGCAGTTCCATCAGAAGAACCGTCATCAATAACTACAGGATCCATTTTGATTTGACAATTATAAATATCCGATAAGACGTTGGCGATGTTTTTGCTTTCATTGTAAGCAGGAATAATCGCTATTATTTTATGTTCTTTCATATCACACTATGGGTTATTCACTCTAACACCTGTCGGTGGCATAGGCGGTGTCACATCCACCACAGGCGGAAGATTGGATGATTGAGTCGTATAAGTTGTTACCGAATATGCTGGCAAGGTATCAGTAAATGAGTTGCCAGAAACTGTAATATTTCCAATCCTCTGACTATTTTCTGATGATGAGAACCTGATCTTTTCCAAGGATTCTACCTCTAAATTATTTATAACAATGTTGGTAGATTTGGAGTTTGCAGTATCATTTATGATAACCATAGTAAAAGTACCATCAGGATGAACATAAGCTGAGGGAAAGATGCCACCATAAAGAAAAGGTCCTCTCTCATAAGCTGGTTCAGCACCACCAACAACTTGTATTCTCCTTGAACCAGGCTGTATATAATGAGAAAAT
>SMTZ1_10005580_pt1 | contig 12654 bp, 10 predicted proteins | sample DeeMarSWOR136_30_FD_25667 | JGI IMG/M metagenome (IMG submission 25667) | reverse complement strand
CACAAGTTATGAAAGATGCTTGTGATTATGCTTACAACAAAGGTGCTTTACTTGTCGCTGCCTCAGGAAATGATAATGGCCCTGTTGGATATCCTGCGGCATATGACTCAGTGATAGCAGTTGGCGCTACTGATCAGGCGGATAAACGTTGCTATTTTAGCAATTATGGATCAAATCTCGATTTAATGGCACCTGGCGACGAAATATTATCTACAGTGTTAGACAATGGTTATGGTTACAATACTGGTACTTCTATGGCGTGTCCACATGTTGCGGGTGTAGCTGCCTTAGTTTTATCAACACCGGTTGATCCCGATTATGATGCTGATGGTGACGGTAAATGGGATAACAATGAAGTAAAACAAAAATTGTTCGATACTGCTAAGGATCTTGGGTCTTCTGGGAAGGATGATTATTATGGATACGGTTTAGTGGATGCCGCTGCTGCAGTGGACGGCTATGAGCCACCGTTAGCACAGGTAACTGTTGAAATTCATGAGCTTACTAATGACCCAAATTTAGGAGATTATGAGGAGATAGATACAATTTTTGATATTACAAGAGGAGGCATCAAACCTGAATGGTATTATCGAGTAGGTGTCAAATCAGGTGGTGAAACTCAATATCAATTTAACTATAACAAGGATTTAGAAGGATGGTGGATATGGGAATGGGTATGGGAACATACCTGGAAGGCAAGACAGGAGCATATCTTTGAAGTTGACACTATTTCTTCTGTAGAAGTAACAATCAAGCTTATGGATGATGATGTTGTAAGTGGCGATGATCTGGCAGATGTAAGTGCTTATTCCGGTGGCGGGAGGAATGATGATACCTCTGATAAACGAGGGGCAATATACCATGGAACATACAACCTTAAAACAAACGCATTAACTGGTGACACGGTTACTGAGGAAGGAGGCTATAAGGTTACAGAGGGTGCATTTGGTAATGACCCTGCAAACAATGCCAAAGTGTGGTTTAAGATAACAGATGACTATGAACCACCTGATTTGTCAGCATCGTCAAGACCTTCTCCTTTAAGGTGGACTGATGTTAAGTCAGGTAGTCAAAAAATTGGTTATATTGATGTTAAGAATGTCGGTAATGCTGGTTCTAAACTTGATTGGGAGGTTTCAGAGTCTCTAAGCTGGGTCACTTGTTCTCCTTCTAGTGGTCATAATTTACCACCAGGTCAAGTGGATGAGATAGAGGTTACAGTTACAGCTCCTTCTAGTGGCTCGAATAGTGGAACAATCACTGTTAAGAATTCTGAGGATTCCGGTGATAAAGTAACCTTTGATGTCTATATTTCAGTAGAGAAAAGTCGTCCTCGATCATTGTTCTTTAATTTCTTAGAGATATTGAAAGATCAGTTCCCATTGCTCTTTGCATTTCTTGAACAATTTGTCAAGTAAATTGAAATCTATAATGTAAAGCTAGCTAAAATATATACAAATAAAATAAAAATAATAAGGTGGTAAAGATGAATCGAAAAATATTGGTAATGGCCATTATTTCGATAATGGTCATAGGTAGTTTTGGAGCAGTTGGTAATCATTTAGAGACAGAAATTGAAAACGATTGTGGATGCAGTAATTCTGATACTAATTCTGAAATCTTGGATGATAGTGATTATACGGGGCTTACTAGTGAGGATATAGCTGCTTTGCAGAAACAGGCAGAAATCGAAGGGTGGACTTTCACGGTTGATGAGAATTCTGCTACAAAACGTTCGTTAGATGAGTTGTGTGGATTAGTAGAGCCTGATGACTGGTGGGTTGATGCAGAGTTTGATAATACTATGCCGACTGGTACGTTACCAGATTCGTTTGACTGGTGTGAACAAGGTGGTTGCACACCAATAAAAGATCAGGGAAGTTGTGGTAGTTGCTGGGCCTTTGGAACTGTTGGTCCACTTGAAAGCAACATTTTAATTAAAGATGGTAAAGTAGTTGATTTGTCTGAGCAGTGGCTTGTCAGCTGTAATCGAGAAGGATGGGGTTGTAATGGTGGCTGGTGGGCCCACGATTATCATCAGTGGAAGACCGATTCCTGTGGTGGCACAGGTGCTGTTTTAGAAGAAAATTTCCCATATGTTGCACATGATGCTTCATGTGATTGTCCGTATCCACATGATTATTTTATTACTGACTGGGTATTTATCGGTAGTGAGCACGGTGTTCCCAGTGTAGATGCTATCAAAAATGCGATTTACAACTATGGGCCTGTATCAGCTGCGGTATGTGTGAACTCGGCTTTTCATGCATATTCTGGTGGTATTTTTAATGGCCCATCTTGCAGCAATGTAAATCATGCTGTTGTTCTAGTCGGCTGGGATGACAATCAGGGTTCAAATGGCGTCTGGTTCCTTAGAAACTCCTGGGGAGATGATTGGGGTGAAGATGGTTATATGCGTATTGAATATGGGACAAGTAAAGTAGGTTATGGGTCCTGTTATGTTAAATACCAACAGGCGCCAGGTGACGTGAAACTGATTGTAAGAGTTCAGAAAATGACCAATGACCCCGATCTAGGAATTTTCGATCCAATAGATCATTGGTTATGGCCAAATTCAGTGGAACCAGAATGGTACTATCGAGTTGGTGTAAAATCGAATGATGAGACACGATATCAACATGCATATAATAAAGATCCGGATGACTGGTGGTTCCCATGGAAAAAAATGCATACCTGGACTGTTAAAAGGGATCACATATTTTTCGTTGGAGCCCCTGATTCTAATGGAGACGTATCAATATCAATCAAGTTGATGGATCACGATGGATTGAATGAGGGAGGATCAGATGATTTAGCTGATATTAGCGCTGCTGCTGGTGGAGGAGTTGATAACGATTTACCAGATAAGCTGGGAGCAATGTACAATGGAGTTTACAATCTTATAGATAATTCGTTAACAGGTGACCATGTTTATGATGATGGAGGCTACAAAGTTACAGAGGGGGCATATGCAGAAAATGCAAACAATGCTAGACTTTGGTTTAAGATAACAGATGACTATGAACCACCTGATTTAGAAGCAAGGGCAGAAAAATTAAGTTGGTCTGATGTTGAGCCAGGTAGTCAACATAAAGGTTATATTTATGTTAAGAATGGTGGTCCTACTGGGTCAAAACTTAATTGGAAAGTTAAAGAGTCTCTAAACTGGGTTACTTGTTCTCCTACTCATGGTGAAGATTTAGAACCCGGTCAAGGTGAAAAAACGATTACAGTTACGATTAATGCGCCTTCTAGTGGCTCGAATAGTGGAACAATCACTGTTGAGAATTCTGAGGATTCCAGTGATAAAGTAACCTTTAATGTCTATATTTCAGTAAAGAAAGGTCGTCCTCGATCACTGTTCTTTGATTTCTTAGAGACATTGAGAACTGAGTTCCCATTGCTTTTTACATTTTTAGAGCATCTTCCAATGTTTCAATGAGAATCTAAAAACCTATTTTTTCTTTTATTCGCAGATTATTGTTCCTTTTATAGCCATAGTATTGCTTTGTAATCGGTTTATTAGTTGTTTAAGTAGCGGGAACGTATCTAGTATTTGTCCCATATAATTCTCAAGAATTTGAAGAAATAGTGGAGTTGATGTCTCTCTATTTCTGCTTCGTGGATGAGCGCATATTCCCCAACCTTCATCAGAAGTTTCTATCGGCGGGAGGTAGAAATTTACGTCGTCGTAAAACGCATACAGTACCCACCCGATCTTATGTCCTGGTTTGCAATTATATACAGTTGTATAAAAGGTACCTTCATCATAATGATCTGTGTCGGCACTTTTTGAATCTGCACCTTCCACCCGCAACTCAACATAGCCGTAATCCAACAGCCCTCTACAACTCATATAATAATCTGCTTTAAACACAACATCAGATCCTTCAGGGTCGACTCTTATTATGAGGCCCTCCACGGCGCTTGCTCTTACATCTGCTGTGTCATAATGTCCATTTCCCGATATATACATCTCACCGACATATACAGAACCACCAGCTGGTGTTACTTCTGAATCTTTTTCAATTATTTCTTTTGATGTACTAATCGCTATAGGTTCTACAGCGAGCATGACTAACAGAGCAACTGCGCCTATTCCAAAAATTATTTTTGTCTTATTCATTTTTAGTCACCTGCTCTAGAAAACATTAATATTATACTATATATAAATCTTACTATATAAAAAATTCTACTTTATTTTTTTCAATAACAATAAATAAAGATATCACTTTATCCACTATTCTGTGGCAAAAAATTTATTCAAACACGCAAAAAAATTCCTGCCTTTAATAGGTATTGTAATATTTATCTTCTTGGTTCTAAGTCTAGACGTTGAAAAAATAAAAAACGCTTTTCTATCAATCAAACCAATTTTCATAGTAATATCCTTATCACTCACGCTTCCAAGAATAATAATTAGAAACTATGCATGGCAACTCATACTAAAAGAACAAAAAATTAAACTCAGCTTCCTACAATCCCTTAAAATATTTTTAATCGGGTATTTCTATGGAACCATAACACCAGGATACTTGGGACAATTGATGAGAATTCCATATATGAAGGAAAAAACAGATGAACCTTATGGAAAACTATTTGTAAACACATTAATAGAGCCCATCGTTCATACGCTATCTCTATACGGAATGATTTTCATTGGCGCGATACTCGTTTTAGAAAGTTTTCCAGATCTTTTTAAAATATCTTGTATTTGGATTATTATTTTAGCGATCATACTTCTTTATTTCATAAAGAAAGAAAGAGGAGAAAAACTATTTTACACCCTGATCAAATATTTAATTCCAAAGAAACTAAAAAATAATTTCAATAGATTCGTTGACACTTTCTATGCTGATTTCCCTAGAATTAAAAAACTGATTCTTCCGCTTGTCATAACTAGTTCTACATGGGTTATCATTTTTTCTCAGTATTATATCCTCGTTTTAGCTTTAGGACTTAACATTCCTTATCTTTATTTCATATTATTATTTCCGGTTGCCAATGCTGTTAGCTTTATTCCTATAAGCTTTGCAGGTTTAGGAGCTCGAGAGCTAACAGCTATTGTAATTTTCTCAACACTTTTTACAGTAGCAAAAGAGGAAGTTTTCGTGGTTTCTCTACTGGGATTCCTCATAACAGATATTTGTACAGGTTTTATTGGATTCCTTGTTTCCTTAACAGAAGCAAGAGAAAAAGTTCATATAAAACCAATCGGTTAATTGTTAAACCATAATCATAAAAAAGATATACTGATTATGGTATTTGAACAAAGAAAGATCTTAGATGCTTTATGTGATGAAAAATGACGGGCGAGGGCATTGGTTTTGGAAAGGCTATTTTATTTAATGAACACTTTGTCGTATATGGAATACCTGCTATTGTTTCAGCTATTGGTAAATATACGGTTGCCAAGATAGAACCAACCAATAAAACAGGTTGGAAGCTTAACGATAATAGAAAAGCAACGCCAAACTATAAAGAAGAAAAAATTAATCAGCAAAAAGACTCGATAGACAATATCCTAAAAAAAATGGATATAAATTTATCCAAAAATGGACTTGAAATTACACTTGAAGGAACTCTATACTGCGCAAGTGGAATAGGTGCAAGTGCAGCTTCTTGCGTGGCGATAGCTAGAGCTCTTTCAGATCATTTTAACCTTGATCTCTCGGATGAAAAGATTAACGAAATAGCATACGAAGGGGAGAAGGGATACCATGGTACCCCTTCTGGTATAGATAACACTGCTTCCACATTTGGAGGTCTCATATGGTTTGAAAAGGGAGATAATAATGTTATGGACAAAATATCTCCACCTAATCCAATTGAGATTGTAATGGGTAACACTGGTAAGGTAGCTGATACAACTGCAGCAGTTGCAGGTGTTCGTGAAAGAAGAGAGAAAAACCCTGAAAAATATGAAGAAATATTTGACAGAGCTGAAAATATTGCCTATTTGGCAAAAAACGCATTTTTGAACGAAGATTATCATGAGTTAGGAAAACTAATGAATGAAAACCATAAGCTTTTGCAACAGATTGAAGTTTCTTCAAGAGAACTTGATTTTCTAGTGAAACTTGCTCGCGATCAAGGTGCCCTTGGTGCGAAACTTACAGGAGGAGGTCTTGGTGGCAGTATTATTGCCCTGACGCCGGGTAGAGAACTACAGGATGAGGTTGCAACTGCGATTGAAAAAGAAGGCTTCCAAACCTTAAAAACCGTTATTGGAGCGTCTAGGGAGAGGTAACAAGTAATGAATCTTCGCAATTTTCTTACGAAGCTTGAAAAAGAAGATAAACTTATTCGTATTAAAAAAGAAGTCTCAGTAAATTATGAAATCGCTGATATTATATATTCTCTAAATGAACAACCTGTCTTTTTTGAAAATGTAAAGGGATATAATTTCCCAATTTTTGCAGGTATTACTTCTAACCGGGATATTATTGCTGAGGGTCTTGGAACAACGAGGGATAAGCTTTTGTTAAAACTCGTTGATGCTCTTCGTAATCCAAAGAAACCTGAAATGGTCGATAAGGCGCCCTGTCAGGAAGTGGTTATTAAAGATCCTGATATCAGTAAACTCCCTCTTTTATTTCATCTTAAGGGGGATGGTGGCAGGTATGCTACTGCTACAGTTGCCACAATAAAGGATCCTGAAACTGGTAGGAATGTTTCATACCATCGACTAATGGAAATTGGAAAAAACAAATTTACTGCACGTCTTATCAAAAAAAGACAGACTCGTACCACATATGATAAAATTGATGATGAATTGGAGATGGCAGTCTGCATTGGTAACTCTGTACCTGTTATGGTTGCTGCGTCTCTAGGTCCACCATCTGGTGTTGATGAGTTTCCTATCGCAAATGCTCTTGATAAAACTCCTTTGGTTAAATGTATGACAAAGAATCTTGAAGTACCAGCTGAATCAGAATTTGTAATTGAGGGTAGACTTACCAGAGAACTTGATCGTGAAGGTCCCTTTGTTGATCTAACTGAAACAAGGGATTTTGAGAGACAGGAACCTGTTTTTGTAGTTGATTGTATCACTCATAGAAAAGATGCAATGTATCAGGCTTTGCTACCTGGGAAATTAGAACACAAGATACTTATGGGTATGCCCAAAGAACCAACGATTTATGATGAGGTTAGCAAGGTTGCTGATTGTAAAAATGTTCTTGTAACAATGGGCGGAGGTTCTTGGCTTCACGGTATTGTTCAAATCAGGAAGAAACACCCAGATGATGGTAAAAAAGCAATAGAAGCAGCTTTTAATGGTCATAAAAGCATGAAACATGTTACAATTGTTGATGATGATGTTGATATTTTCAATCCAAATGCTGTTGAATGGGCCATGGCTACTAGATTCCAAGGAGACAAAGACATGATTGTAAAACCTGATCAACCAGGTAGTTCTCTTGATCCATCTGGTAAACATGAGCCGGGTAAGAAAACTCTTACAACTAAGATTGGGTTTGATGCGACCATTCCAGCACATGTTGACAAGAGTAAATATGAGGTTGTAAAATACAGAGAAGTTGATCCAAATGATTACCTCCGGTGAGGGAAAATACAAGGTTTTTCTTGAAGAAAAAACAATTGATGATGACCTGATCTATATTCTTGGGGGAGGAGAAAAGTCTCATATCGGTGGCGTTGTAATTTGTGAACCAGATAAAGAACCCCAAGTTATCCGTTTGGAAGGACATTACGATGATATTGTGCTGAAACCCATTGCAGAAGCAGCATGTAAAAAATATAATAAAAGAGTAGCAGCTATTGGCGGGGTTCATGTAGATAATGCTTCAAAGGAAGAAATTGACTTATTAGTAAAAAATTGTAAGGAGTTAGTAAAATGCATCTAACTAAAGAGGAAGAAAGAATCCTTGATGGTGAAAAAGGCGAAGTAATGGAACGTTTGTTTAGATTACTTGTTCGTCTTGGTGATATCTATGGTGCAGATAAGATGATACCTGTTGGATCTGTTCAGGTTGCAGGGGTATCTTATAAATCCATTGGTGATCCTGGTACAGAGTTTCTCGAGGATATGGCGTCAAAAGGTGCCAAAGTAAAGGTTCTTACTTATCTGAATCCTGCGGGTATGGATCTTGAAAACTGGGAAAAACTTGGTTTTCCAAGGGATTTTGCTAAAAACCAGTTGCGTATCATGGATGCTTTTAGAAAAATGGGTATTGTAACTTCATCTACTTGTACCCCATATCTCGCTGGTAATCTCCCACGTTTTAGGGAGCATATTGCTTGGTCAGAAAGTTCAGCTGTTTCTTTTTCAAATTCTGTTATTGGTGCTAGAACAAACCGAGAGGGCGGTCCCTCTGCCCTTGCTGCTGCAATTTGTGGTGTTACCCCAAACTATGGTTTGCATCTTTGGGAGAAAAGACAACCTACAATTAAGATAAATGTTGATGTTGAACTCAATTACAACTCTGATTTTGGTGCTCTTGGATACTTTGTTGGCAAACAAGTCAAAAACAAAATTCCCTATTTCACAGGAATAAAAGATGCAAATACTGATCAACTTAAAGCACTAGGGGCTGCAATGGCTGCGTCTGGTGCAGTTGCCTTGTATCATGTCGAAGAATTGACCCCTGAGGCAGACTTGGTTAAAAAAGATAGATTGGAGACAATTTCTGTTAGTAAAAACGAGATCAAGGAAACGTATGATAAACTAAATACAGGTAAAAAACCAGATATCGTAATCTTTGGTTGTCCACATGCTTCTCTTCGGGAGATTTCGGCACTAGCTGACAGACTTGACGGTAAGCACTTGAAAAAACCTATCTGGATTTGTACATCACGTATGGTTAAAGAGGCAGCAGAACGTATGGGTTACAATGAGATAATTGCAAAAGCAGGTGGCAGCATTGTTGCTGACACTTGCATGGTTGTTTCTCCTATTGAAAAAATGGGATATAAAACAACTGGTGTGAACTCTGGAAAGGCAGCAAATTATTTGCCAGGTTTTTGTAGACAAGAAGTTTGTTTTGCAAATATTGATGATCTAGTGGAGGGGCAATTATGAAAGGACGGACTATTTCTCCTGGTAAAGCGGAAGGTAAGGCTATAGTTTCCCCTGAACCAATTGGGTTCTATGGCGGAATTGACATTAAAACAGGTATTGTAATTGAAAAAGGTCATCCTCTTGAAGGAAAAAGTGTGAAAGATAAAATCCTTGTTTTCCCATGTGGAAAGGGTTCAACTGTTGGATCATATGTTATCTACGGAATTAAGAAAAACGGTGTAGCTCCTGCAGGAATAATTAATAAAGAAACTGAAACAATTGTTGCAACTGGTGTAATTCTTGCAGGCATACCATGTGTAGATCAGATAGATATTGAGAAAATAAAGAATGGAGATACTTTGTTTTTAGATGCAGATGCTGGAGAAGTAAAAATCAAATAAAACGCTTAAAGCCGTCTCATATTCCAAATGGCTCCAGTACCACTTAGTTCCATTTCATGGTCACCCTCATCATCAGACCATTTTATTTTTCCAGTAACAGTATTCAGACCTATTTTCATTCCTACATAGGTTGGAAACTTCCATATCTTTTCATAGGTGTTTTTAGCTTTGATATTGATATCTAGTTTTATGTCATATGTTTTTAACAATATTTGAGCAAGACTTGCTCTTGCAGTTATACCGATCTCGAAAGGCATTTTTAAAAGTAGGAACAATCTATCTGATTTTTCAATTGTAATATCTATGTCTTCAAGTACTGTGAGCGTTTCTCCTTGATCTGTTGTGATAACTAGTGAAGACAATGGATTTATTTTTGTTGTTTGGGAGGACAATATTTGTCTTGATAGATAGTATTTGCTGTAGTATATGTTCCATCCGTTATCTAAAGTCATATGACACCAGTCCCATCCTTTTACTAAAATTTTTGTAACTCCAAGTGACCAAGAGTGTTCATGATGCCCAATGCCTTTGACTTCGTATTTTAATCCATCTAGTATTACTTCTCCAGTTACTTCACATCCTGTGAAAATGTAGTTAGCAATGCTTCCTTCCCCTTTATCAAACAGTCTGCTACTATGAAGCCAATATGGGGAAGATGGTGCGAAATAATCCAAGTCCATGATAATCTCATTTTCTTTGTCAATATCTTTATCCTCAGCGTGAACATGCCATTCAGGCGCGTTACCTAATGCCCAAGAATCCTCATATTTTAAGTCAACACCCGGAGAATTTGCTTTTAATGTTTTATCCCCTAATATTCCTAGTATTTCTCCTCTCTTTTTGTTAATCAATCCTCCATATTCTTTTCCATCAGGACTATGTAATGTTACTACTAGAATATCAGGTTTGAATGTCAATCTTAAATCTCCCCAAGCCATATGGAAAAAACCAATTGTTGCGGTCCAACCCGGTAAGTCACTATCTTCACTAAATACTACGGTATAGTACCACCATTCTCTGAGGTTTAAAATTGTATTAAAATGAACTCCTTCATCCTTTGGAGAAACATCTCTCATAAAACCAGCCATTATAGAATATGGCAGTTTTGGAGGTGGTGCAAATTTGAAGGTATCTATCAATGTATCAGTTGGTTTGTGCCTTATAGTTATAATTCCAATGCAATCTGTGATTTGGTCTCCTTTTGTGACATATCTTCCAAGCTTATTCTTATTACAAACTCCCTCAATTAAAATATCTTCCCATAATACATTTTCTGAGACTGATTTAACAGTTAAAGTTTTGTCTTCCTCGTTTTTAATAAACTCAATATCAGGTATGTCTAGCTCTTCTTTTTCAGGTATAAAGCCTATTTTGTAAAAAACAATGCCAGCTATGACTATCATGATTACTATGATTATTGCGTCTATCTTTTTTGCTTTAAGTTTCATTTTCGCTCCGATATATTATGTTTATATTTAAATATCTGGTAATATTATATTATTAAACTTTTCTTTACAAGTGTTATCGAATCGTAAAAATCGATAAATTTGGAAAGATATTTTAGGCAACTAAACGTTACCCTTTTTTTAATGAATTGATTCTTGTTCGAGAGGGGATTCTATAAATCTAAACGCTAAGTTGATACTAGAGGACGAAACGGTCTTTGAAGGTTACTCTTTTGGTACAAAAAAAGTTGTCACCGGCGAAGTTGTTTTTAATACAGGCATGGTTGGTTATCCAGAGAGCTTAACTGACCCATCTTACAGAGGACAAATATTGGTTTTAACGTATCCATTAATAGGTAATTACGGAATTCCAGAAAATGAAAAAGAAGACAACCTGTTGAAATATTTTGAATCTGACAAAATACAAGTCCAAGGTTTGCTAATCTGTGATTATTCCAACACTTATTCCCATTGGAATGCCAAAAAATCTTTGTCAGAATGGATGAAAGAACACAGCATTCCAGGGATATATAATGTAGACACAAGAGATTTGACTAAAAAATTGAGAAAGAAAGGAACCATGCTTGGAAAAATCGTTTACAGTAATGAAAATGTTTCATTGGAAGATCCAAATAAAAGAAATTTAGCCTCAGAAGTTAGCATTAAAGAACCTATTATTTACAAAAAAGGCAAGAAAAAAATCGTACTTGTTGATTGTGGTGCAAAAAATAATATAATCCGAGCTTTTTTAAGGAGAAACTTCACTGTTGTTAGGGTTCCATGGGATTACAATTTCTTAAACGAGAAGGCAGATGGCGTAGTAATATCAAATGGACCTGGTGATCCTAAAAAGTGTAATGAAACAATAGAGCATGTTAGTTCTGCTATTTCTAAAAATATACCAATTCTTGGTATTTGCCTTGGATCTCAAATTTTAGCACTTGCCGCAGGTGCTAATACATATAAATTAAAATATGGGCATAGGAGTCAAAATCAACCCTGCATAGAAGCTGGGACAAATAGGTGCTATATTACTACACAAAATCATGGTTATGCTGTTGATTCCGCTACATTACCTGAAGATTGGCGAGAATGGTTTTATAATAATAATGATGAGACAAATGAGGGTATTATCCATATTTCTAAACCATTTTTCGGTACACAATTTCATCCAGAGGCCTCTCCTGGACCAGATGATACTGAGTTCTTATTTGATTTATTTATCAGGTCGATGAAATGATTAATAGTAAAAAACTGAATGTAAAGAAGGTTCTTCTCCTTGGATCAGGAGCAATAAGAATAGGTCAGGCAGGAGAATTTGACTATTCAGGTAGCCAAGCAATTAAAGCATTAAAGGAGGAGGGAATTAAAACTGTTTTAGTTAATCCAAACATTGCAACGATTCAGACATCTGACTATTTGGCTGATAAAGTGTATTTTTTACCACTGGATGCTCATTTTGTTGAAAAGGTTATTAAAAAGGAGAAACCTGACGGGATTTTACTTGGTTTTGGCGGACAAACTGCATTAAATGTTGGCGTTGAACTTGCTGAAAAAGGTGTATTAAAAAAGTATAATGTAGAAGTTCTTGGAACACCTATTGAATCTATCCTAAATACAGAAGATAGAGATCTCTTTGTTAAAAAAATTACAGAGATTGGTCTTAAAGTTCCAGTTAGTAAAGCTGTAAGAAGCGTAAATGAGGCAGTAAAAGTAGCAGAAAAAATTGGTTATCCTGTTATGTGTAGAATAGCATATGCCTTAGGTGGATTAGGTTCAGGTGTAG
>SMTZ1_10007269_pt1 | contig 12655 bp, 7 predicted proteins | sample DeeMarSWOR136_30_FD_25667 | JGI IMG/M metagenome (IMG submission 25667) | reverse complement strand
ATTTCATTGTCAAAACCGATTTGGAAAAAATCAATAATCTAATCAGCGTGGCGAGGAAGGCCGCAGAAGAAGAGGATTTTGATACAATGGCGGCTCTGATTTCTCCTGATTACAGCGATTCGTTTCATAATACAAAAGATGGTTTAATGAGTCACTGCCGGAGTTTGTTATCGGAGCCGCTCATTGAAAAAACTAAAAAATTGGGTATGGCCATTGACATTTCATCACCCAAAGCTGAAGTGATCTTTACGTCCAGAGTTCATTTTGAAAAGCAAAGCCATGTTTACAGAAACTATAGACCATTTGTGACATCCAAAATCAGACTTGACCTGCAAAAAGAGCCAGAAAAAAGGTGGCTTATCCATAGTACTGAGATACTTGAAATCGGTGGTCAGCCCTTCGGATGGCGAGATATCAGGTAAAGCCGGTGGATTTGCCTAATCCACAGATACAGACAATCACGACGAGTACAATTTCACAGGTTTGCATAAATTTTTTACCTGTGCACAATCAGATTTTTGTGCTAATCCAGCCACCATATTTGGTTAAAAATCTCCCTTACACACCTTAAACAAGATACTAAACAGTAATTTGGTGCAAAAAAAACATTTTCTCGACTTGGTAGCAATGGTTTGCTATACTTCTGAGGCAGATGTTAAATGGACTTTTAGATGAACAATAATCAGGAAGGGAAGATGTATGGATTATAGAAGAGTTATCCCGTGTCTGGATGTAAAAGACGGCCGGCTTGTTAAAGGTGTTCACTTTGTAGAGTTGAAAGATGTGGGTGATCCTGCGGAAAGCGCCGCTGTTTATAGCGAGGCCGGGGCCGACGAGCTGGTGTTCCTGGATATTACAGCCACTATTGAAAACCGAAACACTCTCCTTGGTGCGGTGAAAAGAACGGTGGAGAGGATTTCGGTCCCGCTGACCGTTGGTGGGGGAATCCGCAATTGTCAGGCCATTGAAGAATTGATGGATTTAGGTGCATCAAAGGTATCCATCAACACGGCTGCCGTTCGAAATCCGGATTTTGTTAGAGAAGCAGCGAAGGAATTTGGTAGCGAGAAGATTACAATTGCAATAGATACCTGTGAAAGCTCACAGTTGCCATCCGGCTTTGAAGTGATTGTCAACGGGGGTACTTCCGGTACAGGCCTCGACGCGGCCGAGTGGGCAAAAAAAGTTGAGGATTTAGGTGCGGGGGCAATCCTTCCGACGAGTATGGATGCAGATGGCACTCAGGATGGTTATGATATTCCCATGACGAGGGTGATATCGGATGCAGTAAGTCTGCCGGTTATCGAATCCGGCGGTGCAGGAACACTCGATCATTTGTACAAGGTCATTGTTGAAGGAGGTGCCGACGCTGTTCTTGTTGCCTCGATCGCCCACTTTGGTAAGTACACCATAAGGGAAATGAAAGAATATTTGGCAGAACGCCAGATACCGGTAAATTTTTGAGTTGACTCGGAACCGGTTGCATGTTCCACTATATTCGTTTCCTTAGCCTCGTTTATCGCATTTCGTTTTGTACAATTTCCAAAAGTCTCTGTCCAAATATGTCGATAGGAGAGGGTGGAGATATTACAGGGTTGATTACAGAAAAGGTTGGTGATGTTTGGCAAGTTGAAGAAATACAAATTACCTCTGAAAATCGAGTTGTTTAACATTCGCTGGTATCCAAGTAATAGAAGCTGCTCCAATAAAAGCCGCCAAAGGCTTAATCCTCAACACATGCCGCCGTTGATGGTACGCAAGGCCGAATGGCGCCGGTAAGCTATTTCTTGTAAGTTCTTAACAAATAAGTGGCGGCCATTGTGACCGCCACGAATCTCGTTACTTCCTATAACTATCACAAAAATACAGCCAGTCTGTTTTTATCCTGCTTACGGAATCGAAATTGAGTCGCTGGTTTCTATATTACCTGGTTCATCGTATATATAGCCCGAAGCTATTATGTCCGTAACTACGAACATGAAGATGTCGCCGGTTTTGCCGGGTGTCTCAAATGAAGTAAACTCGGCGACACCGCCATTTGTCACGGCTGTATCGCCAGTTGTTCTTAATGCACCCTTGAAATACCAGTCACCTACTACTGTGGCCCCATCCAGGCCGGGAGCTATCGCGACAGCCGCCGTAGCGAAATACTTTTTTCCCGGTACAACAGTCATATCAATTGATTGAACGTAAACCATCTGCTGAACGTTCGGTGTAGCTGACGCTTCATTACTGAAGCCGCTCTCGTTTGCTGCCTGGTCGACTGAGGTTACCACATAGTAGTACGTCGTGCCGTTTACAAGATCCGAATCGGTATAATCACTTGTGGTAGGTAAAGCAGCAATTTTTGTATAAGGGCCGCCTGCAGTCGTCGAGCGATACACATTATATCCGGCCAGGTCGGATTCTGTGTTGTCGTCCCAGTTCAAGGTTACCTGCGAGTCGGATGGCGCAGCGGCAAGTCCGGTCGGTGCTGCGGGCGGGACGTCCGTCGGTGTCGCCGAAGCAGGATTCGACCAGCTGGTCTCATTCTGGTTGGGTGATTTATCGCGTGCCCGGACCTGATAAGAATACTGAGTACCTGTGGTCAGGCCGGTATCCTCGTATGTGGGGCTATCCTGCCAGCCGCTGTCGTGAGCCGCATCGGTTATGCACGCGAAGTAGTACTCCACACCGCTAATATCGGAAGCTGTTGTAGCTGTCATCGAAATCGAAGTACTTCCAGTTGCATGTGGATACACAGACCATGTCATTGGATCCGGCGTAGGCGGGTTGGTGTCCGGCCCTGAAGGAGTGCCGAAGATCTCAACATTGTCAACCATAGCCTCAACATTGGCCGCCTTACCATTCATACGGAACCTTACCTTAAAGCTGGGATTGTTGTCAGCCCCTACGCCGCAGACCTCATCGACAGCGCCCCAGGATGTATCCTGCGTAGTCTCAAGCTCATGCCAACCGCTGCCGTCAAACCAGTCCACAAAGAGAAATTCATTGGACTTCATATTGTTTGTTGTGCGGTCATATTTCACATGGATGGCCTGATAACCAGCCGTGCTGATCGATTTTTCTATTGTCCCGGTTTTCTTAAGGTGAGCACCATAGCTGCCTGTGTAAGCTCCGACTTCATCGACGGATGCGGGAGTGGCAACCACTATCCAGCCGCCCGTGGCAAAGTCACCGCTCTCGAAATCATCACTCCATGGAAGCTCCGGCGGCAATGTCTCAGTCGTGAAGAAGAGTTGGGTAGGATATTCTGTGGTCGAATTCTCAGCCTGGTCCGTTGATGTTGCCCTGTAATAATACGACGTGCCCGGCTGCAAACCTGTAAGAGTGATGCTATGATTCTTCGCTAAAGCACCGTCATAAACGGATTCTCCGTAGGACGTATCCAGACTATATTCTACCAACGAGTCAGACAGCTCATTGGTCGTCCAGATTATTGTTGCCGACTGAGCAGTTATGGAGACAGCATCGGGAGGATACGCAAATATGGGGGGATATGTATCGCTTTCAGTGGTGAAGTTCCAAATGGGGCCTTCGGTTGTACCGCCGGGATTAATCTCATCAATCCGCCAGTAGTAGCTGCTCTCATAGGGAAGGTCACCATCGGGAACGGGGTCCCAGGTAAAGTAGGTCTGTCCTGTTTCAGGAATGTACGTACCGTCTTCCTGAGGGATATTAGCTTTGAATTCCAGAGAGTCAGAACTGGTTCCGAAATAGACATCGTGCGAGGCCGCCCTGTCACCTGAGAACCACATAAGATCAACACCAACTCCTACGTTAGGTACATTTACAGCCGATCCATATTCATCAATTGGCGCAGCAGGTATCGCCATCTCTGGCGGTTCCGGCAGAACTGTCGTAAAGCTCCAGAGTAGCCCTTCTGTCTTTACATTGTCAATGTTGTATCCGTCAATCCGCCAGTAATATGTGACGCCTTCATCCATTGTCTCCGGATTGAATGAAGTAAACGGCAACGGCTGCTGTGGAGAAACCAAAGGCAGAGCACCGGAATCTGTACCGAAGTAAACATCGTGTTTGACAGCTCCAGTCCCCGGCGTCCAGCTCAAAATAGCATCTACAGGAACATCCACTGCTGCATCTATCGGACTGGGATTAGTAGCCTGACCAGGCGGAGGTGAAGGCAACGTTGTAAAGCTCCAGACCGCACCTGTCGTTGTACCACCCGGCCCGACTTCATCAATACGCCAGTAGTAAGTGGTTGCGTATTCAAGACTATCTGGATCAAACGTTGTTCCAGTCTGGCCTTGAGATAACAAAGGCAGGCTCGCTGCATTCTCACCGAAGTACACGTCGTGCGATGTGGTATCACTTCCAGCTGTCCAGCTCAAATCGGCATCTATTGCAACATCTGTAGTCGCGTCGCCAGGATTGGGATTACTTGCCTGACCCGGAGCCGTTGCGGTTGTAAAGCTCCAGACCGTCCCTGTATGTGTCGTAGTACCGTCATACTCGTCAATCCGCCAGTAGTAGGTGGTATCAGGCTCCAGCGTGGGAGCATAGGTTATTTCGGTCTGATTTTGGATAAACGGAGGTGGAGTAGTATCACCAAAGTAAACATCGTGGTTAACAGCACCTACGCCGGCGTCCCAGCTAAGATCGGATTCTATAGCAACATCCGTTGCACCGTGAGCGGGATTCGGGTTGGTGGCCTGCTGCGGATTTTCTGTCGCTGTAAAGCTCCATGTGGGCCCCACCTGTGTATTTTGTGCCGTGTCTGTTACCTCGACAAACCACTCATATTCGGTTCCATCCAACAAACCGGCCCAGACCACAGAGGCGTTCGAGCCGCTCGCAACGCCGGTATCGGTACCAATTACCGTAAAGGGGTTCATTTGAAAGTTAAGAGTGAACTGACTATCGGAATCCGTCTCATACTGGTCAAGCCAAGGTGAGTATGTCTGAACATAGACTTTATTCTCCAATGGTACGAAGCGCATGATACGCATCCAGCCGTTCCCGCCATTAGGCCGGCCTTGGTAATTAGCTAAAAGTTGGTGGACAGGCTTTCCGGCCAAGTTATCATCTGTCCTTTTTGCCTCTCCATGCATATGTCCACAAAGAACCAATTGCAAATTTTCATGATTCTTAATCAGGTCGTTCCATATAAAACTTGTATCGCCGGTCGGATTTGGGTCGCCGTTCGGATAACGACTAAAATCAGACGAACCATAGTACTGAGCGCTCGTATCTAAGAGGGCATGTGTTGTTAATATGGCTTTTCTATTTGAATAAGTTGTTAGAATTCCATTCGCCCAATCTAATTCATCCTGTGAAGGGCAAAAATCCAAACCAAAGAATATAAAATCTTGCCTTCCTATTGTCATCAATTGATAATTGTTTGTGTTATTATTATAACCAGCGCCCCACCATGGATAAGGCTCGAATCTTGAAGCTGGAAAATATGATTCGTAATATTGAGTGGAACCATCCGGATCCTCACCTTCATGGTCATGGTCTCCTGGAACCATGCCGTAGGGGACGACACCATCCAGCAGACTCATACTGGTGTTCGCATCGTCCCACTCGGTTGTGCTGTTCCAGGTGTCTACTATGTCGCCCTCATGTGTCACGAAGACGATGTTTAGTGCATCTTTGTTGTCTACGATCCATTGAGTTTGGGCGGTGAAGATTTCCGGATAGGCTCCGTTCACAAGGTACTTTTGCGTATCCGGCAGGACAACGATGGTGAACTCGTCCATCGAACCAGTATGTGCGCCATAGAAAGTAACATCCAATAAATCTCCCTGAGGGTCACTGACTGTTACCTCCAGCGTCGGCGAAAGCCCGACCACAGTTGACTCGTCAGCAGGCTGGACCAGTATAGGCTCATCGGGATACGCCGTATTCACCGTCAGTTGAAAATCAGTCGGTGCCCAGCTTTCCAAAAGATAAGTGTTAGTTACAAGGCAGTTCCATGTGTAATCCTGCTGGTCTTGAAGATTAACAGTAGAAAAGGATACCGAATCACTTGTTCCTGACATCGCTACTGTTTCTATCAGTTGCAGACCGGATTGTCCGAAGGTCACTGTCAGTACAGGCGGATTCGCCGACTCACTGCTGTCAAAATCGACGCCGTCGGTTGCTCCTGAATCCGTCAGGACAATCCCAAAATTATTAGACCCGTCGCTCCACTCCTGCACAAACTGAGTGATGTCCATTGTTCTCCAGCCCGCAGCGGTGCAGTCTCCGTCAATGGCGAAGCCGGCATTGGAAACGGGCCCATCAGCGCCGCCGTCTGACCAGAGCTCGCCGGAACTGGCATTGTTCCAGGTTACTTCATCTTCATTCCAGTTCTCAGTCAGCCGGTATAGTTTCATCATATTTCCGGAATTAGTGCAGTTGACTCCAAGAGTGGCGGAAATAATGTTTGAGCCTAATGGCACCTGGCCGGGTCCGTTACCAAATACGTTGAGGAACTTGATGACAGCATGGGAGTGCGGATTCAAACCGTCGACATTGATATTGGCGGCTGTACCTGCATTCGTGTCCGGCCCTTCGACTTCCGGGGTAGAAGAATCATCTGTAGCATAAAGCTGTGCGTCATCGGTTCCGGCCGGCCCGCTGAAGGTAACCGTCTCCGGCGTGCTGCCGATATACAAGCTTGCGTCGAGAAGCCCCGTTCCGTCGGTTGCAGAACAGGTAAAGGTTACGTCGGTATTATTCAAAATGCTCCCATCAGAAGGTGTCTCAAGCGTTACACTTGGAGGCCCAATCAAATCAACCGTCAGACTTCTTTGTTCAGTCGAGTCTGCTTCAGGAATAGCATTTATGGCAGTGGCTTGATATGTATATGTTGTCTCGTCGCTCAAGTTAGACTGATTGACATACAAGGTCCATTTGTCTGTGTCATATTTGCTCAGGTTGGAATAATAAAGCTCTTTTATCTCATCCTGATTAAAAGACCTCATATAGATTCTGATTTCATCAAGTGTGGAATTAAGAAAGTCGTCATCTTGGGTGTCCTTGCTTCCAACTGTAAGATTAGCCGTATTTGAGATGCTGCCCGTTACAGATGCAGTTCCGTCCAGCATACCATCAATCCAGAGCTCGGCTGAATTTCCTTTCCTCTGGGCAACCACAAAGTGCCATTGGTAGTCGTTGTAAGCAGCAGCCGACGCAAACAGGGCGTCTGTCCCATCCGTATTGAAGTTTAAGCCTATCTTATTATTGTTGACTGCCGGCGAGTGCTCGATTTTATACCATTCATCGGGCTCTGTAGTGTTAGTAGAACCCTTTCTCAAGATGTCTCCGTCATAGTCATCTCTGGTGAGAATCCAGACTGCTATAGCAAAATCGCCTGAACCTGGATTTAAAGAATCGTCGTGCGGCACAAGTATGCTCTGACCTGAATCAACACCATTTCCCGTAAAATCGAAAGCGCCTCCATATCTACCATTTGGAATCCACTGTGGAATTCCGGGCGTGGTGCTTAAGATACCATGATTTTCCTTGCCCGAAAGATCTACAACACCATACTCCGGATGATCCACATAATCCTCTCCCAAAAGAGCAACATTATCAAAGTTGAACATCAAGACAAGGGAATCATCGTAGAGCGAATAATCCGTGCCGTCCCAGTTGAACGTTAAATCAGCCAGAGCAGGTTCTGTTATAGAGACTTCGATTTCTACTGATGTATCTTGAATACTCGCTCCATCTGCAGGTGTGGGAGGCTCTACAAAGGAGATTTGAGGTGGTGCGGCAGTTACTGCCGGGGCCAAACCTGTCAGCACCAAGGCTATTATGGTAAATAAGATTGTTTTTTTCATTCTCCGTACTCCTTTCCTTAATTGTTGTGAAAAATATAAATTTTTGAAAATAACACTATTTTACTCTCGTTAATTCCACGGTTCCCATTGGTTAGGAATGTCAATTTGCAGCAGGTGTTAGGTTTCAAATTTAAACACGCTTTATAGGCATTGCTCATGCGCATACGTTTTTCCCCCCTACTGTTATGCACCGTTTTGAAAGGTCCATTCTCATCTACTCCAGTAATTTAGAGTCACCCATTTAGCAAAATAACAAAAGATTGTCAAGTTATTTTTTACATTATTTAGATATTATTTAGGATTACCCATCTGTGGCTGTGGGAGCACTTTCTTACTGTTCCCTCTTAAGGAGCATTTTCAGACGATTTCGGTGGTTCCTAATGGTTCCTGAGTGACGAGATATGAAATCCCCCATTGTCCTGAATGAGGTCAGATTTATTGGAATGTTACTGGTTATACTTTTGGGAGGGCTCGAAGATTCTTACTGTGTTCTTACCTGCCTGCTTGGCTTTGTACAGTGCCCTGTCAGAACCGCTTGTAATATCCTCGGGATTGGAGTCGGCGTCATATTGACCAAGGCCCACACTAATTGATAGAGGTATCTGGTCTTTTTTCCAAATTGCCGGCGAATGTGCGACCGCTTCTACCATACGCTCCGCAACAATAATGGCATCGGCCAATGACGTATTGGGCAAAATGACAGCAAATTCATCACCACCGTACCGTGCTGCCGTATCGATTTGTCGGATACACTCCTTTATCTTTCTGCTAATCTCTCGGATAACCTTGTCTCCGGCACGATGTCCATAGGAGTCGTTTATCTTTTTTAGATTGTCGACGTCAATCATAATCAATGATATTTGTCCGCCGTATCGGCGTGACCTCCACAGTTCCTTTTCCAGAATTTCATAAAAGGTTTTATGATTTGCAAGTCCTGTCAGTCCGTCTGTGGTGGCTTGATGCTGTATCTTCTCAAACAACTTTATGTTGCCGATTGACGCACCGACCAGCTGGCTAAACAGTTCTATCAGCGCAATATCTTCAGAATCAAATCTGTCGCCGTCTATCTTATCTGCCAGGTTGAGTACACCGACCACTCTGTCCTGGCAAATAAGGGGAGCAATAGCACAACTGTTGGTCTTATAATTTCCGGAAAAGGCGCGCTGTGACTTTTTAATGATAGGCTTTCTGTGGGTGTCTATATCGCCCACTAATATAATCTCTTTGCTTCTTACAGCCATAACCATGAGGGATGGAGGATTCTGATTAAGCGAGACTATGTTGTTTATAAGAAATGGATGATTGTGCTTCTGCAAGTGCAGCATATTATTTGTCTCATCGAGTATGTATAGTGAAGCAAGTCTTGCGCCGACCAGAGTTGGAACATGTTTCATGCAAACATCCATTATCCTCTCGATGTCAAGACAGTTTATCTGCCGGGCCAGCGGCGTTAGCTGCTCAACCACGGAAATATTGCCATTGGCCTTTTTAACAGTAGTCTCAGTATATTTGTTGTTTTGGTGCATGGCTCAAAAGGTACTTTGTCCTATCCACACAGTTAGAGTGATACTACGGATTCACTTATCACTCTATCGGATATTTTAGGAGTGGTATTTGGGAAAAAGACCGTCTAATAACCAAAATGAAGCAGAACTTTTGCATTAGAAACTTCGTCAGCAGCACTTGTCGGAATGCGTGAATGATTCCAAAGAAGATAACCTCTAATTCACAAGTTACTTCTTAAGCTAAGGTTGGTTGTTAGAAGGCTAAGAAAGGCGAAAAAGTACCCAAAAATTTTTTTAAAAAAATTCAAAAAATTCTTGACATCCGATAAAATGAGTTTTACATTTTGCAAAACGTAAAACTCCTTTGGCCCCTATTTATTGGCCATTTTTGCTGTATTGTCAGTTTTAGATGATTTCACCACAGGATAGGATTTTGCGATGCAGCCAGAAGTAAAAAGTCAGGTAGTACAAGTACCTGTCAAACTTTATCGAATCGGCGAGCTGGTTCGTTACACCCCCTTTTCACGGCAAACTATTCATAACTACACGATAATGGGCCTGATTCGAGAATCGCAATGGACTGAGGGTGGACATAGGCTCTACGATGAGTCGGTATTTGAAAGACTCTCGAAAATTATCGAGCTTAGGCAAACGAAAACTCTCTCGGAAATACGACGGATTCTAAATAGAGGTGATGCAGCCGGCGGAGGTGCTGAAAACCCTCCACGAGCTGAAAATGACAGAGAGATAAAAAGACAAAATTAGAAACGGTTTTGTTTCTTTGTGATTCTAATACAGACAGGATGCTGTAAGAATTCAAGGAAGGGATAGAAGGATCAGGGATGAGAAAAATGGTTTTACAATTCAGAAGTTGTTTTGCCTGCTTTTTCCCACTCTTAACCTTTTTTGAGGGACGTATTGCCGGAGCAGAACATGAAAAGGAGAGCGGTTGATATACGTATCGGTTTTTTTCAAGGACGTTGAGCTTAATAACAGTAAGGAGAGATTATGAATATAGCATCACTGATAACGGATAATATTGCCGAGCTGCTTGTTAAGATAATCGAGTTTACACGGGCTCGTCACAAAATCCTTGCTCAAAATATAAGTGGTATCAACAGACATGGGTTTATCCCTAAGGATTTGGTACCCGATGAGTTCTCCGGCCTGCTAAACAGTGCGATCGACGAGCATATAACAAATAAGCGGCTTCTGCTGCGGGATACTGCAAACATCAAATTCGGCATTAGCGGCAGCTTTATAGCTGAGCCGGTAGTCGATGAATATGCCAGAGAGCTTCTTGAAGAAAACCGGGCCGAATATTTCGAGTTACAGAAAAAAAAGCTTATAGAAAATTCACTCAACCAAAGAGTGGCAGCAGAGTTACTGAGGCGAAAGCAGGGAATGGCTTCAGTTTTTACATAGTGAATGGTGTTTAGCGGATGGACTGTAAAAAAACTTCGGTTTATTAAGCACAACTGGTTTTCGTCGAAGGGGAAATCAGTCTTGTGATTAGGCCATAATTTGTTCGTATGAAATCAGATTTAAGAATTTTTTAGAAACTTGTTGGCTGGTTCTTCTTAAGTTATCGGCCAGAAGGCCGATAAGGATGTAAGGTTAGTTTGTATGTTATTGAGAGCCAGGCAGGATGCAAAGATTGTAATGTTGAATCAGGATTCCTGCAAAGCGGGAATCTTTTCACGGAGGAATTCAATGGGAAGCAACCAGCAGATTAAAGACATCGAGCAGATATGGGAGCAGTTCCACAAGACTCATAGTGACAATTTTCGAAATCAACTCATGGAGAATTACAGGCACCTGGTAAAATATGCTGCCGAGCGTGTACACAGCAAGTTGCCGAGTAAGGTCGAATTGGATGATCTCGTTAGTGCCGGTACTTTCGGTTTAATGGATGCAATCGAAGCCTATGACCCTGAAAGAGGTGTGAAGTTTGAGACATATTGCCTGCCACGTATAAAAGGTTCTATTCTTGATGAGTTGAGGAGCATGGATTGGGTGCCGCGATTAGTGCGTACTCGTGCGCACCAATTGTCCAAAGCCACACAGTCGCTCGAGGTGTCTTTGGGCCGAAAGCCCACGATAAAAGAAACTGCTAAAGAACTTAATATGAACATGGATGAGTTTAACCGGCTTCGGCGGGATGCAAATGCCGTAAACATAGTGTCGTTAAACACACAATACGGTGAAGGAGACGGTGAAAAGGATATTCGTGAAATCGATATAATCAAAGACAAAAAAAGCGATGCGCCCCCCATTGAAGCCCAGAAGCGAGACCTGAAAAACCTGCTTACCAAAGGGCTGACGCGGGCAGAGAGGCTGATTGTTGTTTTGTATTACTACGAAGAGATGACCATGAAGGAAATTGGCACAACGCTGGATCTTTCTGAGTCTCGGGTTTCGCAAATGCATTCCTCTATTGTCCAGCGTCTAAAAGCCCAACTGGACACCAGAAAAAAGGAGTTTGCAATTTAACATGGGTTTCTTCGGAAACTGCTGTATGATTGCCTGCCTGGGTGGTTCTTAATATCATTCCTTTTTTATAAAATTCAAGAAATGGGATTGCCTTGCGCTTGCCACCTGAGTATACTGATATTGTTTTCTTGCAAGGACAAGGTAAAATGAAATTTACAAAAATGCACGGTCTCGGCAATGATTATGTTTATGTCAATTGCTTCGAGGAGAAAATTGAAAATCCCGAAATGCTGGCTCAGGTCATCAGTGACCGGCATCGAGGAATTGGTTCTGATGGCTTGATTCTCATTTGCCCTTCGGATGTGGCCAATGTACGTATGCAAATCTTTAATGCGGATGGTTCGGAAGCGGAGATGTGTGGAAACGGCATCCGCTGTGTGGCCAAATATACTTATGAGCACAAATTAGCCGAGGCCCATGGAGAGATATCGGTGCCGGGCCAGCCACCCTTCCCTGCTTCATTGATTATTGAGACCGGCAGTGGAATTCTTACGGTTGGATTGGAGATCGACGATGAGGATAAAGTACAAAAGGTATGCGTCGCTATGGGACAGCCTGTACTCTCAGCCAAGGATATTCCAGTCAATTTGCCCGTCAGGGAAGTAATTGAGCAGCCTATGATGTTTCAAAGTCGGGCGTTTGTAATGACATGTGTGTCGATGGGCAATCCCCATGCCGTATTTTTCTGCAATGATCTTGCTGCAGTTGATCTGAAGAAATTTGGGCCTATAATTGAAAACCACAGCATCTTCCCGAATAGAATCAATGTACATTTTGTCCAGGTTCATAAGCCGACGGAATTTACAGTGCGGACCTGGGAACGCGGCAGTGGAATAACGATGGCCTGTGGCAGTGGTGCCTGCG
>SMTZ1_10005579_pt1 | contig 12655 bp, 12 predicted proteins | sample DeeMarSWOR136_30_FD_25667 | JGI IMG/M metagenome (IMG submission 25667) | reverse complement strand
ACCATAAGTGCCAGTGCCCACACCTGTAACGCCTATTGCTGTAGTACCGCTAGCCCAGCCTAAAACACCATGCCCATAATTAACAGCATTTGTTGTGCCTTTGACTCCGATATCCCCAAAACCCTGCACACCAATGTTGCTATCACTACTCCCTGTAAGGCCATAACCATCAACGCTATGACCATATACGCCGCTTTTATCAATAGCACCAGTCCAACCAACAATTCCGTCATTACTATCACTGCGGCCGACGACTCCTCTACCGTCGGTACTATAACCAAAAACGCCGGCTTGGTCACTCGTTCCTGTCCAACCGGTTACACCATTCAACGTTTGACTGCGACCGGCAACTCCAACACCGTTTGTACTACGACCAGTGATTCCATCTCCATTTCCTAAGTTAGATATAAGTAACATTGGGTCAGAATAAGTTCCCCTGGAAGTATCAGGTTCATTCTTTTTCAGATACTGACCGGTTACGGTAGAAGGCAAGACGCTGGGAGGAAATTTGCCGTCAATTCCCAGAGGAAATAAGATATTGGGTTGGGGTATATCACTGGCACTGATTCCTCTTACCTTATCAGTATTAAAACTGTATGCGGCACTGGTCATCATTACGCGCGGTTGTAGTTCTGGGTCTTCACCCACCTGAATTCCCAAAAAATAAGGTCGATCGAATGGGATTTGCAGGGGTTCAACACTGCCAAGAATCACCTGAAAAAGCCCTCCCGCCACAAACACTTGATTGTGAATCTCGGTCCATAACTCATTGTTGGCTTCATCATAAATCCTGAAAGTAATTTTATAATTCCCTTCAGGAACCGGTGCTTCGTCTGCCCCTAACAGTAGTCCTTGGTAATTGACTATCCTCGGGATTTCTGCCAGGGAACCGGTTGAAAAGAGCACCAGCACGAGTGCTAAAATAAAAAACAATATCCGCTTCATGATAACCTCTTATTTATAGTTTGTATCATATGATACCTACAACAATAATTGCTTTAAATATGAAATATCTAGCCTCACACTATTAAACTCACCCCCTAGTGGGGCTGTATCAAAAGGTGAAATTAATGAAAAATAATGCATTATTATAAATACTTATGGTGCAAATCGTCTAGAATTAATAAATTTTATAATTATGCACAATAGGTAACTCTTGATACAGCCCCGAATTAAAGGGGGTGAGTTATTTTTTGTGATTATTGCCATCTGCTTATGGTACAATAATAATTATTCGGTTAAAAAATTTTTTCTGAAATTATAACAGTTAGTATCATATGATACTATTTAATTAATAACATCTTTTTAGTCTGTTGAAAAAGGATATTAGCATTGTTATTCCCAGCCTCTGTCCCAAAAGCGGTAACCCGATACAAGTATATCCCAGAACCCATCATTCTTCCCCGATCATCCCGACCATCCCAAACCACCCGTGCGCGACCAAGTTCCTGAATTTGAGAACTTAGCAGACGGATTTGCTGGCCAACTATATTGAAAACTTTTACAGTGACCAGACAATTATACGGCAAGTCATACTGGATCGTTGTTTGAGGATTGAATGGATTAGGGTAGTTTTGATGGAGTTCAAAGGTTGTTGGTAGGTCTGCGAGTTCTTCTCCTTGCACCACGTCATATGGTTCAAAACCTGCTGGCAGCCAGAAACCTGAAAAGAGTAAATAATGGGGACTTTGCATCCCTCCGACGAAAGTTTGGCCTGTTGTGGCATTATGCCAGTGGTTCGTTCCGTTAGCTCCAATTATACCTCCAGAGCCTATTACGTAGCGGGGAATTATATAATTTGCGCTCCCTGTTTTGTGGTTTGTCGAGGTCGAACCTATTTTATTCTCTGCCAGTATTGACTTGCAGATGGCCGATGAAAAGCTAAAACCTAAAAGCAGGGAAAGAACAAACGATCTCTTCATATTTTTCACCCTCATATATTACAGATTTAAATTTTGCCCTGACGATTGGTTTAAGGCGCCGAAGGTTGCAGTGCACAATTCTTTTAGACTGTATAAAAATATTAATTCGGGAATCTGAAAATTCGGTTTCAAACATAGCCTTTCAGTTGCCTTGAAACTTTGTTAGCCATAAATTTAAAATAGCAGGTTTTATTTACCTCTGTAAAATTAATTTCTTCGTTTCAGAAAATGTACCTGATTTGATTTTATATAAATATATTCCGCTCGGTAATCCTTTTGTTTTCCAACTTACTTGATATGTACCTGTCATTTGAAATTCATTAACTAATGTTTCTATTTCGTGTCCTGAAAGATTATAGATACTTAGTGTAGTATAATTTGGCTTTCCTAAGCTGTATTTTATTTTCGTGGTTGGATTAAAGGGATTGGGATAATTTTGAAATAATTGATATTCAGAAATCGTTGAATGATGATGCTCAATATTTACATCTGAAATACATGTTGTCGTTTCAGGATATGTTGCCATGGTCTCTTTAACCCAATCAGATACAGACCCAAAATATGGTTCAATTATTTCAAAAATATTTATAATTGAAGCACGATTTATATTGGAATCATAATCAATAAAATGATATTGAACATCACCTGAAAACTGATTATTTAAATCGAAAATTTTTACAGGGTTATCACAGTCAAAAATGAATGAACGGAAATCAACATATCTAATATTGTCATTGGTACTTGTACGAAAATAGAAACGTAGATTTTTGATGTCAAAAACAAGACTCCATTTTGTCCAGCCATTCGGGCCAACACTCCTTAAAATGTCAAAAGCATATGCTATCAGTGGGCCGTTCGATTGAGGATCATAGTTTTTAATCATTTCTGCTGCCCTGTAAAATCTTGCTTTTGAAGAAAAATCAGAGGGGGGTGGTAAGTTATTATTATAATATTCAATGCAACTTGCATAATTACTATTTGTCAACACTTTTATGGGTAAAGTTTCATGCGCATGATATACTAATTTTCCATTTAACCATTCCATGGTAACACAATTTCCACTACTGTCTGCAACTAAAAAATGGCTATGATATTCATCTTGATCTATTCTTATCTTTAAATCTGTTTCAATGACCTCTTCAATTGTGGCACAATTATCCAATTGATATTGTGTCCATTGTAGTAATGAAATTGGCGAGCGTGAATCTGGATCTGGAAATTGCGTTTCGGTAAGCGTCATTTCACCGACAACCAAACCAACTTCATTCATCCCTCGTGATGGGAATTCTCTCCCGAATTGATTTATCGTTATGCTACCATATTTTGATGTCCAAGTTGGCTTATTAGAAAACCAACATCCTGTTTTGGAAACATTTCGTTTATTTACAATAACAAGGCCATCTCCAGTATACCAGTCTAGATTATTCCCAAAAAGAATGGTATCTTTAGAAACTAAACAGAAAGATGTGCATTCTGCATAACATTTTGTAGAAAAAAATAAGAATATTATAAAAACAAATTTCACATTCTTATTCATATTACAATTCTTATTCCAAAGGCTAATACGGCAGGAAGCCGCCGCCTAATCCGATTTGTTATTTTTGTACTTTCTTACATTTACCACCCAAAATAGTAATTTTCATGCTAACGCCAGTGGTGTCCTCTCGAGTGATAGTCAGACTTTTGCTTCATTCTCGATTTTGGTAAAGAAAAACAAACCATTTAAGTGAATTATCGATTGGATACAATAAGAAGCCAACCAAATAATTGCTTTGTGCAAAGTCTCTGACGATATCAAGAGTTTTTACCAGTTCCCATGTTGTTTCCAATCCCGCTTGAAAAGCACTATCAGCGATGGAATAACAAAAAGAAACAGTTGGGTCGGTAAATGTCTCCATTGATATTGGGTCATTACATTTAAAATCAATCACTTCAAATGAGTCAGGTAAGATAAAAGAATTTGGCACTGCTAATATCTGTTTATTCAGCGGGTGCGAGTTAATAGCAAGCCTCCTAAAAATTGTGATTGAATTCCACATCCGTGTGTAATTTGCATGGGGCTGTATCAAAAGGTGAAATTAATTAAAAAAAATGCATTATTATAAATACTCATGGTGCAAATCGTCTAGAATTAATAAATTTTATAATTATGCACAATATGTACCTTTTGATACAACCCCTCGCGGCAAGCAATTATTAGCCGTTATTTATATATGAATATATTATTCAAATTTATCATACAATACGACTTCATTCATTTCTTTTTTTGCAGGAGTTTCCGGCCATTCTTCTGGAATTCCGATAGGTGTAATACAAATTCTTTTATAATCATCGGGAATATTTAATATACTTTTTGTTATCTCTTCTGGGATTGAATTAACACAAAAAACGGTACCGTAACCCAAAGCTTTTGCAGCCAGCATAAGATTCTGTGCAGCCAATACACCTGCGGTAATATCGTTGGGAGGATTTGGGGTGTTTGTACTGGCCAACACTTCTACATAAACTGGCGCTGAAAGATAATTCGTATAGTACTCTTTGCTGTCATCTCCAGCTCTTTTAATACATTCTTCTCTTATTTTATTAATTATTTCTCTTTTTTGAATGACCAGAAATTTCCAGGCCTGTCTATTTCTTGGTGTTGGTGCAAAATTGGCCGCCTCAAGAATTTGCATAAGATGATCTTCAGGGATTGGATTTGGCTGAAATTTTCGAACTGAGCGGCGTTCTTTGAAAACTTTGAATATCTCATTAGAATTAACTTGTGTGGTAAGATTCTTATCATTTGCAAAAAGTTTCCTCCTGAAAAGACTGAATCCAGCTACTGCAACTGCAATATGTTGAAAAAATCGTCTGCGATTTGTTCCCATTTTGATTCTCCTCAGATTATTTAAAATTTTATTTTAATATTGACGAACGAACCGAGCTCAGCTGACAAAAACCAGCTGTCAGCAACATGTGACAATATATAAAATGTTCGATATAATTCAAAATCACGAAACCAGCACGCGTTTTTTTTAGGGGCAATGAGTTGCCATGCTTAAATAATTTATATATTAAATGCTCTATTATATTGAGTACCTTTGTTGACCTCTTAAGTCAATTCATTTTTGAATTCTTATTAATTCCACATTACCCTGTGAAATTTCCAAGAGTCCTCTTGTTGCTTTTTCAAAATCATCAATGACTTGCCGGAAGAAGCAACCGGTTCTGATGATCCCACTGGAATTGATGTAAATGAATATTTAACCAATACATAAGCAATTTCACTGCAACCATCTATCTCAATAATCTCGGGTGTGAAAGTTAAAACCGTATCGATTGCCTCTAAACCTTCTTGAATAGCTTTTCTACCCTGGATTGGATCCCCAGCGGGTGGAAATCTAACAGCATCTTCAGTATACAGAAGAGCATCTGCAGCCCAATCACCGGCAAGAGCATTCTCTTTGTGTGATTTGAAAAATGAATAAATATTATTAATATCCTGATCAGACAGGCCATTTTTAGCAGGAGAAGATTTTTGGCAAGAAATGCCCATAGTTATAATCAAAATAATGATTGTCGGAATGTTTCGATGTAACATCTCACCTCCAAATGAGCTTAATTTCTATATATTATAACGGGATGCGGATCAACAAAAAAACTTGTTTTCAGGTACTTTTTACAGCCAGGAACTTTTATCGGTTTAATTAAATTATATTTTCTGCTGCATGCGCTAATTGGCCATTCTATTGAATTACCCGTTGGCTTCAAAAATTTACTTCATTAGTATCATCTTCTTCACATCCTGAAATTTTCCTGCCTGAATACGATAAATATAGTAACCTATCAAAAGATGTTGTGCATTGTACTTCACCTCATGCAAACCTATGGGATAATGTCCATTAACAATAGTAGCAACATACTCTCCCAACATATTGTAAATATCTATCCGCACATCACTGGCCACAGGTAAGGCGTAACGAATTGTCGTACTTGGATTAAAGGGATTGGGATAATTTTGTTCCAACAATATAGATTTTGGTAATTCATTTTTTGAGGATACACAATTTGCTCCCTCAACCTTTTTAAAAATTGAAAAAGTATTTGAACAGAAATTTGTTAAAACGATATCCATATCCCCATCTGAATCAAAATCACCACAAAAAATAGATTTTGGACCAGCTCCTGTAACATGATCTGAGTAGTGATTAAAAGTTCCATCTCCTCTATTGTTAAATATCGAAATGTGATTTGGATCTCCGTGACCATTTGCCACAAAATCAAGATATCCATCACCATTAAAATCCGCGACCGATACAGAAGTGGTCGAAAGTAATGACCCATATTCAGTTCTTGAGGAAAAATCGCCCGATCCATTATTCATATAAACAGAAACATTACTTCGCCCTTCGTTTGATACAAGCAGATCCATATCACGATCGGAATCCAAATCTGCCGCCTAAACACAACTACCTGAGGATGGGATTCCAAATTCTCTTTTGGGCCCAAATAGACCATTATTTATATTTGGTAATATTGATAACGGAGTTGACAACCAATTTGCAACGGCCAGATCAATATCATAATCATTCTCAATATCTAATGAGAATAACGACCAGGGAGAATCACCCGTTTCGTAACACTTTTTTGTATAAAATTCTCCTTTTTGATTGTTTAAAAGAATACCAACTGAATCATCAAAGGCATATGTTATGCCAATATCTAAATAGCCATCATCATTAAAATCATCACATAAACTTGAATTGGGCATACCTCCACTGGATGGAATGTAATCCCTTCTAACATCAAATAATCCTGCCCCATTATTGAGGAATATCGAAAGATCATAAATCCAATAATTATTTATAACGACCAGATCCATATCCCCATCGCGATCAAAATCAGCGGATGAAATAAAATATGGATCATCCCCTGTTGGGTAGTCTGTTTTATTTATAAATGCTCCACTCCCATCATTCATATAAACTGAAATGGATCTGGATAAAAAACCGAAATTCACTACAGCAACATCTAAATCATTGTCTTGATCAAAATCTGCCGATACAAGTGATATTGGACGGTATTCGGTATCATAGTCAATTTTTTCTTGAAATGAACTGCCCCCCCAAGTTGATTTGATAGTAAAACTAAAATGATAGGAATTTGATAGTGAATCTCCCAGGGATGTTAAAATTTCTCTCGTTAAAATTACTCTGACATTTTCTCCATTAAAAAACCGTTTATCAGGTACATAGGTCACTACTTTTGCTGAATCATCATAACTAAATGATCCATTCCGCAGACCTGTCTGGGTACCATAGACTACAAAACTATTATTGGTAATACTCTCTTTATCTATGGAACAATCAAATTCTATTAGTATATTTGACGATGGATCAACATTAATTTGATTAGCAATTGGAGAAGTAGAAATAATTGATTGAGTATAAACGTACTTTGTGATAGAAATCGAAATAGCAATAAATAACAGCAATTTGGAGCATTTTAGAAGTGGTGTGTACATTACATTAGCTTTTCAAAAAATGAATCCAATTTCAGTTTTATATAATTTAATGATGCTTTATAGTTCACTTTATCGCTCATATGGCGTTTATCAGCCGCAGATGACCCTAACGATAAGACATAACCGGCGCCGCCGGATAATTACTCAGTGACGTCTTCACACCACGCGAGAAGGCGTCCTGTTAACGCCATGGTTAGGTAAAATTGAATTATAAATATTATCTGTCATATCCATTTTTAATGTCAATAATTTCATATCTTAGAGTATTAGGGACAGTGCGTTTTATCATCAGTTTTAATGGGAAAGAATTCCAATATGTTTTCGCATCCTCAATACTGTCCCATTCATATAATCCATAAAAAGTGTTTGTCTCTTTACCGAACAACCAGGTCTTAGATCTAAATCCTGGTTGAGCAATGATAAATGGAATTGGAATCAGCGAAAGTATTTTATTAACATCTGGTGAGAATCTGACAAAACGAAAATAGACTTTAAAAATAGCTTCTGGATTTATAGGTTGCATTTCCGTAGGATCTACTACCACTTTTCGAAAAATGATAAAATCTTCTTTCTCTTTTACAATAAGTCCAATTCGATCTTTGGGAAAATGTACACATCCCCTTAACCAGAGACCAGCTGCTTTAGCAAATAAGATCGGAGGAACTTGTGTGTATTTTTTCATAATTGTTTTTATCTTCAAAATAAAGAAAGAATATTTGGAATTACGATCACAAATGAGTTACTACAGTTGAAATACCACTTATTGTCAGAAACTACATCGCTTCAATAAATACCCAAATCGTTATTTTTCGCATGGAGATAGCAGCCAGCTCCATTTGTTTTGTTAGGTTGATATGACTCCATGCCCTGTATTTATTCTCTCCCAAATTTTTCATAAAGAAATTTAGCTGCATTCGCCGGGCCATCCCACTTCATAAGTTCATGTTGAAAATTTTTTACTGCTTCTTTAGCTCTTGCGTCATGTAATAATTTATCAATTGCATCAAGCACAGCAGAAGCTGTGACTCTTTTTTTGTTCAGACGAATGGCAAACCCTTTTCTCACACAAGCATCCAGGTTGGCTTGTTGTTCCGGATGCATTCCTATTCCAACAATTGGAGTTCCTGACAGGCAAGCGTTCATGACAGTATTTTGGCCACCGTGGATAACAGAAACATCTGCCATAGGATTAACCTTATGTGCAGGTAAAAAACCAGTGACTATTACATTGGATGGAATTTCTATGTCCATATCTGTTATATGAGATTCAACCGGCGCAATGACATAGTAGGGCTTATCTCTGAATCCTTCAATGATCTCAGCAATAAGTCCCGGCTTACCGGAACTGCCCATGGCAAAGTAAACAATAGGCGTGTCTTTTGGTATTTCACTTATTTTTGGGGGAATTTCTTTATTCAATCTAAATGGTAAAGGACCAATATAACAAAGATTTGGACGGATTTCAGAGAACCCGACCCATTCAGGAATATCTGCTAAAAGTGTATAATCTCCCTCTAATACTTCTATGAAATTGTTGAATTCATTTAAACCGTATCTTTTAGCTAAAATATTGAATGGCTTTGCTGGCAATTTCAACTTCAGAACAAGATTGCTTGTCCATCTACTTAGCTGTTCTTCAGAAAAGAACCATCTAAAAAAAGGGAAATAGGTTCGATCAGGCCAGCTTTGAAGCCCGGCTTCATAATATTCTGTAATAGTTGTTGAATGCAGAACATTAATCAAGGGAACGCCAGCAACTCTTGCTGATATCAGAACACTCTGACACCATCCAGTAAGTACACAGGCAGGTTTTATTTCCTTAAAAAGTTTTATCTCATTTTCAACCCTGGGCTGCATTTCCTTGGCTGTAAAATAGCCAACCGTATTTAAGGTCTCTCCGCTGAGAGCTTTTCTTACATGGCGCAACTGCATATCTGTTAAACGGGGTTCCATTTTTTTTAGAGTAAAGCCTTCATCTTCAATCAAATTTTCGAAATTTCCGCCATAACTCAGAAAAACGATATTGAAAACAGCTTTACATGCTCTCGCAATCTCAATATGTCTACCGGTTTCAGCAAGATTATACCCGGCTACCGCAAAAATAATTGTTTTCACTCTATTACCTCTTTTATCATATCAACCTGATATCCGAGCTCACCATATTTTGCAGAGTACCAGCGAAGAGAATTTCCAGCGTATAAATTTGTTAGCTCTTCTCATTTTCATTTTTTCCTCTGAACCATGAACTCTCCATAGGAAGCAACTATCTCAAAGCCGATTCTCTTATAACAAGATATCGCGGCATGGTTATCGATTTTTACGTTCAGGCCAATGCGTATTCCTTCCCTGCACAAGGACTGGCATAGCATTGCGGTGACTCGCGATCCGTAACCTTTGTTTCTGTATGTGGGGAGTGTGGTTATGTTCCCTAGAGCAGCTACTTTATACTGTGGCGAATAGACATGGATTCCGGCAATGCTGATCAGGCGGTTCTCCTCCATAATGCCGAAGTATTGGCCAGTCTCTAGCATCCTCGTATCGAACCAATTCTCAGGATAGCTCTCTTTGTATAGCGCCTGGATGGCAGTCAGATCTTTCATACTCAAACGAACAACCCCAGAGCAATCATTCCACGATGTGAGAGCTTCTTCTGAAAGTGCCATTTTGTAGTGCTCGCCATGTGACTCAAGATCATGGGTTGTGCCTAAGACAGTCTCAAGACCCGGACTGAGATGAGCGTAAAACCGATAAGGCAGAAGGTGTTGAATAGAGGTCAGCAGCTTCGCCATTACCTCATGTTCATTGGAAAGTGCAAGCAACGTTGGGAGTGAAAGACCCACATACAGCAAGGCTAATGCGTTAATGTTACCGTTAGATTTGGATCCATACCAAGTTGTATATGGCCAAAAAAAGTTGTCCAGGTCCCCAATGCTGTAAATATGGAGGTAGACATCCTTCCTAAGGAAGCATTCAATCTCTTTCTTATCATGAAAACACATATATTTCACTCGTTTTTCCTCGGGCGATGTCTGTTTTGAGGGCTAATACAGCGTTGAGTCGTCTCAATTCAATCCCTGGAAATTTATTTCCAAAGGCATGAAAGCGTTCGGCTCGAATGGTCAGGTTAGCGACGTCGAAGGCTGACCAACCTGGACAGAAGAACTGAAGACCTAACACCTCATTAGCGCCGCTGCAGGTGCCGCTAACGTTAGCATCACCGGCCAATGAAGTGGCCAAGGCACGGAATTGGTCCGGTGGATGAAATTTTTAGCATTCTCTATTTTTTCAATGAATAATTGCATCGCAGGTATAACACTTTCTATTATGAACACAAATAGTGCCGTTACATACAGGACATTTCCATTTGTTTGTTTCGTTTTTTATAAATTTACTTATTCCAAACTTATTAATATTTTCAAGATTTTCGATCATACTCATGGTGTATTTATTTCGATACCTTTTGTCTAAATGTTTAAGTTTATCACAGGGAAATTCTTCACATGCGAAACAGAATTCTGTTTCATTATTTTGAAATAATAAAAAAGGACGTAAAAAGTCAAGGATAATACCTAAAAAAATTGTTGATATTTATTAGCCTTTTAATTGAGCAGGTTTCCATGTTGTTCGCAAATTGTCGATTTTTTCACCCAATAATTCAATCGCCTCTTCTCGTATCTCTCCCAACCCCATCTTGAAACCCATTGAGAGTTGCTTGATTTCTTGTGTATCATGGTTCATGATACGAGTGGCCGTAGCATCAGCAGCCATAATATCTGTACTGGCAATTATCGCCCATGAACCAAGACGTTCTTTCATATCCAATGTGGTGCCACCCCAGTTTGTGGTTGGACCATCACCTTCGATCCCAATAGAAAAATCAATAATTGAAAGATCGGGTTTTATACTTTTTACAATATCGAGATATACCTGAGCAATAGCTTGCGGGCTACTATGATCAAAAGTGCCACGATTCCACCAGGTATTATCGATTAACTGTGCATAGCGAGAAAGCGGAGTAATACCCAGAAAGTTCTTAGCAGCTAGGGTTAGTTGAGCCCATGAATGTGTTTTGGCCACTGGAATTGAAATAACCTTATTCGCTTTGGCAACAAGACTTGAGATGGCAATTTTATCAAGTGACGTTTGAGATGGAACCTCAATCCAAGCTGGAGAATCCGTTTCCAAGCAGGCCAAAGAGACTTTTCCTGTATATAATGAGCTTAAACGTTCTGCTTCCTTTACGAGATCAGTGCTACCATCTAATGTGATTGCATACTTCCAATCAAAGGTTGGCAGGTGAGAACCCTCTCCGATGATAACTTCTGAAGCACCTGCTTTTAAACATTCTTCTGTGACTGCGATAATAATTTCAGGTTTGGTGCATTCTCCAATGTGAAAACAATTATTGTACTGCGCCCATGGAAAGGAGACAAAATTGGGCTTGATAAAAACCGTATCGTCCTTGTCAACAATAGCCTGGATTCCTCCCAATGCGTCTATAGCATCCCGTGTCATCGAGGCTAAATTGTTTCCCTTAATCGCTACTACTTGCGCATTTTTCTCTTGTAATGGTTTCTGAATAGATTTTTTGGTTTTACCTTCTGCGAAAAGCCATGGTACTCCCAGAGCACCTGTTGCGGCAACACCTAATTTTAAAACGTCCCGCCGAGTTATTTTTTTCATCTTTGTCCTCTCTTTCATGGCTTACGACTGAGATAACCGGATTTGTAACTGAACAAAACTACAAATCCTGAAATCATCGCCGGATTGTAAAGTCAGATTGATTTTTTAGTTACCCTTTATTATAATTTCTGATGGTTCGCGGGTTTTACCCTGGAACGGATTATATTGGAGGATTGTACCCTCGTTCTTTTTACCTCCAGGTGTTGAATCCAAGGACGATCGAAATACATTGTTTAACAGTCAAATCATAATGTTTGAAAGGATACCACAGACACCAGGGTCTCTCCCTTGCTGACAGGGGGTGTGCCCACCACATAGAGGACCATCCCTTCCAGGGGAGCCTTGACTTCTTGCTGAATCTCTCCAAAGAAATCAGTGACTCTGCCCACCACTTGACCTTTTTTAACCCATTCCTCCGAAACCACGAGAGGGTAAAAGAGTCCGGTATACTGGGATGACACCGTGATGCTCTCTTTGATCCATTGCAGATCCGGTGTTTTTTCCGGTTCCACTTCCAGAATACCCAGATGTATCATTACATTGT
>SMTZ1_10007266_pt1 | contig 12657 bp, 4 predicted proteins | sample DeeMarSWOR136_30_FD_25667 | JGI IMG/M metagenome (IMG submission 25667) | reverse complement strand
GCCATACGAACCTGACGCTCAACAATGGCCATCTCCCCGAACAACTCCCCCGTGTCCAGCACCATCAGGCGCACCTCCTTATCATCCTCCTCCACCACCACCTCGACCTGTCCCTCCTGGATGACATACATACACTCGCCCACTTCCCCCTGGCGAACTATGGGCTCGCCGTCTTGGTACACCTTGCCTAAAGTACCTATTCTCTCCATAACATCCTCCTTTTTCTAGTCATCAGTAGCCAGTGGCCAGTTTCCAGTGATCGGTGATCAGTCATCAGCATCCGGCCATTGATCACCGCTTACTGATTAGCGAAACAAGGCTGTGCCAGAGAAAGGGGACCCAAAAGGCTGGGTGCAGGGTGCGCAGGAAGATCTCCCGATAGGGCGCACCTCCTGTGAACATGTCCCACATCACCATACTCATGCGCTGGCGGCCACTCTCCTTCCGTTGTTCTCTGGTGATCATGCGCAAAACGGCGCGGCGCGTAAAGCGTCTCTTCTGAATCTGACGAGCGATGGCAAAAACAACCCTGGCGATAATGTTATCGGTCCCGAGCGCCCGGCAGACCGGCCCGTAGTGGCGGCTGAAATCCGCAGCGGAGATGCCCTGAAAGATAGCGGTCGTGGCAGCGGCCTTGGCGACGCGGTAGGCAGACCCGATCCCGTCCTTGTAGAACCGGGCCACTCCGCAATCGCCGACGAACACGATCCGATCGGCAAAAGGCTGGACAGCACCCTGGACGTTTATACGCGGCGAGCAATGGCAGGCGTCCTGGTCCAACGGCATGTTGGGAGGGAAACACTGCTTTACCTCGGGGCTATCCAGGAGGGACCGCACCAGTTCTTTGTCTATCTCCTCGCCGACCAGGCACATCGTCACACAGTCGCCCTTGGGGATGAGAGCAGCGAATTCCAGCCGAGGGAGGTTCAACAGAAAGACGTGCACGGAGCTGCCCAGATAGGTACCTATCGTTTCTTGGCCCAGGTGGTACTCACAGACGAAGGTTTTCGTAGTGCGCGGGGGTTGGTAGCCGAACTCTAACCCCGGGAAGAGTTTGAGCACGGCGGTGTTTACCCCAGCCGCTACCGCCAACAGGTCGTAGGCCTGAGGCGAGCCGTCCCGGGTCTTGATCTGTGGCCGCCCGTCCTTCCAACTGACCTCAGTCACGCGCCCGTGGATTACATTCGCGCCCTTGTTGACGGCCAGCGATAGCAGATGGCCATCAAAGCTGCCCCACTTTCTCTCCTTGATCCCCCGTGGGCCAGACCCCCGGAACACGGCTCCAATCCTCTTCTCGTCCAGCGGGGTCTCGATGCGGACGCTGCCCACGCCCATGTGCAGGATGTGAGAATCAATGCCTCGTTGTACCACCGTTGGGGGCAGGTTGATCCCTTCGGTGGCGAGGATTTGAACCAGCGACTCATGGACGACCCCCCCGCAGTGGTTGCAGCCGGCGGGACCCAGACGGGAAAAATCCTTCGGCTCATAGATATCTACCTGGACGTCTATGCCAACCCTGTCGGCCATGTCCAGCAGGAAATAGCTGAAGAAGGAACCCGCCGGGCCACCTCCAATCACCGCGATTTGAGAACCGTCCTCTAACTGAAGACTGGTCTGTTTTTCCATCCTTTACCTCCCTATGAACTGGTTGGTGAACATCTGCTCGATGTCTGTGTCTGTATCTATGAATCCCAGTTCGCTCCTGAAGCGTTGAGAAGCTTCCCAGGCCGCCGGATCGGAGCGGCCAAGGTCATCGGCGCGCCACAGTAATGAGCAGATAAACATCGCTCAAACCATCGGGAGAACTTTGCTTTCTACCTCTCCGGCCAGCTCAAGTACCTGGACCAACCAGGGAAGAGCCTCGATCGCTTGCCTCCGGAGCAATAGAGTACGGCTTTGGTTGGTATGAATAACGGTAATCATACATGAAAACAGAAGATTTGGCAAGCACGGGCCCAGGATCACCACCAGTTCGAACATGCCCCACCTGCCTCATATCGCTGCATTATACCACAGCATCCACCAAATCAACAGGGGGTATCTGTCCCTGAAAAGACAGGACACCTGTCAGGTGTGTGTCGTCTAGTTTTGGGGGTACAATAGACAAGTTGTACGACAAGCAGGACTAGGGCAAAATACAGTTTGTAGGTCCAAGCGAATCTCAAACAAAATTCTAACTTTTCTCTAACTCCACTCTAACAAAAGTGTGCTAAGATAGTTCAAAGCTGCAAGTCGTTTTGCTGATGAGTGCACTATGACGATTGTCGCCACGTTGAAACAGCAGCACCGCAAACGTGCTTGATTACCTCACTAAAGCTTGTGACGCAGCTAACTGGGGTAGGCACTTCCCATCCCTGCTCCCTAGGCGATGCTGCGCTCATTAAAGTCCTTGAGCCGCTATACCCGAATAGGTTACGTCGTACTTCACAAATGGACTGAAATGTGATATAATCATCAAGATATGAGTCAACCGAGGGCCTGAAAGGCTCTCAGAGTGAGGCACGAGATGTATGGTGTGTCCTCTCAATCCATTCATTAGCGGTGTCAACGATCACTCAAGCCTCACATCCTATTCCCGTCATCGCCTCTACACTACCTCAACTTCAGGCGTTTTCCGAGCCGTTTCAGACTTGGATGAAGGAGAAGCAAAATGAAAAACTCTCGTGGCCTCACCAGTAAACTGTCCCCCTTTGCCCGCTTCTTGAATTGCCTTTTAGTGCTGACCCTCATCCTGCCATGGCTGGTTGGCGTGGGGCAGGCGTCCACCTCCATGGAGGTCAACGGCGCAGACATAAAGGTCAATAGCACAGACGATATAAAAAGGAATGATGACCGGTGTACCCTGCGCGAAGCCATCATTGCTGCCAACAGCGATAAGCGGTCCGGTGCAAAACTCCACGAATGTCCCGCCGGCAATGGCACCGACACCATCATCCTGCCAGCCGGCATTTACACCCTCTCCCGCAGCGACAATGGCAATGAGGACGCGGCCGCCACCGGCGACCTGGACATCCTAGACGACCTGCACATTATCGGTGCCGGTTCCGGCCAGACCATCATTGACGCCAGCGATATCACAGATCGAGCTTTCCAAATCCTCAGCGGGAAGGTGACCATCGAGGGCGTGACCATTACAAAGAATGGTGGTGTCGTCGCTGGCGATGGCGGGGGTATTCACAACAGTGGCAAGCTGACCCTCGTAAATAGTACCTTATCGGACAATCACACCACTGCCAGAGGTGGCGGTATCTACAACGCCGGCGTGCTGACGCTCAACAACAGCACCATCGGCGGTAAGGGCACGACCGTTGGCGAGAGGGGCAACACGGCCGGAGATGGCGGGGGCATCGCCAACGCCAGCAGCGGATCGGTAACGCTCAACAACAGCACCATCAGCGGCAATACCGCCACCAGCGACGGCGGCGGCATCTTCAATATGGGTTTGCTGGCACTCCACAATAGCACCATTGTCTACAATAGTGCCAACAATGGCGGTGGCGTTGTAAACTCGGATGCCAACGGAACGGTCAATTTCCGCAATACGATCATCGCCGGCAACGCCGACGTGGCGGGCGGGGATTACCCCGACATATACGATACGCTCATTTCGCAGGGATATAACCTCATTGGCAATCTGGGTATTCAGAGCTTCACCCCATCCACTGGGGACCAGGTAGGCACCCCGGAAAGCCCTATTGACCCCGGACTAGATCCATTGGCCGATAATGGCGGCGACACGTGGACCCACGCCCTCCAAACCGAGAGTCCGGCCATCGACACGGGTGACCCCAGAGGCTGCTACGGCAGTGAGGGCCTGTTTGCCTTCGATCAGCGAGGCCAGCCCCGCCCGACAGACGGTGATTCCGATGGCTCGTTCCGGTGCGACGTTGGCGCCTATGAAGCTGGACGGGGTTTATTTGTCTTGCTCAGAGCCTTCCCCAGCGGTAGCAACACAATCGTTCACGGTCTGCTCGACGGCGCCACCGAAGGCACCACCTTCGAGATCGTCCCCTTCTCCAAATCCAGTTGCGAGGATCCTTCCTTCACGATGTTGGATCCAATCCCGGTGACAGCTATTGAAAATGGCTACTTTATCACCGAAATACCTGAAGATCTTGGCGGCTTATTTCTCATCGCGAATACGAACCATCCCGATAGCGGCCCTATGCAATCGAATTGCGTGCCGGTTGGCGAACGTAACGATGCCTGGCCATTTGCACTCGAATTACAATTGCAGCCCGTGGGCAACAATCTATTTTCGGCTGTGGTTGATGACCAGTACATCGACAGCCCGGGCCAGTCCCGTTGGTTCAAGGTCAAAGTAGAGCCCCACGGCGAACTGACCCTCATCCTGAGCGGGAAAGATGGCCCTGACGACCCGCTCCCGGCCGATTTCAACCTGACCCTTTACCGGGATCTTGACGCTCTCTTCCAGGAGATCACGGCGGACCCGACATCGGATGATGTCGTGCGTCTGAGTGCCCAGTACGCGGGTGCCTCCTACGCGGGTGCCTCCTACGCCGGCGCCTCCTACGCTGGCGCCTCCTATGCTGGGGCTTCCTACGCTGGGCCCTCCTACAGCGGCGCCTCCTACGCCGGGGCTTCTTACGCGGGTGCCTCCTACGCCGGCGCTTCTTACGCGGGTGCCTCCTACGCGGGTGCCTCCTACGCTGGAGATGCCTACTTTGGTGCCTCCTACGCGGGCGCTTCCTACGCGGGTGCCTCCTATGCTGGGGCCTCCTACGCGGGCGCCTCTTACGCCGAGGCGGTCTTCGGCGGCGCCTCCTACGCCCAAGCCTATTCCGATGCTCAGATTCGCGGCCTGCTGGCCGTCTCGGACATCAGCGGCACCGCTCCCGAGAGGATCGTCGCTCCCACCTGGAATAGGGATGAATCCTGGTACATACGTGTCCGCAGCAGCAACGGCGAAGCGACCACGGAATTTCCCTTCCGCCTCGAGGCAATCCTTGAAACCGGTGGCTGCGGCAACATCCCCCCATTGTTGGACCAGCTCCCCCTGCAGCCTGTCGGCAACTTCAAGACACTCATTCTGACCAACCTGAGCCGAATGGACCGGATAGAAGGTACTCCTGAGGAGAAGGCTAACCTCCTGGCACAGCTTGACGAATTGGCGCTTGCGGTGGATGGTGTTGTGGTCAATGTGGGCTTAGACGACAGGGTCAGCGAAGCGAACTACCATGCCGACCTCGAGTCGAATCTGGCCTGTCCCTACGCCAAGAATCTTGTCGCTCAGGCGATCCGGGATATCGTGGACGGTTATCGCACCCAGCCTGACTCGAACTTGCAATATGTGGTCATCGTCGGCGCCGACGAAGTTATCCCCTTCTTCCGCCATCCCGACCTTTCCGCCCTGGCCAAAGAATCTCAACATTTCCCGCCGCTCAATCTCTCGCCTCGGGAGGCCGCCTTGAGGCTGGATTACGTCCTGAGCGATGATGATTATGTGGCCAAGGAAGAGATCGAACTCTCAAACAGCACCTTCCCCATCATAGATTCGAAGGTGGCCATCGGCCGGCTGGTGGAAACGGCATCGGACATCAGCGCTGTGATCGATGCTTACCGTAACCATACCAATAACGGAGTTGTACAGCCTCAGACTTCGTTGGCAACCGGCTACGACTTCCTCGAGGATACCGCAAATGAGATTCGGGACCAACTCGCGGCGGGGACCAAGAGTACGCCCGATACGCTGATTCATCCATTCGACTTGCCGCCCACGGATGAGAGTGCCTGGACCGCCGACGATCTGCGTGATCAACTCCTGGGCAGCCGCCACGACCTGATCTTCCTGGCCGGTCACTTCAGCGGCAACAGTGCCCTGGCGGCCGACTATACGACCGAGATGGCCGCATCTGAGGTTGCCAATTCGACTGTGGACATGCAGAATAGCATCGTCTTCAGCATTGGCTGCCACGCCGGTTACAACATCGTCAACCAGGATGGGATCCCCGGCGTCACCGGCCAACCGGATTGGGCCCAGGCCTTCGCCAGCAAGGGCGCTGCCCTGATTGCTGGCACCGGCTATCAATACGGAGAAACCTTGACCAAAGAATATAGCGAGCGGCTCTATACCGAGTTTAGCAAGCGCTTACGGCTTGATACGGGCGGCCCGGTTTCCATCGGCCATGCCCTGAACGCAGCCAAGCTGGCTTACATAACCCAGGTACCGACAATCCGCGGTACGCACGAGAAGGTCCTGCTTGAAGCGACAGTCTTTGGCCTGCCCATGCTGCGTGTTGACCTACCCGGGCGCTTCACCCCACCCCCAGATCAAACGGTCATCGATCCCGCAGACCTTAACGGTTTTGCCACGAATCCTGGCGCTGCATTGGGTCTGCAGTACGCCGATCTTGCCGTAAACTCGCCCCTGATTGTGAATTCGGTGGAGCTTACGGATGTCGATACTGGCATAGAATTACCCGGAGAGTTTCTCTCCGGTACTGATGGTGAAGTTACCTTCCCGACCGAGCCGTTCCTACCGCTTGAGAACCGCAACGTCACCCATCCTGATAACAACTCCCTTCCTGAATCTGAGGCGATGGTCCTGCGCGGCGTAGGCTTCCGGGGCGGTAACTATCAGGATATCTTTAACATCCTACCGGTAACCGGCGCTCCGACGACCGAAGCGATCGCCCTGCACCTGTCCTGGCAGACCGAATACCACCATCCGATTCGCATGAACAACTCGAACTACCCCGGGGCGCTGATCGATGGGCAGCAACGGATCTTGTTTACGCCAGCCCAGCACATTGCCGGTGATACTCTCGTGTTCGTTGGTCCTGAAGACTCCAGTAATACGGTCTCGGTCAGAATGAGCCATCGCCGGCAGTTCAGTCAGTTGAACTACCGCCTCTTCTACAGCAACTTTACCGAAGAATTCTGTGAGGACGGCACTTGCCATAACCCAGCGTTCTCTAGCCCGCCATCAATTATCCGCGTCTCAGCCATTCCCGGCGACGACGAGGTAACCTACCGCATGATGGTCGTGGGCGATCCCTCAGCCGGCATGCAGGCGGTCTGGGCCGTCTGGACAGTCGATAACGGCGAACAAGGCCCCGGTACGTGGCAACCGTTCGACCTGACGCAGCGGGAGGAGGACACCAGGATTTGGGAAGGTACCATGCCGCTGAATGGTGTCCATCCGGATGCCATCCGCTACGCGGTATTCGCGGTGAATGGCTACGGCCTAGTTAGCGAAGCCTGGAACAACGGCACCTTTTTCACACCCGGTCCTGATGCGGAACCGAACGTGGTCACCGAAGTCCACCTAGAAGTTGCAGACGGTTCCTCTGATACCTTCGAAAAAGAGGTCACTTTCAGCGCTGTTCTGACAGGAGAAAACGGACAGCCATTACCCGCGGAGCTGGCGGAGGGTAACACCATCGAATTCAAGCTTGCGGGGCTAAACGTTCTAGGGACAACGGATTCCTACGGTAGGGCCACCGTGACCTTGAATCTGCTTGGCTTGCCCGGCGATCAGAAGCTTTACGCCGCCTTCGACGGAACGGATATATTAAAAGCATCATCCGATGTGGTAGATTTCACCATCAAGCAGCAACAGCCAGACATCCTCAACCTGGACGATGTCACCGTGTTCCCCGGCCAGGACTCGGGTGTCGTGGTTACCATAGTGGACGGGCTTGGCGATCCCCTGCGCGAACATGGCGTGCTCCTTGTGTTGACCGCCCCCCCTGATACTACTCCTCTGTTCAGCGTGGCTAGGATTACCAATCTATTTGGCGAGGTCTCCCTCGGCACGCTTCCGCCGGAGTTGGCCCCAGGCGATTACCGCGTCACAGTTTACTTTAACGATCCAAACAACCCGCTGGGTACCCTTTCAACCAGCGAGGTCTACAAATCCGATTCTGACTTTGCCACGCTTACCATTGTGCAATGGCCTTGCGATAACGCAAAAGCCCTCCTCCACGACCCGGATGAGCCAGCACCCGATCCATTGCTAGAGTCCATCTGGGAGCCGAACAACAAATTCTGGAAGACGCAGGTGGTGATCGACCCGGATTCTAACATCCCTGCCGACGCAGTCACCATAACCATTGATAGTGTCTTCCAGGACGAGGAAGTTGGCAGTGAAGCAGACGCCCGCAACTTTGCTGGCAACAGCGTTGAGCTACGCGGCGAGCGCGCTGGCAATAGTGATGGCCGTGTCTACCATATCTTCTTCACCGCCCAAGGTGGACAGGACTTCACCTGCACTGGCGAGGTGACAGTACCGGTGGTGGATCACGACCAGAGCGGTAAAATTATCGACCCTCCCGTCGATGATGGGCCAATTTACGACTCGACACTGGCCACCAAACAGGCCCCGGAGGCTACCGACGACTCGGCCGACACTAACGAGGACACGGCGGTGTCCGGCACAAATGTGTTGGCAAATGACACGGCCGCCCAACAGAACGACACCTTGTCGGTCACAGCAGTGAATAGTCAGACCGTGGCGAGTAGCCCGATCACGCTGCCCTCAGGCGCACTGGTCACGATGCAGACGACCGGCAACTACGTCTATGATCCCAATGGCCGGTTCGAAACGCTGGCGGCGAGCGACTGGACCACCGACACCTTCGAGTACACCGTCAGCGACGACGACGGCGATGCGGATATTGGCGAGGTGACGATCAACATTAGCGGCGTCAACGATGCGCCGCTGGCTGCTACCGACGTTGCCACCACCACCAAGAACACCCCATTAACCGGCAATGTACTGGCTAATGACACGGATGTAGACGACGGCGATACACTGACAGCGATTAAAGTCACCGACCCGGACGGCACTCTGGTCCTCAACTCCGACGGTACCTTTAGCTATACCCCGCCCCTCGAGTTCTCCGGCCCAATCAGCTTCATCTACAAAGCCAGCGATGGCAGCCTGGAATCCAACGAGGCCACGGTGACCATCAACGTCATCGACGTCAACCTAGCGCCCGTGGCTAGGGATGACTCGGCTAACACCGATGAGGACAAGGCTGTGACCATCCCTGTGCTGGAGAATGACACGGACGACACCCCACTCGACCCGGCTGCGGTCGTCATCACCATTATTGCTGTACCGGCCGACGGGACGGTCAGCGTTGATCCCGTCTTGGGCAAGGTTACCTACACTCCAAGCGCTGACTTCTACGGCTCTGACTCCTTGCAGTATACGGTTGCAGATGAAGGTGGCCTGACCTCTAACGTGGCCACGGTGAACATCACCGTCGATCCTGTCGGCGATCCAGTGGTGGCTAACGATGACTCGTTCACCGGAGAAGAAGATACGGAATTGACCGGAAATGTGCTGGATAACGACACGAACGTGGACGGCGATGCACTGACGGTGATTCAGTTCACCGAACCTTCTACCGGCACCCTGACTCTACTTCCCGATGGCTCCATGAGCTTCATCCCGCCCGACGACTTCTCCGGCACCGAAACCTTTACCTACGATGTTAGCGACCCCGACGATAACACAGACACGGCTACCGTGACCATCACCATCAGCGAGGTCAACGACCCGCCGGTGGCTAATCTCGACGTGCGCCCGGATCCGGACGATCCAGACGATCTGGACCCGCTCCCTCAGGGTGAGCCGGTGACCATCGACGTGCTGGCGAATGACACGGACGTGGATGATCCGCACGATATGCTCACGGTGGTTCAGTTCACCCAGGGCAGCAGAGGCACCGTGACCGCCAACGCCGATGGCACGCTCACCTACAGGCCGAACTCCAGCTTCAAAGGCACCGACAGCTTCGACTATACCATCTCTGACGGCAGGGGTGGCACTGCCAAGGCTACGGTGACGGTCAGGCTCGGTGGGTAGTAATAGATCTGGGGCTAACCTTAGGTAACCGGGTCCTGCTTACCACAACGGGGCCGCCAGGGTAATCCTAGCGGCCCCGTTTGTTTAGTTAAGATTCTGGATTAGTTGTCCAGATCTGCCAGGTTTCAGAAACCTGGCAAGCTTTTCCCCCTACTCAATCTGCATGGCTGCGCGCAAATCTTACCGCCTGCTCCAGGGACATGGCCCGGCCCTCGGCCTCTGCTGAGGCTGCTGCTGCTTCACCCAGCGCCTGCCGGGCTGGGCCCAGCATTTTTTCAAGCATGTCTTGTTCAGTAGGCGAGAGGGAGGAGCCAGTAGTCTCTCTCAATGCCGCCGCAGCCCCAACCAGGCGTAGCGCCCGCTGCGGTTGTCCCTGCAGGGCAGCCAATCCCCCCATGGCCTCCAGCACGTAGGCCAGCATCCATCGCTCACCCAACTCCCACAGTATGGTTAGGCTCTCATCATACAGGGATAGAGATGCCACATAGTCGCCCTGGTCCCGGGTCGCAGTGGCCAAAGTTTCGAGGGCGTTGGCAATCTCCCACCTGTCTCCGATCTCGCGCTGTAGCCCCACGGCAACTTCAAGCTGAGCACGGGCCGCCTCATACTCGCCCAGGTCAGTCAGCACCATGCCCAGATTGTTGAGCGACTGGGCAATAGCCCTTCTGTCTCCCAGCTCTCGTCGAAGCACCAAGGCCTCCTCATTGAGCGCTCGCGATTCTTCATAGTCACCCCGGTTGCGGGCGACAATGGCCAGGTTATTGAGCAGGTTGGCAATGTTTACCTTGTCATCCAACTCCTGCCGGATGGCCAGACTCCTCTGCCACAGCGTGCGGGCCTCCTCAAGGTTGCCCTGCACAGCGGCCAACGTCCCCTCAAATTTCAGCACATCGGCGACTCCGGCTTGGTCCCCCACGTCCTCAAAAACAACCCGCGCTCGCTCCAGCCAGGTCAGGGCTTCAGCGTACTGGCTCTGTCTCCATAGCAACTGGCCTCTAGCAGTTTGGCACTGCGCCAGGATCTGGCGATCGCCCAACTGCTCTGCCATCGCCATGCCTTCCTCGCACAACTGATTCACCTCATCCCACTGCCCCACCAGTTGTAGCACCTCACCCAGCTTGAGCATGACTGGCACCTTCTCTTCTGCCGGCAGCAGCGGCAAGACTCGCTGGTAATAGTCTATCGCCGCGCTGGTAATAGTCTATCGCCGCCTCGTTGGCATAGTCCGCTTGTGCTGCTTCTCCAGCCTTGCACAGGTACTCGCGCTTCTTGTCCTCGTTCTCGGTGCGCCAGTAGTGGAAAGCCAGCAGATCAACGTATTGCTCCAGCGGCTCGCTGTAGGTTCGTTCGATGTACTGGGCAAGCTGCTCGTGCAACATGGCCCGTGTGGCGTAGGGCAGGCTCTCGTAAGCCACCTCTTGGGTAACGATGTGCTTGAAGATATAGGCCAGTTCCGGATCTGGTGTATCCACCCGCGTCAGGTCCCGGCGGCATAGAGCCTCCAGATCGGCCCTGACACGCTCCGGGGGACCCAATTCCGGGTAAAAACCCCACAGCAAAGCCGCCTTGAACAGCCGCCCGATGACGCTGGCCACCCTCAGGGTGATCTTTTGGCTCTCGGTACGCTGGTCAAGACGGCTGAGGATCAGGCTATGTAGGCTGGTGGGGAGGTCGAGCCGCTCCAGCGCCTTGCTATCCTGTGGGGCGATGCCCAGGTCACGGAGATAGTTCAGCAGTTCCTCGATGTAGAAAGGGTTGCCCTCCGCTCGGGTGGTGATACGTTCCACCAGCGTAGGCGGCACCTCGGTTTGAGGGCCGGAAAACTGCCTCAGCTTAAGGGCAATCAGCCGCTCCGCCTCCTGCGGTGTGAACTCGGCCAGCTCGATTAGCGTGAAATGAGGGAGCCGGCTGAGGCGCGGTGCCTGCAAGCGCTCCAACTCTGGCGGGCGGTAGGCCATCATCAGCAACACCGGCAGGTCAGCCATAGCGCGCCCGATCACCTCCAGCAGTTCGCGCGAAAGAGGGTCGAGCCAGTGACAATCTTCCAGTACGAAGAGCAAGGGCGTTGTTCTGGCATGCGCCCGCAGGCAGTCCACCAGCAACGCTTCCAGGGATGTTTTGCGGAGCTTGGCGTCGAACGAGCGGGTCAGGTCGTTATCGGGAATAGACAGGTTCAGCACCGCCCCCAAGAGCGGTAGGCGTGGCACCAATGCCGGATCAATGCGCTGTAACTGCTTCTCCAACGCGCTCACCTGATCTACTACCTCCCACGATGGGTCAATGTCAAAGAGAGCGCGCCAGATCGGCCACCAGACCAGGTAGCTGGTATTCGTGCCGTAGGATTCACACTCGCTAGCGTAGCCGGCCAGTTGTCGGTCATTGGCCATGCGGACGGCCTCGACCATTAACCGAGTCTTCCCTATACCTGCCTCGCCAGTGATGCCCACAATCTGGCCTTGCCCCTGCAACACCAGGGCCAGTTTCTGCTCGATCAGCGCCAGCTCAGCCTCTCGCCCCACCATAGGCAACGCGTAATCAGGCTCGTACAAGCGAGCAACACGGTGCTTTTTTGCACTGACTGGGCTAAAGACGGCCACTGGCTCGGTCTTGCCCTTGACCCTGAGGGTTGGTAGGCTCTGCCAGGCAAAGGCGTCCCTGGCGACCTGCCGGACGGTCTGGCTGACCAGAATCTGCCCTGGCGCGGCCGCTTGCATGAGTCGGGCTGCCAGGATGACCTCGTCGCCAAGCACGCCATAGGTGCGGCGCATGGTCCCACCGTAGGCCCCCGTGCGCATCCGGCCCTGGCTGATACCGATCTG
>SMTZ1_10005577_pt1 | contig 12657 bp, 13 predicted proteins | sample DeeMarSWOR136_30_FD_25667 | JGI IMG/M metagenome (IMG submission 25667) | reverse complement strand
TACCAGTATGAAAGAAAAGAATAAAAGGTTAAAGAAGGAAGTGATCATGAAATGTTAGATACTCTCGAGGTGGTATCATGAAAAGCAAAGCTGTGTTCATTTCAGTTTTCATGATGTGCACCTTTGTAAGTGCACAAGGATTCAATTCGTGTGAGTGGGTCCAACATCTGGGAACCCCACAACGAACAGGGTATTCAGCGTGTAATGGACCTGAAGCGCCCGAAGTACTCTGGAAAGTAAGTATCCCGGGAGAATTCGATACTCCTTTCATTGTAGACGACAAGGTATTGATTCTCTGGAAGAATCCCCGGGGTTTTGTAGAAGCAAAAGTGCTGCTTCTTGATGTGCTGACAGGAGAGATTTTGCAGGATTACTATGACCCTCAACTCTCAAGAGTTTTTCCAGTAGATGATCGGATCATTGGTGAATCTGGTTCATATGTTTATGAGATTGATCTCGTTTCAGCTACGAAAACTCTCTTAACTGTAACTCCAAAGAAGGGTTCCCCTTTGTATCCTGTGATTCTCAAGGAAAAAATCGTTTTTCCTGCAACACCAGCAGTTTGCCTTTCTACTTCCGATTTTGATGTAGTATGGAGTCTGAAAGATGTAATGGTGGATCCCGAATTAGATCTATTTAACCTGGCTGGCGATGAAGATATTGTAGCTTTCATTATGCAAGATCGGCTTTACGTGGTCGATTCATCTACTGGAGTGCTCAAATGGACGAGTGAACCTCTTACTCTAGCTCTATGGGTAACTTTTGGAAAGGATACCATTTACTGCGGTGGAAGAAATTTATGGGCATTTGATCGAAATGGATCTGAGATCTGGCATTTTATACCTGATGAAAGAATTGTATCCAACATAGTCTTGGGATTAGATGGTATGTATTTTGCTGATGAAGGAAACAACCTGTACAAGATCGATATAAACGGCAATCTCATTTGGAAAATATGCTGGGAAGTATCTCCCCGGTATTATAAGACACATCTCATTGGAGCAGGAGATACTCTTTATTGCATTGGTAATTATGGAAAACCTGATTTGGTAGCTAGAACATATATCTCTGCCTACAACATGGAAGACGGGAACATGATATGGGATCTGGAGTTTGGGTCTTCATGTTACATAAAAGGATCTCCTGCCACAGCAGAAGGCATCCTCGTAATAGGGAATACGAATGGAGAACTCATTGCTCTAGCTTCTGATCCAGAGTTATACAAAAAACAGGGTGACACCTTCTGGTCAGAAAATCTGAAAGATGAAGCTATCAACTCATATGAAAAGGCTGCAGAACTCTATGAGAAAAATGGGAATTCAACGCAATCCAGGGAAATCCGTGAACTAATCTCTGAGATTGAGAACTTTTCGGAAACAAAATCTCCTACAATACCAGCAGAGCCATCTATTCCAATTCCCATTTCAACAGTGCTGGTTTTCACTGTGGTATTGGCTGGAATCTTCATTACATACTGCACCAAAAAGAGGAAATAGTGATCCAGAGGTACACATCTCAGAGCCATTCTTTTTACCATGTTTTCAAGCTAAATATAAGGCAGAAAGGCAATTTCAATTTCTATTGAACCTCAGAATAGCTGCTCGAATATCGAATATCTATACTTTCAAAAGTGTTCTTCAGACCTCTCCTGGTCTATAGATCGGAAGTTTGTCAGGAATTAAGTCATCTCTCAACTGCTCTCAAGGTTAACTCTTTCATAACTGCTTTATACATGAAGTCCTTTTGTCGGTTCAGTACCAGTATCCTGATGCAGAGCAAAACTAATATGTCCACCATATACATCAAAAGCATCTGAAACAATAGAGTAGAAAATAGAGAAGGTAACCAATTTGTTACACGTGTAACAAACGACATCCACAGATTTGACAACTATGTGAAAAACCTTTATAAGATCAACCCTTCTGTTCCAATCATGATTCAAAATAAGGGCTGCTGCCGTATTTCGTACTACAACCTACTGGTGATTTTATGAAAATTACTGTTGTAGATGTATTCGTGGTTATACTGCTGGGATTATCTTTATATTCCTTTTATACAAAATATGACCCTGCGCATGAACTTGGTTACTCAGGTTCTGAAATAATGGAGGTAGTCCAAAAATGTGATGCCCTGGATAGTCAAGGATTTTTGTATATCCTTTATGTGAGAGGATACTGGAATTTTGATGTTGGCCATTTCGAAGAAGAAGCTTTTGTGTGTGATACAGAGAAAGAATACCTGGTTCTCGTTTTGAAAGATGGAAGAACAGTAACAGTTGGGAAAAGATTGAGCTACAAAGAGGATATCCAGGCTACAAACGTTGAAATTTATATCAAGAGCAAATCCTCAGTAATATATTTTTTGAGACCAGCAGCAGGTTCACAGCAAGAACTTATTAATTACATAGAGAAATCTTCTGGATTTATTAACTATCCAAAGGAGGACATTGCAGTTACTACCATTTTTACTGTTGATACTGATGTTAACCCGTCAATACTTTTAGAATCTGAAATAGAACATGAGTTAAGAAGAAAGATTTTTTTCATGAAGAAAGTAGACGTAGAAATAGATAATGGAGTGACCGTTTTTGTAGAAAAATTGAGTATGAAAGAGGTTGAAAAGGTTTTCGAAGTATTAGAAAAGTACGTTAACATTAAAGACATATACACAGGAGATATTAAAGTTTTTTATCAAACAGCACAAGAAATTGATGTGGAAGATATTCCTATACTGAAATCATATGAAGGGAACGGGGTATACCAAGTGAGTGTTTATGTGAGAGTGTAGAATACTGGAAGATATGATTATGCTCTTTTCTGGCCAATTGGAAATACGCAAATATACGCATTTCATATTTAAGGATTTATTTTCTGAGGATAGACTTGAAGAATACTTAGAAGATATAAAAAATGGGGTTATCAAGGTTTCGGTGGTTGAACCTCTCTGAGCTCATGAATTTCTTTTTGTCAGCAATATACAAGCAATAGAGATAAATTACTAATGTTACACGTGTAACACCATTATCCTTCAAAGGGTTGACAACCTTGAAAAATTGCGAGAAAAGGGTTGTAATTGTGTATGAAAAATTGCTAGATCCCGGTGAAAATTGCAATTGGTTCTAAGTGGGAAGAAAAAACTATTTGAAAAAAGGGTATCTGCAGATGAAATGAGGGAAAAAACAAAGGAATACCAATTTTTGTACTTAAGAATATATTTTCTGAGTATGAGATAAAAGAATACCTAAATTGAATAAAAAATATAATATAGAAAAATGGAGAAAGTGAAGAGTTTGGTGAAGATTCCACTCTGGAGGTTTGAGAAAACAAGTCTCTGTAAGAGAGTTCATGATTTATATCTCTTTTTCTGGGAAGGAGAAGCAAAAGATGAATATAAAGTTTTATTTCCATAACTTAATTTTGAAGAAAAGAATTGTTTTAGAGAAAAGGGAGATTTTGGAGAAAAAGGTGAAAATTTTTATGCACTTATCATTTGATATACATAGTAAATGACTCTGTTTCGGATAGGGCCGATTATGCGAAGTAACAAGGGTTATTAACACTTTCTATCAGCTAAGAAGCAAGGATTCAAATTAGCTCTTCAACAAAATTCACATAATTCGTTACTTGTTTGTAGTAAGTTTTAGAGCAAAAGTCTTTCACAAAAAGGTCGAATTCATCTTCGAGAATGCTTTCCCTCATTTGGCAGAAGAAGCTCTCAATCATATAGAAATTATGAAGCGCGATCCTGGCTGCAGCTTCGCTTGTATTTTTCCTCATATTCTCCATGGCATTCTCCTCTTGACACACAGGACATTTACATGCTAGCCTTTCCAAAGAACGGATTTTTCGTCTTCTAAGATCTGAAAAATAGTATTTACGGAAGATACCCCCAAATATTGGAACAGCTGGGGGGTCCGCCACCCCGTAAGATTATTGAAACGAGTTTGATATAAGAGAGCAATTTTTTCAACCAATGCAATATGCAAAGGAAAAAGTTTTAAACAGTGCAATTTCTTATTGTCGAAGGAGAGAACCTTGAGGAAATTAGATTGCAGGTGAGGAGAATGAAGTTGGGACTTCAGAAGTTTTCATACAGATTTGCCGAACAAGTGCTGAACAGCAGACTTGCTATTAAGCAAGAAATAGAACACATACTGTTAGATCCCACTATTGATATCTCAAAGCTATCTCGTCCTTATTTCAATAAAATACTGAAAGAAGCTTTTCAGGCAAAGGGATGGGAAGACCAGCCAGCAGTTTTTGATGAACCAAGTGATCCATCTGCAAGAATGGATTTTCTTAAAGAAAGGGTAGGAATTGAGGTTGGATTTGGACATCCCTCATTTCTTGGAATAGATTTGCTCAAATTTCAGGTGACATCTTATTCTGGAATGGACAAAATAGACGTGGGAGTATACATCGTTACTACAAAAGAATTCCAAAAGAGAATGGGAAAAGAATTTGGAAAGAACTGGAAAGGCAGTTTAACATTTAAAAAGGTTGTAAGATACCTCCCACACTTTAAGAGCGCGATACAGGTACCAATATACGTAATCGGGATAGACCTGTGAGAGATTCATCAAGTGCACAGATTGACAGAAAAAGCAGTTGCCCTCGCCAGAATACACTAGAGAATGAGTGATAGGTTTCATCAAACAGGTTATGCATAAACCAAAGATTTAAACCCAAGAATAGAACAAGAGAAGAGTTCATCCTCGCCAATCAAACAGATGGGAATAGCAAAAAAGTCCAATAATATGTCCTCTGAGGAGGTATAAAAATGGTTGAAATAGTCTTGAAAAAGTATGTGGATACAATTAGAAGTGAAACTTTCTTGGAATACGAAAAAGAATTTGCTCAGAAAATTTGTTCTGCAATGGAGGAAGGCTACTCCAGAGGATTCCATGAGCCAAAAATAGTCGAAACAATCGTTAAAAATGTTCATAATTACAAAATTAGGAACGAGGAGCAATCCTTTGAAATATCAACGAAATCCATTTTCATCCATGGACAAAGATCACAGGTTAAATTCAGTTATTATGGTCAAGAAATGCAAAGAGAGCTAGGTGACTTAATATTTATTGCAAATATTGTTTTTAATGGAGAGAAATATTTTGAATAACTCACCATCAATCAATTCAAGAAAGATAAGGCAAACATTAGAATTGTATCATGGAATATGAGCAATAAAGGACAACTCTATTTATTATCAAGATTTCCAGCTTTTGAAGGATTTTTAGGTTCTATTATTCCCATGAGAGAATATATCTTGCCCAATTACTCAAAATGTTTGGGTTCTTATGGATTGCTCTACAAGCCAGGGGACTTTGTCTTCGTGAGCGCTATTGATTTAGACTCCCTCATTGGGGTTAGAAATAGTGTGAGAATGAATGAACTCTACCCTTTGCCTAATACTGTAAGATACTCACCTTTTCTTCCGCATTTTTATCCAGACATGCATGAGTTATTCTATTTGATGGAAAAATTCTACAGGCGCTACGGATTCATGAACGACTTATGCTGGTATTTTTTTAATAACTACCACTTTTCATACAATATATTTGATTTTGCGCACAAATACTTGACAGTAGGCATAGGTGAACCCATATTTATGGCAAGAGGGATAGACAATCCACAAACTAGAAGCTTTCTTCACGATTTATTGTCAGCAGCATATTCCATGAGTTCATTTTGCACAAATATATCTTTTTTTGTAAGCAAAGATTATAAGGAAAGACTTTTATACAATACACAAACCCTGTAGTGAGGTGAAGATATGAAGTTCTTACATGGCTGGCCCTTCGAACCCTTAGATGATAGCATCCAACCAACCGGTCCACCCGATACAGGCGGTGGAGGAGGATCATACCCGACATAACTCACTATATTCTTTTTCTTTTCCTGCTCCCAATCTTAAACATCCAGAAGTACCTTTCTGGGATCAATCCATTCTTGTAATCTTCCAGTAAAGGGTCCACCCTATGGTACATACGCATTCTTCTCATACGACGGATGATGCCAGTTTCTTCATACCTATCCATTGCATCTTCTAAAATACCAGGGATAGTTGTATTAACAAACAGAGTTATAGTGCTTCCAGTTTTCACCACATAAGAGACACCACTATTTCTTTTGAGTACATCAATGAAAAAAGAGGGATAATCAGTTTCAAAAGATAAGAATAAGAACTCATATGATCTCCAGCCACCAATAAAAATAGGATAATGGACAACAACAGATTTATCAATAACCATTCTCCGTCTGTAGGCTGTTTGAGGGGACGTCTTCAGTAGTCGTGCCAGATCAGTGTGAGTCATTCTGTAATTAACAGATATCCAGTAAAATGTCTCCCAGATCTCATCAGTCCATTCCAGGTTCTCATTTACACAAAAACTATTGAGTGTACTTTCTGTTTCTGGTTCAGTTCTTAGAGCATCTTCAAAATTTTCTTTTGTTAGAGAATGGGGAAGAACTGGTATAAAATTGTTCCACGTACGCTGTTCAAGGACATGGCAGTAATCGGGAATGGGCACTTCACCGTGTGTCTTGACATAGATATAGGCTTCACCATACGCATTCATACAGTGTATCATGTCAATGGAATCCTTGTGGTTTGAAAAGAAGTCATCGATAAACTCCTTGTAATCTTCCGTTTTGAGAACGTAGTGCATGTTTGTGTAACTCTTGAAGGTTTTAATAACACATCGGGGATTATCTATGATTCTATTCTCTTCCATGTACTCTAGGGTGCTCCAGAGCGTATTGATAGACCCAATTATCTTTTCTCTTCTCGTTATCTTATAGATCTTGTCAACACTGGCATGAGGGTACTTATTCAGCAGGTGGCCAAGCTGCAGATGTATGGAAGGATCTCTCACCTTTCCCATGATTAATCTTATACGATGTCTCTTATAAAGGTTTCTGTGCCGTGTTACTCACAAAAGGAAATGGAGATGAAAGACGGGCAGGAGGTAGAACTATGACAATAAACCAGAAAAACACAGGGGAAAGCCTACATATAGGAGATTCTGATAGATATTTAGAAAAAAAAGAAAAATCTGGAAGAAATAAGAGAGAATACTTCTCAGAGATCTTTAATTTTGCATGTGTTCTGAGAGGAGAGGTTAAATATTTAGAAGAAATCAAGGAGTACATTGTACAGGAGTATGTGAATAAAGGAGTTATCAAACTAATCAGGCCCACGTACGACAAAAAAGAGATCTACATTGCAACAGATGACCTGTGGAAAGAGTACCAGAAACTGAAAGAAAAAGACGAAAGGCTGATCGGAGCTGGATTTATTTGATTTTTGTGTCTTCAAAAAATGAGGACATAATTTTCTACTGATTCTATGGCAAATGTTCTCACTGATGAAAGTATCTCTCCGAACACGCAGCAATTTCTAACTTTTTTTCGTTAGAGACGTTATATACTAAGAATAGGGATATCTTACCAAGATTTCAGAATATTGGACTAACTCATCTGAGTTCCAATCTTCCCATTCCAGTAACAACAGGTGATGTCCTGAATAGTAGTTCAGACAGAAGAGTTGGCCATGACCAGAGTTCCTGCATAGGTTCCATACCATCCGTAGCCCCAGATTATGAGGACGTTCCGATTGTTCTGTCTGCCCAAATAGACAATACAGATATCCTTGCGAGGGTAGTGGTTGGCAATACCTAAAAAGATGGACTGGCCTTCACAATACATTTCAAAGCTCACACCAGGAATGTAGGTATAGGTAATGCCAAAGTAGCTACCAAATTCAGCAGCCAGATCATTGACAGCTGGGCCACCAGTAATCAGTACATTGCATGTATCGTGCTCTGAACTCTGTAATATCAGATCAGTTCGCCCTTCTGGTCTTTCCATGTAGTAGTAATTGCGTTCCCGGCCAAATATCCAGGATAAATTGGCTGTTCCTAAAACATCTGTACAGTAAGCAGGATCACCCCCCACGTGGCAGCAATTGCTACCAAATAGATAGTGCATGTTCTGAAAAATAGGTGAGACCTGTGACGACCATGATCCAGAAGGAGGGGCAGTCAACGATATGTGGTACGGGTAAACCACTCGAATTTCATTCCAGGTGACTAATCTATTGTTGTTGAAATCGACCCATTCAACAAACAGGAAGTGTTCATTCCCGTAGGTTGTCCACACATCTGGATGGCTCATTAAAACGGTGGCAGCTGGGCTTTGTTTTGGTCAACATCTGCATCCACTAGCTCTACCGTGTATGGACCGAATTCTTTGGGTTCGTGCTTGTACAGATAGACCTGTGCCTCAAAGTGCGGTTCACCAGTTACCAAATAAGGGGTGTTGTACAGTGAACCTAATTCATATGTATCATCGTTTACATCCATAACTGCCCCTCCGTCCACTACAGTGTAAATGTTGTTGAAGAGCTTGAACTGAGGCAGCATATCATAGATGATCAGCCAGGGCTCGGGCACGTAGAAGTATCTCCATCTCAGGTGGTCCAGTCCAGTAATGTGGAGTCCAAGAGGTCCATTGTACCTCATTTTCACTCTTATTGAAGGTGGAACGAAGATGTTGTCAGCTCTGTAGATTAACCCAGGTATAGCATACCAGGCCCATAAATTGCCTAAGTTGCCGTCCCAGATGTTGTATAAATCGATGTCACCACCGTACAAGCATGCGAGACAGTCGGAGTAGACAAAGAACATGTTATCCTGTGTGTTGTAGAAGTCATCAAAGCGAATTTGGATTTCTTCGTGGGTCTCCCAAGGATCAAAATGTCGGTCACCATCACCCCAGAAGACATTGTAGTAGTCATCGAAGTACCACAATGCTCCCAGCGTGTAGTTGATAGGGTTGTTATTGTATTCCCGTCCCAGACACGGATTTGCATCAGGTACATCCACAGTGGGGAATCCTAGACCCCATATTTGTACCTGTATGACATTGGTCGATGGAAGCCTAGGACCCACATTGATGTTCATGAGGAATGGATCAATGTTTTCGTGTACAGCCTTGTAGGTCTTAGTAAAAGTGACTTCGCCAGGTTCTTTAGTGTAGGTCATGGTACCGACCTTGGCAGCTAACATGGTAGCTGATACCACGTCCATGGCAGCAGCTTCGCTGCCAAACACAATAACCACATTTGGCTCTCTGGTTGCTGGATCAATGAAAAAGCTTTCCGGCGGAATGTCCTGAGCAGCGACAGCATCTGCCAATACCTCCCATAGTATTAACCTCCCTTATTACACCCACCTATACTGCTTATTCATGTCCACAATAACATAACCTTTCTTCTTCATCCAATCCAAAAGCCCCTGTAAATCATAAACATCTCTAAACAGCCCTTTTGATTTTACTGCTTGAAAGATTTCTACTACAGAAGAACGCGGATTATGTACTATTTCTGTTTGAACGACTGAAAATCTTGCATCAGCCCTACTTGCTTCCATTTTCTCCCTCATTTTCTTAAAATTAGGATGCTCTATGAACCCTGTAAAGTTATCAATCAACAAGTTTCTAGCCTTTTTAAAATAGTCAGCATTCAACACTTCTTTTTCGTCAGATCTCGCAAGAGACTGAGCAATTCTTCTTAGGTTATGTACACTTGGACCCAAAAGAGACATCACCAAATATTCTTTATCCTCCTCTTTTCTGTGAATATCTGATAAAAGTACATCAAAATCCTTCTTCAACCCAGCAGCCACTCCGATAAGCACGTCATCCATTTCTGCATTCATCCCTGGCCTGTACTGTCGAGAATGAACAACCTGTATCCACAAATCTTCATTGATAACATTTCTTAAATATTTCAAGTAAACATCAGCTTCCACTAGATCATCCAAATTCTCTGGCAATGTAACTTCAGTATTTGTGAAGTTTCTCAGTAATTCCTTCCACACATCTGTTCCATTCCCCATATGGTTGATTGTGGAAAATATTGAAAATTCACCTGTAAATGTACGTCTTTTTGATAACTCCTTATTCACACCAGCATATTTATTAGTGCAAATACTCGACAGTATATTACTGCTTGGGTATGGTCTTTCAGCAAAGCAGAAATCAATGCCTCGTGCATAGTTAAATGCAGACCCTCTGTATACGCTCTTGGGAGGTCTTACTGTTCTATATTCCGGCGGCACAATCAGCTGAATTGTTTTAACCAGTTCTTTAGCAAATGAAGAATCGCCAGCAATTGAAGAAAGAGAAATCCCCCCAAAAGTACCATCGTATGGAGCACCCATTACGGGTGATTGAAAAGATAATGAAATCTGTTTATCATCAATGAGGTACTCCCTGATAATCTTGGAGACAATTCTTCTCTCATAAGGAACATCACGATAAATGTAATCTGAATCCAAATACTCCCACTCTTCGATAATTGTTACAAATGCTGGTTCATTCAATCTTCTGTTAAACACTATTTTCCCTTTTGACTTTTTTACCAGTATTAATCTGTACTCTTGCGGTTGTTTCACTGCATGAGGAACGAGGCCAATTAATGATGTTTGTGGGGAATTAACCAATACTGATAACCCGATGTAACTGAAATTTCCAGATTCTGCTATAGCAGCCTTCCATGAGGTAGATAACTCTGATGGTACAACATATAAAGATATTTCATCTAAATTACTGTTCAATCCTACTCTTCTAGCTTTCTTATACCAATCTTGTGCTTTTACAATTCTTTTTCGCTCATATTTATAGAATTCCACGTTTAGGTATTGTCGCTGCCAAGGATATCTTTTTGTATCTTTTCTCCATAAGTAATAATCATCGAGAGTAAGCGGCTGTCCTAATTGCATGCAATCACCTCTCCACAATTTTTTTGATTTTTATGTCTTTGATAGCGTGTTTCAGTCAACATTCTCAACATATCCAAGCCCCATCTCTTTTCCAATCCACTATTGAAATCGTTACCTTGTTTTGTGTTTTGGATCTCGACTTTGTTCATTTCCTTCATTTTTCTCGTCTCCTTTCTGGCTAGATGTCATATTTGATGGGAATAAATATTTCCTCTGAAGCATATTACACAAATACATCCTATACATGGAATTCTACCTTTGCTCCCTTCCTTTTATAGTTTTCGGTTACAGTACGTAAATCTTTTTCGTCAAAGTGTGCATCTTCTTCTGGTGCCAGTTGCCCCAGTCATGGTGTGAAATAGGAGGACAGATCCTACAGAGTTTTCAAGCATGTTCTCTAAGCTTCCTGATCCTGATGTGATATCAGGTGACATTGTAGAAAACCTGGAAGCTGCCTTGGAACAGTTCAGCAGTATTTATGAGGATTTAGGAGGAGAATAATTCCTTCTTGAATATCACTCGTGGTTAAATAGTCTTACTCACTTCTTCACAATAACCTAGGAACTGGTTTGTCCTCAAGAGAACAGACCTAACACTTAAATAAATCACAAAGAAACTATCAAAAATGAAAGGTGCTGATACTTACAGAGTAGAGCACCAAAGGGGTGATAGCACATGGTGGGACAACAATCCAATCATATATCAAATAAATCAAAAGATCAACAACCCTCACATTTTGCAGACCTTCAGTCAGATAAAGAAAAGTGCGTTGAGAAAAGAGCATACAGTAGTCTAAGTCTAGGACCAGATGTTGATGTTCTAGTAGCTGAACTCGTAGAAATTGGCAGAACATGTGGCTTCATTTCAACGCCAGGCAGCAACTTCGATGACAATGGATACCACATACGAGCCCGGCAGATTGGTGTACAGCTAGATAAGATCGGTGGAATGGAACTCATGCAGGCAGCATACTATAGGATTGTAGCCATACTAGGTCCAGTGGCTGGCAGATCATTAGAAGTAGCATGGGGATACATTGGTAACTGGTGGCCTTAACCAGAATTCCTTTTTTTCTTTTTTTCTGCATAGTATCATCTTTCAGAGCGTCTCTCAACTAATAACCTAGCATCAACTCCTCAAGTTACCACATTATATTGTAGTAAATTTGAACAGGATAAGACTTTCAAATTCCGTAAACCTTAAATGGGCATCCATTATTAGAAGTAAGAAGTCCAAGAGAAGTACCCACAAGTCACAGCAACCTGATCTTTTCTTATCATTAATTCGGAGGGTCTATTCCCATGTTACACGTGTAACAGTTACACCAAAAGAGTGGAAAACACCGTGAATTGGGATTTGAACAGGTTATCTCCTTAAGTTTTTGATCCGAGATCTATAAAGGATTTGACTGCCTTTTTGTCCCTCAGAAGACAAGTGTACAAAAGCACAATTTCACACTATCTCGTAGGTAGAGCGGAGGACTCAAGATGAATTATGGGACAATTCCTTGATAAATCTTGTAGAGAATGTCCTGTATTGAGCGTTACCTCCTCTAACTTATAACCTATCTCTACAAACTTTTATATGGTTGAAATTATCAATACACGAAGAGGTTAGACCATGTTATCGTATGAAATGATATTGAAGAGAATAGAAGAAAACAGACAAATAATAAAGAAATATGGTGTCAAAAAAATTGGCTTATTTGGCTCATATGTGAGAGGTGAACAGCAACACAAAAGTGATATAGATATCCTCGTGGAATTTGAAAAAGGAAAGAAAACCTTTGACAACTATATGGACCTCAAGTTTTTTTTAGAAGATTTATTCAGTTTAAAGGTTGATCTCGTTATCGAAGAAACAGTAAAACC